>Ga0187893_10006436_pt1 | contig 20109 bp, 66 predicted proteins | sample MA1701074metaG_FD_139574 | JGI IMG/M metagenome (GOLD analysis project Ga0187893, IMG submission 139574) | White microbial mat communities from a basaltic lava cave in the Kipuka Kanohina Cave System on the Island of Hawaii, USA - MA170107-4 metaG ...
CTTTGTGTAAATCAATCCACTTAGAAGTCATTTCTCTATCTTCAGGCTTACGTCTCTTAGTAAGTCCAACTTTCGCACCAGCCGAATCTAATAAATCACCAACCGTATTAAATAAAGTCTTATTATCATCTCCACCAGTTGGTAAAGTTGAGGTTTGATCCATCAACTTAATTGCCTTGAGGGCGTTTTCTAAGACAGTTGTGTTTGTATTCTTAACGATCTTAAAAATATCAGATGATAAACTTTTTAAGTATTCCTGTTGTTTAATAGATGCTGGAGAACCACTGGTATTTCCAGCGGGCCTGTCTATAGTATTAAATAGTTTAAGAACTAAACTCTTAGTTTCACTAACTTCAGTTCTTAATTCTTTTATTTCATTCATTAATTCTTGTGACATTTTGTTTCTTTCTCCTTGTTACTTTCTTTTGTTATATAAAACGACCTCCTTAGTAACAAGACACCGTTCAACTTTCATCAGTTAGTGTTATTATTTCTCAGTTCTTCGCGTATCTTCATTAGAAGCTTGCCTAAATGATTCTCACCTTTTCCGTTGCAAACACCCCTATTTATGGATTCTATTTCTTATTTCTAAATACTCTGTGGTAGTTTTCTTTCCAATATATGGACATTTTCTGTTTTGCTGCCTCAGTGTGCTTCCTGCCCTTAGCGTTTTCGCTCAGAAATTGAATAGTCTCTTCTGAATGTTTATATTCTAATTTATAATTAGGATCTTTATCTGAGACTCTCCATCCTTTATGCTCCGCAGCCCGATGTTTTACAACCTCGCACATTTTAGTTCTACTCAAATTATTATCTCGGCAAAATTTTGCCATATTTATTATTGTGACTTCTTCACCGAATGGATTAATCATAATATAGGTCTTTTGATTCGCCTTGGCGGCGTTTTCATAACATTTATCTGTTCCACGCTTTCCTTTATTTATTTTAGATAATTTTTGTTTTGTTTCATCACTGATTTTAAAGCCTTTATGAGACTCCGATAATTTTTTAATTGTTTCGGGTGTCGCTTTTCTTCCTCTATTAGCTCTTGAAATCTTTACTCTGGTTTCTTCGCTGACCACGAGAGACTTACGACCACCAACTTTCAAATTATACCCATGAGGCGACATGGTGTTATACATTTGTGAAAATATGACTTCAAAGAAATTCAATTCTTCTAAATTGTCACATTTTAATAGTTTCTCAACCCTAAAGTTTTCTTTTCCATATTTCTTGATTGCTAATGTTATCGCCATTTTGCAATTCTTAAGTGTTGTGGCCCAGGTGTGTCTTTTAAACCTTTCCTCAACAGTTTTTATAGTTTGGCCAACATACTTCTTCCCATTTTTCAAGTTAGTAATTAAATAAATAAACATTAAGCACCTTATAATCAGTTTAACCTAATAACTAATTAGTGCTATATTTACTTTCATCAGTTTACTTTTAGTTTAAGAAAAACTCATAGTTTTTCATAAAGTATCCTCAATTACCTCTTTGGAGTCCTTTGTAATCATTGCTAAATCGCCGATTGAAGCGTCTAGTGTTAAATCTAAGTCTAGATATAATTTAGAAGTAATTGAATTACTAACATAATTACGAAAATTAAAAGCATCAATTACATCATATACTAAACTATGTTTATCATATAAATACATAATGTCTAGTTAGGTTTATCAATCCGAGCCTCTAATTGATCTAATTTAGCTATCAATTTAGTATTATTTAATCGTAATTCTTCAACTTCCTTTTTAAGTCTCTCATTTTCTTCTAGAATAGCATCATTCTCTTTTGCTAAAGTATACCTATCCTTTTCACCATAATGCATTCTATGACCATTTGGGCAATAAAAGTGTTTACAGCTTTCTAATAACGATTCGTGAAACGCTTTAGGTAGATGAAACACCGTGCCACATGATGGACAAGATACACTAACTATTGCGCCGCCTCTAATTGGTGCCATTTATTGCTCCTAATTTTTATATTTAACGAATCTAATATATTTTCAAACATTAATTTTAAATCAAAATATGTATTTTCGTAACTCCAATATTGTATATCAGGTTTCCATTGAAATTTTGTATAAGCTATTAAGTTCATTTTGAATTGACTCTCTATAGAAGAATAAGCCTCTTATTCCAATTTTTAACTGAACATCATAAACTATATCACGAACAATTGATGTATCGTAATCTAATTCAGGATCATATACGTTTCGACCTGCTATAGCAGCACTATTTCCTACGAGTAACATAACACTTCTCTATAAATAGAAACAACCGGATAGTAGTGTTTAATTACTATCCGGTTTATTAATTACTAGTTTATTTAGCTAGCAGGAACAGACTCCGGGGTTGGAGCGACAGGAGTTTCAACAACAGGAGAAACGGGAGTTTCCGTAACAACTGGCGAAGAAACTACCTGAGCCGTAGCCAACGCGGCAGCAACCTTTTCGGCAGCTAAACGCGCTTTTTCAACCGCTTTAGCAGCTTTAACAGCTTCGCGGTCAGCCCTAGCTTGCGCACGGATTTGAGCTTTAGTAGCCTTAATTACGCCGCGCGCTTGAGCAATCTTCTCCGCAACGTCCTTTTTTGGACGACCACGGAATTGTAAACCCTTGCGGGAATTCATAAAGGCATTCGCCTCATCAAACGTCATAGCCATAGTTTATAACAAACCTTTCTTTATCTTTAATAGACAAATATTTATAAAAGTTTAAAAAACATATACATAAAAATTTCATATAATAAGAACACCCTATTATACCATGCCCACCATAGGAATCGCACCTATGTCAATCTCTTGATTGAGATATTTTGCGCTGGCGTGGACTTGCTAGAGTTTCGACTTAACTTTTAGCTGCTCTTTACACTTGTGGCACTTTGCCTCTCTTTCACTTTCATCAGTGTGCCTACTGTTTCATCAATCAACCTTAGTCATCGTATCTTGCCATAATTGTTCGCCCAATGCTGTGATTAATATAAGACGGATTTTGAGATAATATTTACTTTTTAAACCTGAAAGATTTTTGGGCTGGCCAAAACAGAAAGAAAAAAGTTTCATTTATATTACCTTTGCAACACCCGTTATATTAGTGAGTTCATAAAAACATGAAAATACTATATTATCCATTAATCTCAAGTTTTCATGGACTTTTATACTACACACTTTATAAGACTCAAACGGTTGTGAGAATAGATTGTATCTTATTGGCGCATAATTAGGTGTCTTTAAAAAATTCATAATATGGTCCAGCTCTCTACTATTTTATCAATAAGTTTATTTTTTAAAGCTATATTAATTCTAACCATTATTTCTTTTATAAAGAAGTATCGTTCGGCTAGCTCAGGCATATCGTCATAATGAACCTTTGAAGATTTATAAAAGGAAAAAACAATTGTCTCATTGCTTAACCAGAGTTCATAGTTATATAATTCTATGTTTAATAGATTCCCAAATTAGTGTTTCAGTTCTGAATCTCATTCGACCTGGATAAAAATTATCTGCATAGAAAGTATAGTAATTTAATCTAAGCGACCCATCTCTGACTTGGTTTTTAATCAAGAATTCCATCTAAATTCTATTCTATCTTTTTTAATATGACATTCGATTTTAGATAGATCAATATTTTGTGGAAAAGCCGGATGTGCCTTAAATTCTTCTATTACTTTACCGAAAGACCAATGATAGTTATTTGTGTAAAATGGGTGATAAAATATATTAAGAATAGAAGTCATTTTTCTTAATCCTCATAAATAAACTACCAATAATCCATGAGTGAATATCAGGCGCGACAAAACTCCGCAATAACTTCGATAATGTTTCTTGTTTATTTCTCATATCTAATAGTGAATAACCGAATGGTAATAAATCATTACTTTCTGGCGTAATATCAGAGCCATTCTTGAATAATAGCATTTTGTCTAAAAGTTCCTATTACTGTTGTAATTATGCGTCCAAATCTAAAATCATCCTCGAAACCAAACCTTCGAGAATGCTCAATATACAAATTTTCTAATACTTTTATGTCAGATAGTAGTTCATTATTATAAGCATCCATTGTGGTTTCGTTACGGAGTATTCTCACTTAATCGAGAATCTTTTCACCATTTCCTAATCCAACTGATTGAATAGTCGGAGTTGGCGTGAGAATAGTTCTCACGTCTTTCTGCTGATTAAGGCGCGCCTTGCCAAAATCGAGAATCTTCTTATTTAGATCCTTGATGATAGCCTTGTGAGCAGTAAGACTTTCTAGCTTACTCTTATGAGCTTTAGACGCACCATTTCTCTCATTAGTTCTACGCTCAACTAGATAACGAAGTCGCTTGTTCTCTCTACGAAGAACCTTTAGGGAAAATTGAAGTTGCGCAACTTCCTCTAGAAGTTCAACTTTTTTAAACGCACGAAGTTTGAGATTAACAACTGATGCATCATTAAGAAGTTTCTCTAGCTTATTCATAGTATATTCCTTTCTAAATAAGATAAAATATCCATTTTTGTATCTGAAATACGAATTTGTATTAATTGTCTGTTTCCGTCGCTACCCCAGATGGCCCAGAGATAATCGCTCTTTGGTAATTCATTACCATACAGGGAATGCAAGCTTGAAATATGTCTTTTATGCCGAATTCTGTGTCCTAGAAATGTCATTATGCACCTATCTACTTAGACCTAAGTCTCTGACTGATTCATCAGGCAACGCCTTAATTCCGGCATTAGTGTGTCTCTCAGGTTAACACCAAAGTAGGAAAATCTAAAAGTGTCATTAAATGTAGAAAACGCTTCGGAGTATGTTAGATCCTCAAGTGAATTTTTAGGGCGGCTTACAAAATAATATCTTGAAGCTGTAATAAATATCATTGTAATTTCTGCACATTATAATCAATAGCAATATTAATTGGATGTAATATATCTACTATCGTGTAAAGTATAGTATTTAATTTAGATTCTAACTCTATATTACTATCTAAAACAGTTCGTAATCGTGTACCTTTAATTCGCATTCCGGTTTCTACCAATATCATTTTCATTAATAAACTCCAATATACTATCAGTATCAGTCAAACTTGAGCCAATATCTAATAAGATTGCATCAAGAGTTAATAAGTATAATTTAAAGTCAGAAACCGGCTTCAACCCATAATATTGTGAATACGGATCAAACGAGCAATTATTAAGTGACCTTTTAACTAGTTTCATATATTTTTTCCTTGAAAGCATCATCTATTGCGAAACAAGACGGAAAATAGTTAGTAAAGTCGTAATATCTAATATTTTCTCTTTCGTGCTCTAGATAGAAATATCTATTAGACCATATTCCATTACTACCTTCTCTTATTAGTAATACCATAATTACTCTTAATATACTCTCTGACAATAGAAGGCATCTGAAATATTCTTCTGATTATTGCAGTTTGTATTCCAGAATTTGTAGTATCAAACATAAAACGAGACAATCTGGTATCTGAATACAATAATTTAGTAAAATCTAAAGTTTTAAAGTAATAAAATTCTGTATTACTATTTATTAGCTTAAGAAATTTCATGTTCAGTCTCCAAGAATAGAATAAGTATACTGCCCATGTATGGTAACCTTTGACGAACATCGAATCTTAAACAGTATAAAAGACTCATGTCAATTATCTTTTCCTTAACTGGATGGCTTCTTAAAGCTCGAACAGAAAATAATCTCATTAAAGCTTACCTAATATATTAAGTTGGAATTGAAAATATGTTTCGCTCGGAGATAGTTGATTATTTCTTAATAAATCTGAAATATTTAATACAAAACCAAAGTCTATATTATCATCTTGAATACGGGCAATTACGTTATTCTTATAATTATCAATACGTAAATAATTCATAATACTATATTTAAAAGAAATTTAATATTTCTAAATGTCCCTAATTTAAATCTAACTTCTGATCTTAAATCAGTATATAGAAGCCCAAAATCTTTGCCGTTTTCTTTGACTTTAAAATGTAATCTATAGAATGGTTTATAGAGTAACATTATAATAACTCCATATATTATCCCATACTATCGATTGTATAAATGCTAAATAGCCAGTATGCAAGTGTCGTTCCATTATTTCATCAACTGACCAAAATCTATCATCTTGTTCTAAAGATAGACCCCAAAAGTTTATTGTTAAACGACTAGTAAGTTTCATACTTTCCCTTCAGATATTAAATACACTGACCCTGATGAATCATCAGTCGCGCAATCTTTCTCCACTAAGACTGTTAGTCTATCTATATATTTTTATTTAACCCTCTATTCGTAAGTGTATGCAAGATAAAGAGTTAGAACAAGATTTGAAAGATGCTTGGACTCACTGGTCATTATTAGACCATAATTGGTCGCATTTTGTAACTCTTACATTTAATGACGTAGTAACCCACGATTATGCCTTACGTAAACTACGTTTATATGCAAACAATTTATCTAGACAATCACAACCTAGAAATGACCATGAACGCTTCGGCTTGGCTTGGGTAGCAACAATAGAGAAAACTTTATCCGGTAATCAGCATGTTCATCTTTTATTAGACGAAACAGTAGAGGAGGCGCAAGCCATTCGGCTCTGGCGGCAATTATCTAACTCAATTATCAATATCAAGCCTTATCATATTGCACATACTGGTTACTTATTTAAAGATCCTGAAAATATTTATCTGAATGAGAAATATTTTTCATTGAAGTAAGGATATTTGAAGATAGTTCAATAATAAAAATAATACGTATTTTGCGTCTTTCATCTGACATGTAAATTTCATCTAGGTCTCTATTAGAAAATAAAATCATAGATTATCTTTCACTTTGTCTGAACGTAAGTAAGCTCTTGCTGCTATTAGTCTCGTAATCGCAAAATCTTTTTTATAAATAATCTTATAATGCTTTTCTAAATATAGTTGTGTTTCGGCACCCACGAGAGTTAATTTAGAAATAAATATCATTATATATAACCTCAAATAAATTGTTTACAACATCTGTTAAATAAATTCTGGTATTAAAGATTAGTATGTAATCAGTTACATACGCATGTTGTAATCTATATTCTCTCCAATCAAGACGTATATCAGATCTAATTATACGCATTCATTACCTTATCTGCGCCTTTCTTATATAAGAAAAAAGAAATTATGCTTTCTTCTAAATGAAGTCTATGAACCCGCAAAAAGTTTAATTGGATATCCGCCCCATGGGTGTGGTGCCTAATAAGAATCGAAATACCAAGAATTTTCTGCTTATTGGTAATAGATTTAATCACTGATTGTTTAACTAATTTCATTTTTTAAAATCTATTTTGCAATAATCTTTAAAATTTTGAGCAATAAATTTGGGCGGCCCATAATCTCCATCCATACTCATTATTGATCCACGATCTTTTCCGGTAACTATCAACAAATCATAAAATGTACAACCATGAAATGCTATTGATATACAACCTTGAAACGGATCAATAGTATCTTTCGAAAATAATTTTAACCAATCATTATTTAAATTCATGTCGGCAGTAATAGGGCAAGGCAGAATTAGCCAATCATTAGAGATATATTCTGGCTCTCGTTCAAATGGAATAATACCCGGCATATCATATGGAAATGCGTCAAACCAATACTTTGGTGTTAAAGCATTAGGATAACTGTCTGTAAGAATATAATTTCGAAAATCAGAGGGCAATTCGCAACGCCACTGTTTTTCAAATATAACTATTTCTGACTCTTTAATCATTGTTAAGTATTCTTTTTAGATCTTCTAATGATTGTTTTGCCCATTTATCTTGCTCTGATTTATCTGAACAATCTTCACAAAATTCGGACCCTCGTAAAGTCTTTGCTTCACTTCGTAAAGCCTCTAGTTTTAAGCACTTAGAGCAAAATTTGCCACCATTGGGCCAGATTATACTTAATTCATTCATTTAGATAAATTCCTTTTAACTTTAAATTCTAAAAGAAACCTGTTTCTTATCAAAAAGTAAATAAAAAAATAATCAGCAATACCACCAGTATTATAACTCATCTTTTTTGACAGGTCGTTTATATAAAAAGGAGATTTTTGTATTAATATCATTTAAACTTACCACTTACTTTATTTATTAGTTTCATTTCTAAGTTTACCCATCTGTTCAAGCTGATAACCAGTCACATCAGAAATAGCCAACATTGAAGAATGAGTAAATACAACATGCATGGTCAACTGAATATTATTTTCAAAAATTAAATCAAATATTGAATTACGTACATCCAGAGCGCGTATTTCTAAATATTTCACTTTACTAACCTACTTACTCTAAACGACCAATTATGTATATACTCAAATAGATCAGCATGTACATCACAACTTGATAAAACTAATATATGTCCAAGGTATTCATCGTCTAAAGCATCTTGAACCACATTATCAAGAAGTTGATAATCGAAACTTTTTATATCTAATAAGAGCATAAACTCTTCCATAATATAAAATAAACGCGGCCTCTAATAGATAGAGACCGTGTGATGGCCACTGTTTCATCGGCCCGACGATCTATTTATATTAATGCAAAAATTGGATAATGATAAGACTGAAATAATGGATAATCTAGCCACCGGATATAGAGTGGAATTTCATCTAATAAATCAAGCTCCATTTCACAGCCGTAAGATTTAGAGTCATCTTTAAATCTACTTCTTTTTAGTATTTTCATATTAGATCTTCTAATGTTGGTATTAATTTTTCTCTAATAATATATCCTGGCATAACCAACTCATTATATAATCTATCTTTATTACTAATAACACCATTATAGTTTAAGGCATAAGAACATTTATCACATTCTATATACATATTACAATCTCTGTGTATAGTCTTATTTAGTAAATCAATACCCCAATCAGAACTTATACCATAGCCAGATTTTACTAATTTCATTATAGTATCCTAAAAAATTTACCAATTATTCTATCTTGGTCATTACAATCTAAATACCCAATGTATAGTTTATCTTTCAACCACTGTCTTTTTGGATTATATGCCAGTTTAAATATTGAGAAAACATCAAAACAATCTCTATCTAAGATAATCATAAATCTCCCTGCCAGATTTATAATCTATTTCAGCGGACATATCGGCCTTGGCGCAATCAAGACATAAGATAAGAGACGTTAGTTCAAATTTATTTGTATTCAAAGATGTGTGCCAATGAATCATAAATCTAATATCATGACAAGTTATTCCATGAAATAGTAACTGCATGAGTCTCTCCAACTTTACTCAAAGTATTTATTACTATCAAATTAAAAATTCTAAAAGGAAATCTAAGTAAAATTTGGGGCAGATGTTGGTTATAGTATAAAGAAAAATCAATAATATTATTGTGCTCTAGAAGCCTCAAATTAAATCTCTCATTAGAGTTTTTAATTTGCCCAAACCTAATAATCTAAAATCTGTAATCTTGCTCCATAAATTTTCTTCCCAGACAAATCCGGAATTTCTTGTCAGTCTAAACCAACAATAACGGCATTCATTTTCGATACAAACACATTTTTCCATTAACGCGCTTTGAACGGTATCTGGCTTATAAATTTTCATATAAACTTCTTAATTTCATCTTTCAAAATATTATCATCTACTACATAACCACTGAAAAATCCAAAGTTAGATATATTAATAAACTTCTGATTATTCATAATGAGAATATTAGATATTTTAGATCGTGTAGCCCAAAATAGTAAATCAACGGAGCCGACGTGACGTATACTTATATAGTTCTGATATAATTTCATTTTATATCTAACTCCACTTCCTCTCTAATATAGTAACCTATATTAGTCAAAATCCAATAAATATTATTTAAATCTAATGTACCTAAACTTATATCTGTCTCTTTAGTAAAGTCAAATTTAAACGATAAAATATTTTTATCTGCATTAGTTATTAGCTGCATTTATTCTTTCTATTGTATCTTCTGCACCAAAATCAACATAGTTTATGTATAATCTAGACAAATCTGTGGATATTTTACTACTTAAAGTAAACAGATTAAACATCTTATAAAAAGAGGCATTATCGAACAAATTCATATAACTGTCTTTTTATCGAAAAAGTTTTTTCAAACATTATAGTAGTAATAATTCTTTTTAGATAGTTATCATATAATTCTTCAGAATAAACCTGGCAATGTATTTCATCCAAATACTGAGATAGTAATAATAATTTAGCTTCTTTTAGTTTCACACATTGCTCTCTTTTTAGATAATTACATTCTACTCCAATATACTCCCGCCTTCGGTCACTTCATCGGTTCTCCTACTGATGAAATTTGTAAAGTCAGTAGTAAAGTTAGTAAAAACTAGAACTTACAAACGCTAACTAATTAATTTAAGGAGAAATTATGAAATTAGATACTACTCAACTTTTATTTTGTACAAGATGTCAAACAGATAAACCACTAACTGACTTCGATACAACTATTAATATGATTAGAGAGAAAAGACCGCGAAATCGGAAAGATAGAATATGTAAAGCGTGTTCTAAATTAAGCAGAAAAACTTATTACTATGATAATCAAGAGAAAATCTTAGAAAAGAAACGTGATAACCGACAAATACAAGAAAACGCCGCCAAATATATTCTTAAAGATATTAGAAGTCACGGATTTGAAGTTGATCCCTTAATTACTGAAGACTGGCTACAAGAAAGATTAAAGGAACCTTGTTTCTATTGCGGCAGGTCTGATATTAAACGATCAATGGACAAAATTGATACAAATAAAAGTTATTTAATTGATAATATAAATATAAGTTGCTTACGTTGTAACTTATTAAGGAGTGATATGCCTTATGATGCATGGTTAATTGTGCTAAAAGGTGTTATTGCAGCAGATAAGGCGGGTGATTTTAAAGATTGGTTACCGCAGAAGGAGAAATTTAATTACATATGGGCCTAAATATTCCAACCAATAAAGTTGTTGACGGCGTTGAATATGATATCTGTAAAGAATGCGATGGTTATAAACCGATATCTGAGTTTTATACATATACAAGAAAAATAACGCCTGATAAAGTTTGCTATTCTAGTCTTTGTAAATATCATCATTGTCTAATTACAAAGATTCAAAGACGAGACCCTAATAAAGTTTACTTAGAAGTGTTTAGAAAGCTAATAGCTCAAGACCGGATAAAGGGCCTTAAGAATGATTTAACGAAGAAATTTGTGAAAGATAAACTAGCACAAGGTAAATGTGATTATTGCGAGGAGTCTAATTTAAGATTAACTCTAGACAGAATTAATAATGATATTGGTCATTTTCAGTCTAACTGCAATGTTGCTTGTATCCGCTGTAACTTGTGGAAGCAAGACATGCCACAAGTAGCGTGGGAAAAAATCGTTCCACACTTTAAATATGCCAGATTAGAGAATAAATTCGGTAATTGGACTGGTCCAATTAAGAGTGTTGTGGGGCAAGAATTACCACTTGATCATAACGCACATTTAATTATAAAGTTTAATGATCCAAAACTTGCCAGTACATAAAACAAGCACCGGTTAAATTAACCGGTGCTTGTTGTTTTTTAACTCTGACATTTCAAGAACAAGTAACTTTTTTTACTTGTTCAGAAGAATTAATCGGCAACCCTTCTTAATTCTTCTTTTCTTTCAGCACTGAAGTCACGTTGATAACTTACGGCGTACTGACCCGCAGGAATAGTAAAGTGGCCGTGCTCAGGGTGAGTTAACGTCCATTTCGTCGAGGCGTCAACGATAGGACCAGTAAGAACATTCGCATCCTTGGCAGGAGTATAGAGCGTCAAACCCTTCGGAACAGGATTGATAATGTGGCGTGAACCCTGCGTATTTCCAACAGCTAACTGAGCATTCTTGGTAACTTCACCAAGATTCTTAGGAAGCTTTTCAAGGCGAGTGATATAGAGATCGCCTTGACGGATTTTCTTGCCTACCGCAAATTGCTTATCGGTAAGCTTGATGTGACGAGCAACGCTCTTTTTGGCCTGCTCATTGATTTGATTGATAACGTCAACAGCATTTTGAGTCTTATTTGACATATTTGAACAATCCTTTCATGTTAATGGTTAAAAATTAAACTTTAGTTACAAGTTAAATCTTACTACTTTTTACATTCCAAAGCAACACGCTTTAGACTTATATTTTGAAGAACTTTCGTCTGTTACAACTTCTTTTCTTCACTGTTGCTCTAGTTGTTCGTTCTGCACTTTCATCAGTTGAGTTAAACCACTTCGAGCAACTTTTTGTATTCCTTTTTACTGACGTTCAAGTTTATCTATAACCAGCCAGACTAGTCAGTGGTTTTGAGAGACTAGTCTAGCTGATTACGCACCATTGTCAAGAGTAATTAACTCTGGGCAATAATGTCTGATTCCTTTGACGAGGACAAGAATTCGTGAGCTTCACGACACGTATTAATGTCATTGCGAACTTCCATATAGTAAGTTCTATTGGTTGAACCATCAGAACCGACTAAGAATCGACGCTGCTCATCGTCTTCCAGAAGGGCACGAGTAATAGTCGGGCTATCTGGGTCCGTGTTATCAGTAGCGATCGTATCGATATCGATAACTTTCGCCTTGATTTCCCGGAGGTAACGAGCGTCACCGAATTTCTCACGCATAATACGCTTGACTTCGGCATTACGTTCCTTCTTGATTTCGTCAACAGTGATAGTTTCAGGACGCATAATAACATGCTCTGGAACCGCAACACCATGGACGTAATAAAGAGCGAAACCGTCAGGGAAAGCAACTGCCGCATCAGTGTCCGAATGGAGACGCTTATCGGGCTCATCGAGATTTAGTTTCGTTGGACGTTCCGTTAGGACCGTGCAATGATCGAAAGCCCACCACCAAGAAGCGTTAGAAGCAACGTCCATTAAGCCCTGGAGTTTCTTAGCTTCTTCAACACCGATTTGAATGAAGAAATCATAGAAAGCGAGCCAGCCAGCTTCATACTGACCCCAGATAACATTATTAAGGACTTCACGGATTGAATCTTCGCGCTTCTTTGATTCTTTCCATTCTGGAGTTAGCTTTTCGGCAAGCTTATACCAGTCTTCAACTGGAGCCTTCTTTTCGCGGAGCTTCTCGAATTTATCACCAAACATATGGATAATAGAAGCGAGACGAGCACCAGCTAGAGGAGAATCCGCCCAAAGACACGTTTCGGCAGGTTCAAAACCAGCAGCTTTATAAGCTTCCTTAACGGCAGCTTCAGCAGCCGGACGATTAGCTCTTTCAGTTGAAAGACCAATCTTAATCCACTTATCACGAACAACGGGAATTAAAGCTTTCTGTTCCTCGGTAAGTTCATCAATATACTTAGTCATGTATTTAAAAACCTTTCAAGCCTTTCGGCTTCCTTTCATATTTAAAAATGGGTTGATTGAAAAAATACTTACTTCTTGTTGAGTTGTTTAGTGGCAGGTTCTACAGTTTCATCAGTTGTCTTAATGAAGATGTAGTTGAGACTAGTTAGCCTTTGGGGGAGTTGCTTTCATCAGAGTCCAATGCCTTCGGCTCGCCGCCCATAAGGGCATTTAAAATATTTAGCTTATGTTCGTTATTTTCAACTTGTTCGCCTTTCTTGGTTTTAGCTTCTTCACCAAGTAGGCCAAATTGTTCTAAAAAGTCTTTATTCTTAGACTTATTGATTCTAATATCAACAAAGGGGATAAAAGGATTCATATAACCTTCCTCTTTCTTTAAGTTAAATAACAGGTGAGATAAACTAAACCCTCATACTGCATGGAGTTAGCGAAATTTAAAATGAAGGTAAACCAGCGGGCAATCATTCTTATCTTCCTTCTAAAATAACGGCTGTATAGCGTTCCCATTGATTTTTTTGAGTTGTTATTGTGCTAAAGTATTTCCAATATAATTCTTTACGTCGCTTTTCTTCATTTTGTGTATAATTACCGGAATGCTCGGCTTTAGAGGCCAGTAAAAGCTTTTGAAAGAGTCTTAAATCCTTCATTGTAGTTCATCTTCTAAACCATCAAAATAAGGATCATCGAATAACTCACCTTCTAATGGTTCATCTAGTAGAAAAGGCTCGTCAGCGAATTCATCAGTTGGTCTATCGACCTTGCCTAAATTCTCAATATCATGAAGTAATTTAGCGAGACCTTCTGATTCTGGAATGATAGGTGACTTCTTTATAATTTCTTTAGATGAATCTACACCGAATTCAACACGAAGAAAGATTCGTCTACTACTGCATTTAGGACAGCACGTAATAGCTTCTGAGTTAAAACCGCGTGCATAAACTTCTTTAAATTGACAGTCTTCACAACTGAAAGTATCAACTAAAGTTACGGATTCTGGCGAAAGCATTTTCAATCCTTCTTTCTATATCAGTTTGTTTATGCGCAAAACAATAAATACGTATTGCATTACTACACTCGATCTCAACTAATCTATTTAATTCTGAAAGATTTTCGCTATTAAAATGAAGATAGATTATTTTCATACTTAGTTAAGACTATATGCGCTAATAACTTGCGGTGGTTTCATGCTTATTTGAACGTTAAAATAAGAAATATTAGTTAAATGTTCACCAATAATTGCTGCATTGACAGGACGTTTTTCAAAAGCAGCAGCTTCTAACTCATCCAGGCAAAGAAGCAATTCGATTGCGATTTCTTCAGTTAACTCTTTAGAGTCCATTCTACACCTCTAATTCGTCGTAAGCGATTCGTAATTAATTCGATAAATCTGAGGGATATTCTTATTTTATCATAAATATCACTAGTTGTAGCAATACTTACGTTTAATTCAATTTCTGAAGATGTATATACTAGAATTGTAGATAGACCAGATCCGCCATATGATTTTATAGCGAGAAACTGCATTTATTACTTAGAATTGTGATACTTTAGAATCAAAATAAGAATAGCAATTCCAAAAGCTTGTTTAAATGAAACTGTCGTTAAAAAACTGACACTTCCGACCAAGCACCAATTCCAAATCATAAAAATTGGCGCAGTAATAATTGCAGCAACAGCCAAGAAAAATACAGCTAAACCTAAGCCGACAATAGTGAAACCTAGTGCTTTATCAAAAAATGAGAAATTATCAGAAGTCATTTAATCACTGTCCTTTTGCAGAATCATTCTGCCCTTACCTACGAAATCTAATAAACATTCTTCACCCCAATTACCTAATCCATGTACAATATTTTCACGGATTAAAACCAGAGTGAGTGTATATTTAGCTCCACCGGCTTTTGGTGAAGGTGACCTAAACTTCCCTTGTACAAGCACTTGACCCTCATACCATGGCGTTTCATCACCTCGGTAGTGAATTCTTGCGTTCCAAATATCGCCAATATTAACTAAATCACCATCTACCATGATATATCCAAACCTTCTAAAAATAATTCATAGCTAGGAAAATTTTTATTTAATGATTGATTTATTACAGCCCGCCCTACAGAATGTTTAATACGTCTAAGAATTACATCTGTTTTAATTTCGACCTCTTGTAAAATTTGCCCCTTGGTATAATTACTTAATCTATAATCAATCGGAAAATATCTAAATTTCTTTTTCTTGAATAATTTCATATTTTTTAACTCTATACTTTAGAATACGCTTTAAATTAATTAGTAAGTGTCTAGGTTGAATCAAATCTATAAATACTGAATAATCAGTTTGTTCACAGAATTCTGCCGAATAGTAGTTACGTAATTGATATAATAACTGCATAAAATTGGGATTAGTTTATTTATCTAACTCTATATAGACTTACGCTGATTCTTCGGCAGAAACTTGCTTTTCTTCACCAGAAAGTAGCTTATTTAGTGAATCAAAGTTACCTTCGTTTAGAGCTATATTAAAAGCATTAGCAAACTTGGTAAGTTTTTCCTCTGATTTCCTAATTCGTTTAAAAGTAGCATCCGAAAAAGCAAGTTGCTTAGTTATAACTCCCTCAACCTGAATATGCGTGACTGAATCAGGTTCACTAAGTTTCTCATGTTCGCGTTTTAATTCTGCAAACTTGCGAGACGCTTGCACTAGCTTGGCAGCACGAGACTTAAGTTCCTCCTCAACGAGAGTTTTAATAATCTCATCTCGAAGGCCAGCATTCTTGATTTTAATTTCAACTTTAGCAGCTTCATTAAGCTCATCAAAAACTTTAGTGCTCATATTTTAAAATACCTTTCTTTAGTTAGAAAAATCAGTAGATATAGTTGCGAGTATAGTTCTGTTTTTTCGAATAAACTCTTGCCAGATAAGTTGAGTTTCATTATTTTGACAACCGAAACACAATCTACAAGGCTCAATCAATTCTCGTCTATGCAACAGAATTTTTACTTTAGAATTATATTCGACTATTTGGTCGAGTCTTTCATAATAAGAAAGAATAACATCCCGATAATCAGCAGTTTCCTGTAACCAGTCTATTCTTTTAACGTATGCTATTATCAATCTCTTTAGTTTAGATGCCATACAACACTTTATTTTAAGTTTTTGCCGATAATAAATTAAAACTTTAGCATGATTTTTAATTGCTTCTTTCTCTACTTGAGCAGCTATCTCATCTAAAATCATATTTGTAACTAACCTAAATCCGGTCGATCGGTCACTTCATCAGACTTTTTCGTCTCGGATGCGTTTCTTTGCTTTTGTTCTAATTCATTTAACAGTTTTCCGGCATTACACGCCCGACAATAATACGGATGTGAACCATTAGCTCCAGTATCACAATCCCAATTTTTAGCTATATCTCTGACAAAATCTTCAAAAGACTTATAATCTATTAGGTCACTCATATTATCTACCTGGCTTTCTTACCAATTCACAATCATCCGGCCATATTAGAGTTGGTGGAATATTAGGAAATTGAACCCAATAACTTTGTGCTTGAATAACATCCAATAAATCACCAACGGTTCCTGCAGCTACAACAATTAGCTGACCGAAATTATCGTGTGCGGTCGTATCTTTCTTAAGAATGATATTCCAAGGCGTTGTTATCACGAAAAATAGCTCCCGATGTCTGATTTTTTAATTGTTCTACATAATCTTCCTCAACAACACTATTTAATTCTAAAGCATTATGTTCCATAGAAAGATTCATCTGATCTAGTGTTTCCATAGGAATGTCTAATGGTTCTACAAGCTTATCAAAAGTATGTCTAGGAAAACTAAATACTGATATTATATTCATATATAATTCCTAATTAAATTCTTAAAAGCAGGAGTATTCCACGAATAAGGTGCTGCTTCATTTGCTGGCAACATATACTTGTGAAATATTTCTCTACTACCAATTATTATAGATGGCCTCTGATTAGCAAAATCTTTTATTTTACTAGATAATAATATCATTTAAGATAAAAATCTGGCGTTTCGGCCACTACTTGGTATTTATCTTTCCAAACAATTTTACCGGGATAGTCTAATTTAATGATTCTAATATCCAAATATTTCTTTAGTATTTTAACTATCTTATCCATCACCAAAAGATGTTTCTTAGCCTTAGTATAATACCAACAAACCGCATCTTTAGACCAATTATAATCGTCAAATGGTGGACAGTTTAGATTATCAGAAAACCATTCAAATAATTCTTTACATTTTTTAATATCGCGTTCTTTAATTTTGAAATATTTAAAATCTTCATTAGTTAAGAATAGGCCATTCATTAGCCAAGGATTGCCAGTTCCTTGATTAAAAACGTACCTTATATATTTGTATCTATGCATAACTATTTAATCACACAATAACATACTTAATCATAAGATCATCCTGACCTAGAATAATATCTCTAATTCTCTTCTTTAGACAATTTCTAGCATTATGATCGGTTTTATGAGTGTGTGGACAACTGCCTTGAGCATTTTGCATTTGTTTATCTATTACCCACGAATTCCTAACCAAAATTACAACTGACTTAAATTCGGCAGGATTAATCGGTGGATTATTCATAGTTCGCCAGATATTACCCCACTTTCTTTCCTGTAACCATAAGACTCTGGCGTTAAATTCTTCTTTAATGCCCGGCTTAATTTTGGGCATTTCACCTTTTCTGAGAAGCATTCTAGCATAAGAAGGAATTAAAATGGTATCACCTAATTGAATCTTCCTCTTAATCTCTCTAATATCAGTGTCCATTTTAATTACCTTTCTATATAAAACAAAAAGGGTGTAAGAAACTATTTCTAGTAACCTACACCCTTATAACAATAATGTATTATTTAATAGTATAATACATATCTAAAATATTGCCCGAAGGGCTTCAATTACTATCATAATAACTTAATATCTAATTAAATAGTATCGGTTGCTTTCACAACTTTTACTGACACTCAACCGATCGGACAAGCAGTTTCATCAGCGAGTGACCGGATCAAAGTTTAAATTCGAAAAATCTCTTTCTACTATACGTCCAATCAAAAATAATTGGGCTAAATCTAGAGGTCGATAATCATCACGAACACGGAACGTAAATGCAGGATTATCTGTTATCTGATTTCTATCAATTATTTTCATCAATACTTTCAGCACGAAGAATTTGTGCATTTAAGTGTCCTAAAGTTGAGTCGTGCCGAATAAATGAGTATTTTCTAAATTCAGGCCACAAATCTTGATAATACCTATATTTTCTTAAAATATCGTAGACCGATTCTGTTTCTACAAAACAACAACTAACGTAGCGAGCGTCTGATTGAACCCGTAATAATATCATAAATTATACTTTAGAAAATCCTTTAATTTAGGATACGCTGCTAATGGAGATTTACCTATATCAGATACTAATTCTCGTTTTACACGATTCCCTGTAATATACAGCATAAGCAGAACTACATGGTGCCTAAACATTGTTTCATCAGTAAAAGTATTAGGAACATTTATACCTGATGAAATTAAAGTCATTTTTTGATTTCTTTAATTAATTCAATCATATCGGCTTTAACATTACCAGTAGCTACATATCTAATCACAGATACAAGTGCCGCAAATACACATATAGCTATAATCATACATAATAATGTTACTAGTGTGCCAAAATATTCTTTAATTTCGTTCATTGATACCTCCAATTATAAGTTAAACTAAGCTCAGACTTTAACTTACGAATATTACTAATTGCCGGAATAAGAAATACTGGTCTAATAATAGCAACCAATTCATCGAAATTTTGCCAGCTATCGCCTAAATATTCCTTAATTCCTTTATTAATAACTGCTCTTTCAGAAACTAAAGCTTTCCAAGGTGAGTATTTAGATCCTTTAAGCCGTCTAATCAATTTCATAAATAACTCTTAAAGCTTCATCCATATCTAAATTTCTAGATCCCTGAAATACATGTTGAAGTTCTCCTGTTTCTTCACTTGACGCAAGAAAACTTTTATAGTATTTTTCGATAATTTTGTAACATAAGTTATATTGGGTTATAAATCTCATATTTTTCAAACACTTCATCTAAATCGTCAAGTTCATTAAATATATCACTAAGATCAGTTAAATCATCAACTAGAAAAAACTTAGGGAATTTAATGCTTATCGCCGTGCTAATACCCGTAGCATCCGGATACATTTCATATTTATCTATAGATCGCATATTAGTCGACCCTTAAGAATTCTTTATTTAATTGTATTCTCGAATTAGAGTAGATACCCATTGTAAGTTGGACTATCAATAAACTGTTTGTTAATATATTGAGCCTACGAAATTTATGACATAATCTGTTATGTATCGAAATACATGGACTATTAAGCTCACTTCTGACTAATTGTTTCATTTACAGGTATTCTTTCAATAAATGGTAAAGGCTACAGTTTTCATTCGGAAGGTCTTCGGTGTAAGGATCAATTAAAAAATCTACCTGATTTCTAACTTTTGGCTTTACTGTTTTAGAAATAATTGGCGACCAAGCATTATAATAGTATCTATATTGGATTAATCGCACATTAATCTACCAACTTAATAGGATACTTTTTAATACCCATCATCCATGGTTTTTCATTCATTTCATTAAGCCATTCATCTAGTGATGGAATTTTACCTAGGTCTTCTAATACATGTTGCTCTGCAATATCTCTAGTGGCGACTTGAATTTTATCACTCGTAGTTAAAGTCATACCAA
>Ga0187893_10006437_pt1 | contig 20109 bp, 23 predicted proteins | sample MA1701074metaG_FD_139574 | JGI IMG/M metagenome (GOLD analysis project Ga0187893, IMG submission 139574) | White microbial mat communities from a basaltic lava cave in the Kipuka Kanohina Cave System on the Island of Hawaii, USA - MA170107-4 metaG ...
GGTGCCGGATCACCGCGCGCACGGAATGGATCGTCTCGCCGCGCAGTTCGTGGTTGATGGGAATCGAGTTCAGGAAAGTTTGGATCTTCTGCGGCGTCGACAGCCGTTGCAGCAGTCCGAACTCGGCGCGCGTGAACGCCAGATCCTCGCGCCGGGCAAAGCGGCGCAATGCCGTGCGCTTCAAACCTTCCCCAGCGCGTATTGCAGCGGCAAGTCGTGGCGCATCACCGTGAGCTCGGAGCGGAAGTCGAGCGGCAAGGTGCCGGGACGGAAGTAAGCGATGCGGCCGACGCGGGCACGCTTTCCCTCACGAATCGGCGGTTACAGGCCATTGCCGCCTCGCGCGCTCACTTCAATTCGAAAACGACACTCGCCCGCTGCGCCGGATCGATTTCGATCTCCTTCACACGCCCGCGATCGTCAAACGTCACGTAGTAAGGGACGCGCGAGGTGTGCCACAGCTTCCACTTTGTATCGTTGACGCTCGCCGTTTCATGGCGCGCCGGAAACCCGACCGCCATTAACACCTGCTCCTTGCTCATGCCGGGCAGGAGCTTGCCGGCGCCAATGGCGTCCTGCACGACAGCCGGAAACGACGCCATGCGAAAGCGCAGGTCGCGATCGACGGTCAGCTTGCGCGCGTACTGCGCCAGCGTTTCCTGGCGGCGGCCGTAGTCGAGGCCGATACGCATCTTCTTCCCGTCGATCTCTACCGCGATGCGCCAACGGCCGTAGTCCGTGATCTTGATCGGCGTGCCGGCCGGGATGCGCGCATACGACGAGTAGTTCAGGTCGCTCACCCAATCGCCTGAATAGTGCAGATTGCAGCACGTGAACCCGGCGAACCTCGGCTCCTTGTCGTCGGGTTTCACCGTGCCGGGAACCTGCAGTGCGGCGATGCCGCTGTCGCTGACTTCGAGCGGCGGCGGACCCGCCGGTGCGCGCAGCGGCTGTGGTGAAGGTGGTGGGGCGGCCTGCACGGGCGCAGGTCTTGACTCCGTCGCTGACTTTTGAGCGTCGGCCACCTGACTAGTCGGCGCTTTCTTCGCCGGTTCGGTCGGACGCACCGCCGGTGCCGGCGGCTTCTCGGCGATTGCTGGTGCCGGCGCGCGCTCGAGCTTCTTAACCTCGGCGACCGAAGGCTCGGACCGCCTCGGCGCCGGCGTTTCAACGACCGATTTCGGTGGCGCGTCAACCGCAGCCACCGGGCTCACCGGCGCAGCGGGTGCAACCGGCACGTCGATCGCGGGCGCGGGCGGCGGCACAGACGGCGGCACCGCGGCCACCGGCGGCGGTGCGACACGTGGCGCCGGGCTGAACCACCACGAAAGGCCGACGACGATCGCCGCACCGAGCGCTGCGTACAAGGCAGCCCACGCGAGCGCGCCATAGTGAGACCTGCCAGACGCATCCGCGAAAGAAGACGGTTCCCCGGCCGGCATGGGCGCCTGAGTCGACCGGGCGGCGGTCGGCCTGGTTCGCGCGGGCGTCGGCGCCGACGGCACTGTCGGCGCGCCGCTCTGTGGGATGAGCAGCGTGCTCAACTCGCGCGTCCGGTCCGCATCGTTCGCGTCTGCGGTCGGCTTGAACGTCGAATGCAATGCCGCCGGCGCGGGCATCGTCAACTCGGATTGCGCAAGCACCGTGGAATCGTCGCCACGACCGACCTCGACCTCATCCTCCCCGAAGATCAGCGCGCGCAGCGCGGCCATCGACGCCGGCCGTTGTTCGGGCCTCACGACAAGGCCGGCGTCCAGCGCCGCGAGCAGTCGATCCGAATATCGTCCCGCGGCCGCGGTGCGCAGCGGCTCCATGTCGTCCCTGACCATGCGGCTCACGGCGGCCGGCGGCACCTTGCCGAGAATCGCAAAGCGACCGACCGCGGCCAGCGAATAGACATCGGTCCACGGCCCTTGCCGTAGCGCCGTGCTTTCGGCGTATTGCTCGATGGGCGCGAATCCGGGCTTCAGAATCGCCGTCAGCGCATGGGTGAGATCACCGATCACGCGGCGCGCCGCACCGAAATCCAGCAGTAGCGGCGTCGCATCGTTAAGCACCAGCACGTTGTCGGGCGCTACATCGCGGTGCAGGCAGTTCTCGCGGTGCAGCGCATCGACTGCATCGATGATGCGGTCGAGAAAGTTGACCAACCAGGGCTCCGGCAGCGGGCGGCGCTCGCGGATCCACTGTTTGAACGTGGGCGCCGCATAAAACGGCATCACCATGTACGCAGTGCCTTTCTCCTCCCAGAACTGATAGACCTTGATCAGCGCCGGGTGCTCGAAGCGCGCTAGCAGCTTCGCCTCGTTGACGAAACTGCGCAGTCCCGCGACAAATGCCTCCTGCAGATCGGCCGACGAGCGCGGGTGCACGGAGAAATCGGCATCGCGGGTCGCGAGCGCCGCCGGCATGTATTCCTTGATCGCGATGCGCCGCTCGAGCCGCGTATCGGTGGCCTCGTAGACAACGCCGAATCCGCCTTCGCCCAGTACGCGTTCGATCCTGAACTCGCGCAGCCGATAACCGTTCGGCAGGCAGCCGCTGCGGGTGGTCGATGCCGATATCGTCGAATCGTCGCTTGAAGCGGTCATAGAACGGCCTACTCGTCGCGGCAGGCGGGTCTTCGGAAAGACGCGATACGCCGAACATAGCCGTAACCGGTTGCGCTGAAAAGCGGCGTTTGCACGAGAGCTGGGCCGGACATGGCTTTTCTGGTCGTTGAGCGGCAACGATCCGCACTCGCACCGATCATGCGGACATTGATCTTCGCCGCGGGACGGTGCAAATTCCCCGCTGGAGCCGGACATGTTGGTACGCCCCGCCGCCGTTGACGGCCTGTTCTATCCCGCTACAAGCGGGGCGTTGCGCGCGCGGGTTGCCGACTATCTGGCCGTAGTCGCTGAAATACGCGATCACGCCGACACCGCGCACGCGCCAAAACTGCTGATCGTCCCCCATGCGGGTTACGAGTATTCCGGCGCTGTGGCGGCGAACGCCTATGCGCTGGTCTCTCCGCCGCGTGCATCGATCGTCAAGCGCGTCGTGATGCTCGGCCCGTCGCATCGTGTCGCGCTGCGCGGCCTTGCCGTACCCGCAGTGGATGCGTTCCAAACGCCGCTCGGTCATATCGCGCTCGACGTCGCCGCGCTGGCGAGCATCGAAGGTCTGCCGCAAGTGGTACGCAGCGACCGCGCCCACGAGCGCGAGCATTCGCTCGAGGTGCAGCTGCCGTTTCTGCAAGTGCAACTCGGCAGCTTCACGCTCGTACCGCTGGTCGTTGGCGACGCCGGCGCCGCAGAAGTCGCACAGGTCATCGAGCGGCTATGGGGCGGCGCCGAGACGCTGATCGTCGTCAGCTCCGACCTGTCGCACTATCTGCCCTACGAGCAGGCATCCGTTATCGACCGCGCCACCGCACAACGCATCGTGGGATTCGATGCAAGCCTCTCGCCGGACGAAGCCTGCGGTGCAACAGCCATCAACGGCGCTCTGCTGGCAGCGCGCCGCCAGCGCCTCGCGCCGCGCCTGCTCGATCTGCGCAATTCCGGTGACACTGCGGGCAGCCGCGATCGCGTGGTCGGCTACTGCTCAGTCGCGTTCGAGCAATGAGCAGCCTGCATCCGGGGCGTTGGTGGCATCGGCTCGACGACGGTCGTATCCAATGCGATCTGTGTCCGCGCGACTGTCGCTTGCACGAAGGCCAGCGCGGAATGTGCTTCGTGCGCCAACGCGCCGGCGACGCCATGGTGCTGGCGACCTACGGGCGCAGTTCGGGCTTCTGCATCGACCCGATCGAGAAGAAACCGCTCAACCACTTCTATCCCGGCTCGAGCGTGCTGTCGTTCGGCACTGCAGGCTGCAACCTCGCGTGCAAGTTCTGTCAGAACTGGGATATCTCGAAGAGCCGCGAGATGGACCGGTTGATGGACGAAGCCGCGCCCGAGCACATCGCCGAGGCTGCACGCGCCCGCGGCGCTGCCAGCGTTGCCTTCACCTACAACGACCCGGTGATCTTCGCCGAGTACGCGATGGACGCCGCCGACGCCTGCCATGCGCTCGGCGTGCACAGCGTTGCAGTGACGGCGGGCTATATGCATGCCGCGCCGCGCCGCGAGTTCTACTCGAAGATGGATGCCGCCAACGTTGACCTGAAAGGCTTTACCGAGAAGTTCTACTTCCAGCAGACCGGGGCCCATCTCGCGCCGGTGCTCGATACGCTGCAGTACCTACGGCATGAAACCGCCTGCTGGTTCGAAATCACGACTTTGCTGATTCCGGGGTTTAACGACAGCAGCGTCGAGATCGAGGCGATGTCACGCTGGATCGCCGAGCACCTTGGGCCCGATGTGCCGCTGCATTTCACTGCGTTCCATCCGGACTACAAGATGATGGATGTGGAACCCACACCGACGGCGACGTTGACGCGCGCCCGCGCGATCGCGCTCGAAAACGGCCTGCATCACGTCTACACGGGCAACGTCCACGATGTCAAAGGCGGGACCACGTCCTGCCCCGCATGCCACACGCCGTTGATACGGCGCGATTGGTACGTGGTGCATGCGTGCGAACTCGACGCGCGCGGCGCATGTCCTCACTGCGGGACGGCGATTGCCGGCCGCTTCGGGCCGTTTCACGGCGGCTTCGGACGGCGGCGGATTCCCGTGCGGGTCGCTTCCTACTCTTGACCGGAAAGTTTTGGCCGGATGTCGATTTGGCGCCGTCTGGTTCGACCAGGCTTGGCACGCACACTAAACGGAAAGGAAAACTCCGATGCAAAAGATCACCCCGTTCCTTTGGTTCGACGGCGAAACCGAGGAAGCGATGAACTTCTACACGTCCATTTTCAAGAACTCGAAAGTTACCGACGTGATGCGTTATGGAGAATCAGGGCCGGGACCGAAGGGCTCAGTCATGTCCGCCACGTTCGAGCTCGAAGGGCAAGAGTTCATGGCGCTGAATGGCGGGCCGATGTTCCAGTTTTCGCCTGCCATTTCGTTCTTCGTGAAATGCGAGACGCAAGAAGAAATCGATCGATTCTGGGCCAAGCTTTCAGAAGGCGGCGAAATTCAGCAATGCGGCTGGCTCAAGGACAAGTTCGGCGTGTCATGGCAGATCATTCCCAACGTATTGGGCAAGCTGCTGCAAGACAAAGATGCCGCGAAAGCGAATCGCGTGATGCAGGCGATGCTCAAGATGAAAAAGCTCGACATCGGGCTGTTGAAGCAAGCGCACGAACAAGGCTGAGAACCGGACGCAGTCTGAGTCAGTGCGCCGGCAACGCGGCCAACCCATCTGCCTCGTTGCTGCGGCCGAGCGCCAGCAACGTTAGGCCGACGCAGGTCAGTGCCAGTGCCAAGCCGGGGAACAGAGCAAGCCACCAGCCGCGCAGCGTATGCGATTGGCCGGTTTGAATCAGGATGCCCCAACTTAGCCGGTTCGGGTCACCGGCTCCAAGGAAGCAAAGCCCGGCTTCGATCAGTAACGCGCTAGCGAAAATCAGCGGCAGTTGTGGCAGCGCGAGCGGCAGCACGTTCGGCACCAGGTGGCGCAACGCCACCGAGGATCGGCTCGCGCCGAGCAGGAGCGCTGCTTCGACGAACGGTGCGTGGCGCAGCGATCTCGCTTCCGCGCGCACCAGTCGCCCCAAGCTCACCCATCCGGTCAGCGCGAGGATCGCCGCGAGCTGCAGCCAGCCCGGTCCCAGCCAGGCGGTGGCGAGCAGCGCGAGGAAGAACCGCGGCACGATCTGACTCACGTCCATCAAACGCAGGATGAGCCGATCGAGCAGCGGACCCGCCAAGCCCGCGATTACACCCAGCGAGACCCCGAGCGCCGCCGCGCCGAGCGTGACGAGCGCGCCGGACGCGAGCGATGCGCGCCCTGCATGAGCCAGCGCGCTCATCAGATCGCGGCCGAGGTCGTCGGTGCCGAGCGGATGCGCCGCCATCGGCGCGATAAACGGCGCACCTATCGGCTCACGCGGATCGCCGGGGAAAAGCAGCGGAGCGAGCAGGGCAGCGGCCAGCGGCAATCCAAGCATCAGGGCGCCAGACAGATGCAGTCCCCAACGCAGCCTCATTGCGCGGCCTTGTCGGGCGCGACCCGCGGGTCGAGACGCGTCTGCACGATATCGGCCGCGACGCTGCTGGCGATGACCATCGCCACAATCAACCCGAAGGCCCCCAACAGCACCGGGTGGTCGCGGTTCAAGATCGCCGACGACAGCAGCCGGCCCAGTCCCGGCCACGCAAACAAGGTCTCGACCAGCACCGCTCCAGTGAGCAGCATCCCCAGCCGATTCAGCGCGGCGGTGGCCAGCTGCGGGCTGACGTTGCGGGCGACGTGGCCCCAAATGATCGCGTGCTCCGCAATCCCGCGCGCACGCGCGGCGCGCACGTAGCCTTGACCGATCTCCATGCGTGCCTTTGCGTGCGCGACCGTGGCGAAGAATGCAGTCTGCTGCAAAGCGAGTGTGGCCACCGGCAGCACGGCGTGCCAGGCGATGTCGACACCGGTGGTCAGGCTCGTGCCGGTCTGCCGCGGATCGGTCAAACCCGAAACCGGGAACCAGCGCAGCTCGAGCCCAAGGCCGAGCATCAGCAGCTGGCCGACCCAGAAGACCGGCAGCGCGTACGCAGCGGTCGTTGCGGCCGCAACGAGCGCGCCACCACGCGCATTGGCCGCCGCCCACAGTCCGAGCGCGCGGCCGGCAAAGAGCGCGATGGCGAGCGCCGATAGCATCAACAGCAGAGTTGGCACCAGCCGCTCGGCGATCAGCCCGGCGACCGGCCGCCGGAAGTGGTACGAGATGCCCCAATCGCCCTGCGCCATCCGCGCGATGAACGACACGAACTGTTCGGCGATGGGCCGGTCGAGGGCGAAGCTCTTCGTGATCTCGAACTGCGTCTCGCGTGTCGCGAAATCACCCGCCAGCGCCGCGGCCGGTCCACCGGGTGCGGCGTGCACTAAAGCGAACAGCAGCAGCTGAATCAGCAACCATGCGGCGAGCCCGGCGGCCACCGCGCGCAGCGTCGAGGCGATGGCGGGCATCGATGCCAAATACGATCAAGGGCTCATCCAGGCTCGCTCCGCGACCTGCCCGGACCATGGCTGCCAGCCTCGGAAGCGCGAGCGCCACGCCGTCGTCACGACCGTCTCGACCATCCACCAGTAAGGCAGATCGTCGGCGACGAGCTTCTGTACCGCCACGTAATGGCGCGATCGTTCGGCGTAGTCATCGGTCTCGGCAGCCATCGCAAACAGCTTATCGACTTCGGGGTTGCGGTAGGCGGCGGCGTTGGAGAACGGCACCGCGCCGATGTTGTCGGACACATACATGCGGCGAACTCCGGAGTCTGGGTCCGCCCCGTTGCAGTACGAGATGATGTTTGCATCGAACGCGCGCTTGGCGAAAACCGCTTCGATAAAGGCCGCTCGATCGAGCGGCTTCTGCACGACGCGTATTCCGACTTTCGCGAGGTTGCCGCGAATCACTTCGCCGATGCGGTTGAAGGTTGGGAAGTGCGTCAGGTCGATCGTCATGCGCACGCCGTCGGCGCCCGGGGCCAGGCCGGCGGCGTCCAGCAGTTCGGCTGCGCGCTGTGTGGAAAGCGCATAGCGCGAGAGCGCACCGGGCGCGTGGGCCCAGGGCAGGCCGGAAGAGATCGGGGCGCTGGCGACCCTGCCGATGCCGAACTGCACGTCGCGCAGGATCTGTTCGCGGTCGATCGCGTGCGCGATCGCCTGCCGCACGCGCAGATCCGCGAGAGGCTTGCGGTCCAGGTTGAAGGACAGCGTGGTGATGCAGTTGCCGCCGCCGGTTCCGAATGCGGTCTGTGCAAGCGTCAGGTCCGAGTTGGCGCGCAGCCTCTCCACGTCGGCCGCGTTGACGAGCCCAAGGTAGTCGGCCTCGCCGGTCATCAGCGCCAGCGTCTGCGCGCCGGCGTCGGGAATCACGCGGAAAACCAGGCGGTCGAGGTAAGGCAGCCCCGGCTTGAAGTAGTCGGCATTGCGCACCATCGTCACCTGCTGATCGGTGCGATACGACTCGAGCTTGAACGGACCGGTGCCGACCGGCTTCGCGTTAACGGGGTTGGTCAGCGGGTCTTTGCCCTCGTAAAGGTGCCGCGGCAGGATTGGCGCCTCGGTCACATTGAGCAGTTGCAGCAGCGCACCGTAGGGCTTGCGCAGCTTGAACACGACCGTGTCGGGCGCGGGCGTCTCGATCGACGCGATCACCGCTCCGATGCCTGCCTTCGTGCGCGCGTGATGCTTCAGCAGCACCTCCTCAAAAGTGAACTTCACGTCGGCGGAGCTGAACGGCGTGCCGTCATGCCACTTCACGTTCGGCGCGAACTTGAACGTGTAGACGGTGCCGCGTTCGCTTATGGTCCAGCGCTGCGCCAGATCGGGCTGCGGCTTCAGATCGCGGTCCAGTTCGATCAGCGCGTTGTAGAGCGAATCGGCGACCGCGTGCACATGACTACCGGTCGATATCCCCGGATTCAGATGCCCGGGATCGGCTTGCACGACGATGACCGCCGTGCCTCCGCGTACGGGGGTCTGTGCAGTGGCGACCGATGCGACAAGCGGCAGCAGCGCGCACGCCAGCAGGCGATAGAAGAACATCGCACCCTCCTCCTCGACGGCCGTCGCTCGACGGCGAAGATCAACTCGCCGTGCGCGCGTGCAGCGCCATCACGCGATCGGCAACCCGCTCGATCGCCCGCAGCCCAGGGCTGCCTTTTGCGAAGTCCGCCGGCGCCTGCGCCGCCTGCTCCGCGGCGACGAAAGTCTCGTCGAACGGCACTTCCCCGATGATCGGCATGACATGCTGGCCGCAATAGGTTTCGATCGCCGCGCGGTCGGCATCGCCGCGTACCTTGTTGGCCACCACCCGGACGTGGGGGATCTTCAGCTCATTCGCGAGCGAAAAGGTGCGCGACGCGGCCTCCAGCGAGCGGTAGTACGGCTCGGCCACGATCAGCATCGTCTCGACGTTGCGCGCCGTACCCCGTTTCATGTGCTCGAGACCCGCTTCCATATCGGTGATTGTGTGATCACCGGCCCCACTCATCTCTGCGATTAGCCCGCGCACCGCGCGATGCGAAGCGCACATTCATCCGCTGCCGGCAGTGCCATCTGCCGGCTTACCCATCGCGATTAGTTGTATGCCATCGGGCGCCTGTGAGGCGTATTCGCTGAGCACGCGGTCGCGCTCCATCGTCATGCGCAGCGTCGGCGAGCCCGCGGGCGCCGTGACGCTTTCGACCAGCGAAGCCGGGATATAGCGAATGCTGTCGGCGTCAGCGCGCGACATGCCAAGCGTCAGCGCCAGGTTCGGATTCGGATCGCCATCGATCGCCAGCACGCGCTGCTGCCGCTGCGCGAGCACCCGCGCCAATGTTCCGGCTAACGTGGTCTTGCCCGAGCCGCCCTTGCCTACTACCGCAATCTTCATCGCTCGCTCCTTCTGTCGGCCGGGCAGTGTAAAACCAGCTTGGGTGCATGACGAGCCGGGAATCGGTGATGATCCTGCCATGAGCACTTTGATGTCCCGGCGCGGCATGCGCATCGGCGAACTCGCGAAGCTGCTTGGTACGACGACCAAGACGCTGCGCTTCTATGAAGAGATCGGGTTGTTCAAGCCCGTGCAGCGCAGCCAGTCGGCCTATCGGGTGTATGACGCCGAGGCGGTCGCGACGGCCCGCCTTGTGATCGGGCTGCGCCATCTCGAGCTGACGATCCCCGCGCTGAAGGCGTTGTTGCGCGACGATGGCGAGACGACGCGGCGCCGGCGCCTGCTGGCGGTGATGGATGAGCGGGTGCGGAAAATGGAGCTTGACCTGAGCGTGCTGCAAGGCCGCTACGACGACCTGTCGGCGCGGCACGCTGCCCTGCTCGCCACGCCACGCGGCCGGCCACCGCAATGTATCTGCGACGCCCTGCTGCAACCCTGCACCTGCGTTAGAAAAAGCCCTTGACCTTGCCGTTGCGGCAAGGTCAATACTCGCCGCGTTTTAATCCCGAGCGGCATGAGGCACGTCAATGGCTGACACGGATTCTGGTTCTGCGACGCGGCTGACCAATACCCACACACCGACTTTCGGGCTGGCATCCGGACCGGTGACCGAAGTGCACGCGTTCTGGCTCGCCGGCATGAGCTGCGATGGCTGCTCGATCGCCGCAGTCGGTGCAGAGCACCCGACCGTCGAGCAGCTGGTCAGCGGCTCGATTCCCGGGCTGCCCAAAGTGGTACTGCATCATCCGGTGCTCGACGTCGAGGCGGGTGAAGCGTTTATCGCGCCGTACCGGCTCGCGCGCGAAGGCAAGCTCGGCGCGCCGTACGTTGTCATCTATGAGGGGTCGGTGGCCGACGAGCGTATCGCTGCGCATTACGGCGGCTACTGGTCGGCGATGGGCGCGAATATCGGTGCGGACGGCAGCCACCAGCCCATCCCGACCGCAATCTGGCTAAAGGACTTGGCGCCCGGTGCGGCAGCGATGATCGCGATCGGCACCTGTGCGACCTGGGGCGGTGTCCCGGCCGCAGCCGGCAACGTCACGGGTTCAATGGGCGTGATGGACTTTCTCGGCAAGGACTACCTGAGCACACTCGGTCTGCCGGTCATCAATATCCCAGGCTGCTCGCCGGTCGGCGACAACTTCACCGAGACCGTCGCGGCGGTGCTGATGTTCCTCGCCGGCGTAGGTCCGTTGCCGGCATTTGATGAGCTCGGCCGGCCGGCCTGGATGTTCAAGGACACGGTGCACCGCGGCTGCGTGCGCGCAGGCAGTTACGAGGAGGGCGTGTTCGCGCAGAACTACGGCGACACCGAGTGCTTGGTCGAGCTTGGCTGCTGGGGTCCGGTGGTCCAGTGCAACATGGTCTCGCGCGGCGCGATCGGCCACGCCGGCGGCTGCATGAACACGGGCGGGATTTGCATCGGCTGCACGATGCCGGGCTTTCCCGATGCGTTCGCGCCGTTCTACAAGGCACCGCCCGGAAAGACGCTTTCGGGCAACACGAGCCGCGCGGTCGGCAGCTTTATCCGTCCGCTGCGCCGGATCAGCCAGCGCAAGGGCAACCTGAGCCCGCGCTGGGCGAGGACCGGCTTTGTCCCAAGTGGCTGGGGCCATGTCGAGATGCCGGGACCGGTGATGCGGGCGGCGCACTACTTCTACAAGAAGCTGCAGTACTCGGGGCAGTTCACGCCGGCGTCGGCGCGGCAGCAGTCGCTGCAGGCCGACGGACACAAATTCATCGGCGAAGTAAAGCGGCACATCGAGCAGCAGGATGGATTGAAGCCATGAGCGCGCAGGAGATCTACGCCTGGTGGTTCGTGTGGCTCGGTGTAGCCGGCGTCATCGTCGTCGCAGCGGCGGCGCTGCTGATCGCGATCATCGTGCTCGCCCGGCAGATCGCGTCGCTGGCAGCGACCGGGCTGGCAGTCGTTGAGCAGATTGAGCAGAACACGAAACCGATCTGGCAGCTCAATACGACCAACCACGTGGCGAAGGAACTGCTGGCGGGCGCGCAGGCAATCGAGGCCAATGCCGGCGCGATCGTCGGCGCGCTGACCGCGGCCGAGCGGCGCCGTGCCGCTTGAAAGGACAACGAGGACAACGCGATGGACAGCTTGCCGTCGTCGCCTGAGCAGGCGGTGCAACTCGTCTGGTGGGTTTCGCTCGCGCTCGGCCTCGTCGTCAGCGGCGTGGTCGCGCTGCTGTTATGGCTGATCCACCGCGACGCCGCGACGATTGACGCACATGTGTCGCAGATCTGGGATGTCGGCCAGCGCGTCGCCAACAACACCGTGCACATCCCGGCGCTTTACAAGACCAATGAGGTCGCGGGTCAGATTGTCGCTACCGCCCTGCGTATAAATGATGGAGCGGCCGCGATCGAAAGCCATGCCAACGGCTGCCCCGGTTGCCCGCAGTGCATGCTGAAGCACTGAGGAGGAGGCGATGGTTCTGCTCACGCTGCTGACCGCGCTGCTGGTGCTCGTGTTCTTTGTTGTTCTTGCATATGCATTGGTGAGGATCAGCACGACGCTCGAATCGATCGGCGGCACGCCGACCAGCTACCTCGCGAAATTGCGGCTGGGCCTGCGCGCGATTGAGATGGAAACGAGCCACCTCGCACCGCAGGTGACCAAGATCAACGCCGGGCTGACGCAGATCGCCGGCGGCTTGGTCTCGGTGGACAAGCACTTGGTTGGCACGATCGAGGCGGTCGTCAAGCAGGAGGCCTAATGGATGGGGTTTATTTGATCTGGGCCGTCACGCTGCTGCTGGTACTTGTCGTGATCGTGCCGCTCGCTGTCGTGCTGCTGCACCGGACGCTGCGCGCCGCGATGTCGATCCGTCGCTATCTGGATGAGATGCTCGCGGCGGGTGTCGGTATCGCGGGTCACACGGCGTCGATCAGGGCGCTGGACGAGACCCTCGGCGTTGCCGGCACGATGGTCAAAGTATCCGGCGACATCAAATCGCACTCGGGAACGATTGCAACGGTGCTGGCCCAGCGCGCGCAGAGCGGGCGCGCCCGATGACCTCGCTGCTTCTTGCCGCGACGCTCGCCGTCACCTTCGCGGTGGTGCTGGTGCTGGTGGTGTATCTCCTCGGCATCATCGTTGCGCTCGCGGGTGCAAGGCGCAGCCTCGCGAAGCTTGCCGGCGGACTCGTCGCGATCCGCGACCACACCGCGCCGCTCGGCGAAAAGGTCGGCAACATCAATGGCGGATTGACGGCGCTGCTGCAGGGTTTGCTGGCGGTCAACGGCGATCTCGCGGCGGTCGTCCGGGTGGCCCAGGGCAAGTAGCACAGAGAAGAGGAACCAGCGATGTGCTTCAAGAACCTGCCGATCGAGTTCGATGCCGAAGGCAACGCGCGGCTGATCCCCGGGGTGCCCAACCCGTACACGTACCAGTCTGTGTCCCTCGAAGAGCGCGATCGCAAGCTCAGTGAGATCGCGCGCAAGAACGGACAGACGCGCGAAATCGACTTCGATCCGGTCACGCGGGTGGCCGGTGCGCTCGCCTTCCACAGCACCGTCGATCTGAAAAGCCGCAAGGTGCTCGATACGCGCTCAATGGCCACGCTGTTTCGCGGGTATGAAGTCATTCTGCGCGGCCGCGACCCACGCGACGCGGCGTTCATCAGCTCGCGCGCCTGCGGGGTCTGCGGCGGCGTTCACGCGACCTGCTCGGCGCTCGCGCTCGAGATGGCGATGGGAATCCGCCCGCCGCCGATGGGCATCCTGATCCGCAACCTGCTGCTGTCCTGCGAGTACCTGTACGACAACCCGCTGCACCTGTTCGTCCTTGCCGGGCCGGATTTCTCCGAAGCGCTCGTGCGCGACACAAACCCGGAGGTCTGGGCGGCGGCAACGACCGCGCCGGCCAGGTACGCCGACCTGCACGGCTATCGCACGATCGGCGCGATCATGACCGATCTGAATCCGCTGGCCGGCCGGCTGTACCTGGAAGCGCTGGAGATGACGCGGGTCGCGCGCGAGGCGTACGTGCTGCTCGGCGGCAAGTATCCGCATCCGGAGACGATCATTCCCGGCGGCGTGACGACGACGCTCAACTCAACCACCTTCAACGAGTTCTACGTCAAGCTAAGCCCCTTCTTCGATTACGCGAAGAAATGCGTGGCGATCTGGGACGACGTCTACGACTTCATGTACGCGTGCAATCCCGACTACAAGCACTGCGGCGAGCTGTCGCCGACGATGGTCGACTTCGGCCAATGGGATCACGAGGACCACTACGACGGGACCTATGCGAACTGCAATGAATGGGGCGAGCAGCGCTGGTCCACTCCGGGCGCGCTCGTCGACGGCAGGCTGGTGACGACGCGCTTGCGCGACCTGAACGTCGGGCTCGAGGAGTTCATCGAGCACTCGTACTACGAGCGCTGGGAAGGGCAGCCGTTCAAGACCGATCCGATGGGCGCGCCGTTGAGCCCGAACCATCCGTGGAACAAGAGCACGATCCCGCGCCCCGGCGTGCAGAACTGGAAGGAGCGCTACAGCTGGGCGACGACGCCGACCTGGGACCGTCACACGTTCGAGGCCGGTGCCTATGCGCGCGTCTACATCTCGGCGCTGGCGAAGAAGATCCCGAAGAGCCCGTACATCGAATCGACCGGTCGCAGCCTCAGGATGAACGTTCCCCGGGGCAAGCTCCCGGAGACGGTGCTCGAGTGGAAGGTGCCACCCGTGTGGAACGCGTTCGAGCGCAACCGGGCGCGCGCCTACGCGGTGGCCTTCAATCTGATGGTCACGGTGGAGAACTGGGTGCGCGCGATGGATCTGCAGAAACGCGGCGAGACACGCGTGCACACGCCGTTCGAGGTCCCGCAGAAGGGAAGGCAGATCGGCGTCGGCTTCTGGGGCGCCGGCCGCGGATTCCTCGCGCACTGGTGCGTGATCGAGGACGGGCTGCTCGCCAACTACCAGATCTGCACGCCGTCGACGGTCAACGCCTGTCCGAAGACACCGTGGGGTGAATCCGGCGCATACGAGCAGTCCGTGCTGAACACGGTGCTGGTCGAATCGAACGCCGCCGACGCGGCGAACTTCAAGGGCATCGACATTCTGCGCGCGATCCGCAGCTTCGATCCGTGCATGCCATGCACCACGCACATGATGGTCGAGGGAGCCGACCGCGTGATCACACGCGAAGTGACGACCTGCGCCTGCGGCATATAGGAGAGGCGGGGCGCCGGTGCGCGCGATCATCGGGATCGTCGGTTACTTCGGGTTTGTGCGCGGCTATCCGCTTGGGCCCGAACTGATGGAGCGCCTGCGCGCGCAGCCCTGGCCGGACCGCATCGAGATTCGCGAGATGAACTGGGGGCCGGTGGCGATCGTGCAGGACTTCCAGGCGCAAGGCGACCAGCCCGACCGCGTCGTGCTGGTCGGCGCGCTCGACCGCAGGCTGCCCGCAGGCACCGTGACGTGCCGCCGCTGGGCCGGGGGCACGCTCGACACAGGCGCGGTGCAGCAGCGCATGTTCGAAGCCGTGACCGGAATCATCAGCCTCGACAACCTGCTGGTGATCGGCGCGCATTTCGGCATCTGGCCGCAGCACACCTACACGGTGGAGCTGCAATGGCCGCAGACCGGGCTGGGCGACCTGGTACTCGGTGAGATCGAGCTCGACCGCGGGCGCGGCCAGGTGATCGGCGAACGGCCGCTGACGCCCGACAACGACCGCATCGTGGGCGAGATCGTCGAATCCGTCCGCGCGCTCGCGCTGGACGAACCGCCGCCGGACGTGCGGCCTTTGACCGCGCACCAGTTGACGCAGGTCACAGAGGTGTTACACCACCGTTTCCTGGACGAATCTGGCCTGAGGCAATGAGCACAAACGCCGGCAACGCGCTGACGCGCCTCGTCAATCGCGAGGAGGTACTGCAGATCTGCTACTGGTTCCAGGGCGAGGGTTTTGGCAATCGGTACGCCCCGGCAGTGCTGCGGCCCTTTCTGAACTGCGACGAGGCGGCGATCGAGCTTGCATTGCGCGATCTGGCGGCACAGGGCGACCTGCAGCCCGACGGGCCGGCCGCGTGGCGCTTCACCGACCAGGGCAGACGCGAAGCGGGACGGCTCTTCGCCGACGGCTTTGCCGATTTCCAGAAGCAGGGGCATGGCGAATGCGCGGCCGGCTGCTGCGATGGTGACGACCATTCGAAATGTGGGGACGAGTGTCCGCTGCATTGAGCCGGATGCCCTGACCACATGGCCGAGTCCGGCGACCAGCAGCCGCTGGTCGGCTTCATGCCGAACGAAGAGTGGGATGAGCTGCTCGCCGGCGTCAATGAGCTCGTGCAGCAGATGGAGGCTCTGCCGGATGGTCTGACCAAGGAGCGCGTGTTCCGGCTGCTCGACGGCATTGACGCGATCCATCGCGAGGCGCTGCGCCGGCTGGTGCGGCTGTTCAAGGACGGCGTGCTCGAGAAGGTCATCACCGACCCGGCGATTCACGCGTTAATGGAGCTGTACGACTTGCTGCCTGAATCGGCAAAGGCGCCGCCGTCCAGGCCTGCGTTTCCGACCATCCCGATTCGTGCGATACACGCGCCCGCGCCGCCGGCGCCGCTGCGTTACCCGCACTGGGTGCCGGCGCTGGCGCAGCGCGACGATCTTCCATCAGGCGGCGTACGCGACGACATCGTTGTAGACGGTGCCCCGGTGTTGCTTGCGCGCCAGGGCGAGCGCCTGTTCGCGCTGGATGCCACCTGCCCGCTCGACGGTGCGTCGATGCGCGGTGCGAGCCTTGCCGGATATACGCTGACCTGCCCTGCGCATGCCGGCTGCCACTACGACGTGCGCAATGGCGCGCGCATCGGCGGCGGCAAGGGACTCGTCTGCCATCCGGTGCGCGCTGAAGAACACGGCCGCGTGCTGGTTGGTCTCGACATGGACTTCGTCCCCGACCTGCCGAGCTTCTAGCAATGCGACAGATGCGAATTCTCGTCGCGGGCGTCGGCAACGTGCTGCACGGCGACGACGGGTTCGGTGTGCAACTGGCGTGGCGGCTCGCGAAACGCGCGCTGCCTGAAGGCGTCAAGGTGATCGAGACCGGCATCGGCGGCATGACCCTGGTGCAGGAACTGATGCACGGCTACGACGCGGTGCTGCTGCTCGACGCGCATGCAAGCGGCGCCGCTGCCGGAACGGTTCGTCTGCTCGAACCCTCGCTGCCGGATCTGTCGAGGATGGACCCGCACTCGCTGCGCGACTACTTCGCCGACACCCACTACGCAACGCCGATGCGCGCGCTGGCCTTGCTCGAACGGCTCGGGCACTTGCCGCAGCGCATCGCCGTTATCGGCTGCGAGCCCGCCCGGCATGAGGCGATGGAGGTCGGTCTGAGCGCGCCGGTCGCCGCCGCGCTCGATCACGCGGAGTCGATGGCCATCGAATGGATCGCGCACCGCGTCGCAGAAGGGTCCCGTCCCGAGGGATGGTGATGTTTCGGGCGCGGGCGTAGGCCACGAATGATCGTTGGAGAGCGCCATGCCCGAAGCACACCGTCCGTTCGCTCTGCTGTTTCGCGTCGCATTGTTCGCTGCCGCCGCAAGCCTCGCCGCCTACATACCGTACAAGTACGCGACCCAGTTGCACGCCTTCGCGGGCCTGTATGCGTTTCTGTTCCCTTTGTCCGCGCTGCTTGCGATGGCCGGCATGATCCTCGCGGTGACGCCGGCGAAGGCGTGTGAGTGCGGTGCGACGATGCGCAGCGGAGCGGCGGTGTTGTCCGTTCTGTGGCTGGCGACCGGTGTGATGTGCGTCGGCACACTGATCGAGGCAGTGATCAAGCATCCGCTGCACGGTTTGATCGCAAGCTTTCACATGCTTGCTCAGCACGTCTTTCTCTCGGCAAGTCTGATCGCATTCGCGCTCGCGCCGGCGACCATGGTGCGCGCGCTCGGCGTTGCCGGAAAGGATCGAGATCCGCGAATGAGAACCGCGACCGCGTAGCCGCTGCGCGGGCGTGCGCTGCGCGCTCCGGATCGCGTTCAACAGGAGGGGCTCGAGCGAACTGAAAGCGGCCAAGGCCGCTCGGCCCAGGCAGCGGACGGCGTATACATTCGCGGACGCTCTCCGCCTGCGGCAACGACAGCCGTTCAGTACGCCCAGAAATGCGATCTGAACCACAAGCCTCCCGGCATCCGGCGCTGCGCGGCGGCATGCTCGCGCTCGGCGCAGCGCTGCTCTTTGGAGCGACCACCCCGCTCGTGCAACACCTCGGTGCCGGCGTCGGCAGCTTTGCGACGGCCGCATTGCTGTACGCCGGCGCTGCGATCGCCGGATGGTTGACGCGGCAACCCGTTGAGCGCGAGGCGCGCTTGCGCCGTGCCGATCTGCCGCGGGTGCTGGCGGTCACCGCAGCGGGCGCAATCGTCGCGCCGGTGGTGTTCGCATGGGGACTGCAACAGACGTCGGGATCAGCCGCGTCCTTGATGCTGACGCTCGAAGCCGTATTTACGGCCGCGCTCGCCCGGCTGTTCTTTGGCGAGCAGATGCCGGCGCGCGTGGTCGCGGCAATGTTGATCATCACGGCGGGCGCCGCGCTGCTTCTCGTCGATCGCGCGAGCGGTCACAGCACCATTGATCTGCTCGGTCTCGCGGCGATCCTTGCGGCCACCGCGGCGTGGGCTGTCGACAACGCCCTGTCGCGCACGCTCGCGCAGCGCGATCCCGGTCAGACCGTGCTGGCGAAAGCCGCGCTCGGGGCCGGCGCGACAAGCGTGATCGCGTGGCTCGCCGGCGGCCCGCCGCCCGCAATGGGCGCGGCAATCGGACTGCTGGTCGTCGGCGGGATCGGCTACGGATTCAGCCTGCGGCTGTATCTGCTTGCGCAACGCGCATTCGGAGCAGGCCGCACCGCGTCGGTGTTCGCGCTTGCTCCGTTCATCGGCGCGCTGGTCGCCATCGCGCTCGGCGAACGCGTTGCCTCAGTCTGGCTCCTCGCCAGCGCGCTGCTGATGCTGCTGGGCGTCCTGCTGCATCTGGGTGAGACACATGCGCACGCGCACTTGCACGAGTCGATCGAGCACGAGCACGCGCATACGCACGACGACCAACACCACCTGCACGCGCACGATCCGATGCCGCGCGGCGCTCACAGCCACTGGCATACGCATGCGCCGATGTCGCATACCCATCCGCACGTGCCGGACGCCCATCACACGCACATGCACTGACCCGATAGCCGGCGCCAGATTCGGCCTAGACTCGCCCGAACAACAAGGGGAGACGATGGCATTGAGCCTGGCCCAACGCGAAACGGCCGAACGCGGCGAACTGATCCGCGTGCGCGGGCTCGTGCAGGGGGTCGGTTTCCGCCCGACGGTCTGGCGCCTGGCGCGCCGGCATGGACTGCGCGGCTGGGTGGCCAACGACGGGCGCGGCGTAAGCATCCACGTCTGCGGCGCCGCAGACGGAGTCGACGCCTTCGTCAAGGCGCTGTCGGTCGAGGCGCCGCCGCTTGCCCGCGTCGAGCAGGTGGAGCGCGTGACGGCCGACGTGCTGCCGGATGATATGCAGTTCAGCATCATCGCCAGCCGCGCCGCCGGCGCGAGCGTGCACACCGGCGTCGCCGCCGACGCGGCGACCTGCGCGGAATGCCTGCGCGAAGTGCTGGACCCGTTTGCCCGCCGTTTCCGCTACCCGTTCACGAACTGCACGCATTGCGGCCCGCGACTTTCGATCATCGAGTCGATTCCGTACGACCGTGCCACGACGACAATGCGCAAGTTCGCCATGTGCGCGGCCTGCGCGGCCGAATACGGCGATCCCGCCGACCGGCGCTTTCATGCGCAACCGATCGCGTGTCACGGCTGCGGCCCGCGCGCCTGGCTCGAGCGCACCGACGGCGGGGCGATCGCCATCGATGCGCTGACCACGCTCGACGCAATCGATGCCGCGTGCACGCTACTTCAGCGCGGGCACATCGTCGCGATCAAAGGTCTCGGCGGCTTTCAGCTCGCGTGCGACTCGTGCAACGAAGACGCCGTGGCACGGCTGCGCAAGGGCAAGCGGCGTGAGCGCAAGCCGTTTGCGCTGATGGCGCGCGACCTGGCTGTGGCGCGTCGCCATTGCGTCGTGACCGCCGAAGACGAGGCGCTGCTGACGAATAGCGCCGCGCCGATCGTGATCATGGATGCGAAGCCCGATGCGCCGGTGGCTGCGGGCGTCGCTCCGGGCATTGCAACCCTCGGCGTGATGTTGCCCGGCACGCCGCTGCACCATCTGATGCTCCGCCGGATGGACCGTCCCATCGTGCTGACCAGCGGCAATCTCAGCGACGAGCCGCAATGCATCGACAATGGAGAGGCGCGCGCGCGGCTCGGCGGCATCGCCGAGTACTTCCTGTTCAACGATCGCGGTATTGCGCGCAGAGTCGACGACTCGGTGCAGCGCGTCGTCGCCGGTGCTCCGCGCCTGCTGCGGCGCGCGCGCGGCTATGCGCCGGCGCCGCTGCCGCTGCCGGCCGGTTTCGAAACCGCGCCGCCGCTGCTGGCAATGGGCGGCGAGTTGAAGAATACGTTCTGCCTCGTCCGCGACGGCGCAGCAATCGTCTCGCA
>Ga0187893_10006438_pt1 | contig 20109 bp, 26 predicted proteins | sample MA1701074metaG_FD_139574 | JGI IMG/M metagenome (GOLD analysis project Ga0187893, IMG submission 139574) | White microbial mat communities from a basaltic lava cave in the Kipuka Kanohina Cave System on the Island of Hawaii, USA - MA170107-4 metaG ...
ACATTCCCCATTTTGATTCAGAAGATTGACGCAGAGCGAGTTGGAGGGTCACGCTCCGTCGTGACCGTCCCGCGAAGCGGGAGACGCGACAGAGCGCGTCCCTCCAATTTGGGGAAGTTCTGGGGAATGGGGGTGAAATTTGACAAAGGCTTGACTTCGCGGGGGTGATTCACATTGTATTAGTGACGAGGGCGTGACGGGGCGGTGTTCTTCGCCTTACAAATCGAAAGGAATCCATGAGCAAACAAAAGCTATTGCAGGGACTCAATCAGGACTTCAACGATGAGTTGTCGGCGGCGATTCGGTATCTCGTGCAGTCGAGCGTGATGAAGGGGCTGGCGGGACACGAGGCGCGCGAGTTGTTCAAGAAGGAGGTCGTGGATGAGATGGGGCACGCGGCGTTGTTGGCGGACAAGATTGTCGCGCTGGGCGGCACGCCGCAGGTCAAAGTTGAGGCGCCGCTGCCCATCACCGACGGGATGCGCGCGTTAAAGCGGGAGTATGATTACGAGAAGCGCGCCGTCGCCAATTACGCGCAGCGTTGCAAGGAAGCCGATGCGCTGGGCGAGATCGGGTTGCGCGTGGAGCTGGAGAATCTGATCGCCGACGAAACCCGTCACTCCGAGGAGATCGCGCGGTTGATGGTGCGGTAGTTGTATTTGTTTCGCCATCGCCCCAGCGCCCTTGCGCGCAGCAAAGTGTGTTTGATCGGCGAGTCGCACCCGTTGCAGTTGGAGGAAAAGTTCATGATAACTCGTTCGCTGTTTTTGAGAATGGTTTTGCCCGTCGTTTCGCTGTTCGGCGCGGCGACGTTGATGGTCGGCTGCGGCGGAAGCAATGCCAAGGATGACGAAGTCATCTACATCGGCGTGGCGGGACCGTTCACGGGACCGCAGGCGAAGATCGGCACCGACATGGCGCAGGGCGTTGATCTGGCGGTGGCGGAATGGAACGAGCGCGGCGGCATTTCGGGAAAGAAGATCGTCGTCATTCGCGGCGACGACGAGGCGCAGCCGAAGCAGGCGACCGCCGTGGCGCAAGACCTCGTGGCGAAGAAAGTCGTCGGCGTCGTGGGGCATTTCAACAGCGGCTGTTCGATTCCCGCGAGCGAAGTCTTCAACGACAAGAAAGTCGTCATGATCAGTCCCGCCTCGACGAACCCGCGCGTGACCGACCGCGGCTACAACGGAGTGTTCCGCGTGTGCGGTCGCGACGACCAACAGGGCACGGTGGCGGGCAAGTTTGCGATTGAGCAACTCAAAGCCAGTCGAATCGCAATTCTTCACGACAAGACGACTTACGGCGAAGGGTTGGCAAATGAATTCAAGAAAACCATCGAGTCGCTCGGCGTCGAGCCTGTTTATTTCGGCGGGGTGTCGAAGGAGGAACTGGATTTCCGCGCGGTCATCAGCGCCATCAAAGCGCAGAATCCCGACCTGTGGTATTTCGGCGGTATCTACGATCAGGGCGGACCGCTGCTCAATCAGGCGCGTCAGTCGGGTTTGACAGCACCGTTGATGTCGGGCGACGGGTTGATTGACAAGGAGTTGATCAAGTCCGCGGGGAAAAATGCGGAGGGTTCTTACCTGACCTTCGGACCCGACCCCGCGCGGGTGCCGACCGCAAAGACGTTCATCGCGAAATACCGCGCCAAACACGGCGAACCTGGCGCGTATTCGATCTATGGCTACGACGCGGCGAACGTGTTGCTCAACGCCATCGCCAAATCGCCTTCCACGAAATTCGACGACCTGGCGGATTTCATTCACGGCAATACATTCGACAGCGCGATGGGACCGCTCGCCTTTGACGAAAGAGGCGACATCAAAGGCACCTACTACATCCTGTGGATCGTCAAAGACGGGGAGTTTGTGGTTTGGGAAAAAAACGAGACCGCCGACTGACACGAACCGACTCACAACGGGTCTCGGACGCCGCTGACACTTTCGGCGGTTTCTGTCATACTTTTTCGCGCCGATTCGGGGACGGCGAATGAACCATGCTTGAGCCACTCACCAACGGCATCACACGCGGCGCCATTTACGCCCTCATCGCGCTGGGCTACACGATGGTCTATGGGATTCTCGGCATGATCAACTTCGCGCACGGCGAGGTCTATATGATCGGCATGTTCATCGGCATCCTCACGCTCGGCGTGTGCACGTCGCTGGGGGCGATGCCGATTGGGATCGCGCTGGTGCTGGCGTTTTTTGTGGCGATGTTTTTTGCGGCGGCGCAGGGCTACACCAACGAACGCATCGCCTACCGCCCGTTGCGCCACGCGTCGCGGCTGGCGCCGTTGATCAGCGCGGTGGGCGTTTCAATCTTTTTGCAAAACTTCGTGATGAACGCGCAATCGAAGGACATCGTGAACTTCCCGCGCCAATACAGCGCGCCGTTGGTGTCGCCCGCGTTCGTGATCGGCGACGCGCGGGTGACGTGGCTGCAACTGTTCATCATCGGTTTGAGCGTGGCTCTGATGGTGGGGTTGTATCTATTCGTGCAACGGACGCGGTTGGGCAAGGCGATGCGCGCCTGTTCGCAGGACCAGACGATGGCGGGATTGACGGGAATCCCCGTGGACCGCGTGGTCAGCGCGACGTTCGTCATCGGTTCGTCACTGGCGGCAGCGGCGGGGATTTTGTTCGCGATGTATAACACCGTCGGCAAATTCGACGCGGGATACGTGGCGGGTCTGCGGGCGTTCACCGCGGCGGTGCTCGGCGGCATCGGCAACATCCCTGGCGCGGTGCTCGGTGGGTTCATCATTGGGCTGACCGAGGACGGCACGGTGTATTTTTGGGGAGGCGACTGGAAGGACATCGCGGCATTCGCCGCGTTGATGATCATCCTGATTTTCCGACCGCGGGGATTGCTGGGAGAACGTGTCGCTGAAAAAGTATGAGCGCTTCAACCGCCACCGCCGTGAGCCGTTTGAAATCCGCCGTGATCTGGTTCGGTTGGATCCTTCTCGTCGCCGCGCCGCTGATGTGGATGCGGTTGGATTACGACGAGGCGACGCGGCAACAGGTGGTGCGATTCAACTCGGAACGGTTGCAGTGGTGGCTGACCGAGTTGCCGCGCGTGCTGTTGCACAATGGGTATTGGCTTCTGGCGTTGGCAGGGGCGATCATCGGATGGCGGCTCTGGAAAAAGTTTCCGCAACACGAACGGCTCAATCAATGGGGGGACATTGCGAAACGTCCGTATCTCGCGATGCCCGTGACGGCGCGCGTGACGACGTTGTGGATTGTCGCGCCGATTGCCGTTGTGTTGCTTTGCGCACGGTTGGGCGACCAGCAACGCGGTTGGGGAATGTTTGTCGGCATCTACATTCTGCTGGCGATGGGGTTGAATCTGACGGTGGGGATGACGGGTTTGCTCGTGCTCGGCTACGGCGCGTTTTACGGCGTCGGCGCTTACACGTTCGGGATGTTGCACCAATGGACGGGGATGCCGTTTTGGATGGCGTTCGCTCCTGCCGCGGTGGTTGGCGCGCTCATCGGTTTATTGCTCGGTCTTCCTTCGATTCGGTTGCGGGGGGACTATCTCGCCATCGTGACGCTGGGTTTTGGCGAGGTGCTGCGGATTCTGTTGAAAAATTTCAAGTCGGTGACGGGCGGGGACGACGGCATTTCCATCAAGCGCGAAGCAATGTTTCCGAAATTCGATGCTGTGATCGGTTTTCCCGATGGCATCACGCGCGAAGCCAGTGGATTTGTGATTGTCATTGTGCTCGTGGCGTTGAGCATCTGGCTCGTGCGCAACCTCGTCCATTCACGCATTGGTCGGGCGTGGATTGCGATTCGTGAGGATGAAACGTCAGCGGCGGCGATGGGGATTCCCGTGTATCGGTTGAAATTGCTGGCGTTCACGTTGAGCGGCGCGTGGGCGGCGGTCGCGGGCGTTTGTTTCGCCGCGCATCAAGGGCACATTGTCCCCGATTCGTTCGGGTTCATCGAGTCGGTGTTCATTTTGAGCATGGTGATTCTCGGCGGGATGGGAACGGTGTCGGGTCCCATCTGCGGCGCGGCGGCGTTTTACCTAAGCTACGAACTGCTGCGCAGTCGTGTTCCTGAGTTGGCGGATTATCGCCTGATGGTGTTCGGCGCGTTGATGGTGGCGATGATGGTGTTCCGACCGCAGGGTTTGCTGGGAAGCCAGCAGCGTAAAATTGAAATGGGGTTGGCGGAATGACGGCATTGCTCGAATCGAAATCATTGACAAAAACCTTCGGCGGATTGCGCGCCGTGAGCGGCGTGGATTTTGCGGTCCAGTCGGGACAAATTTTCAGCGTCATCGGTCCCAACGGAGCGGGCAAGACGACGGTGTTCAATTGCATCACGGGTTTTTACACGCCCGACGGGGGAGACTTGTTGTTCGAAGGCGCGCCAATCGGGCGGTTGCAACCGCATCGCGTCACCGAACGCGGAATCGCGCGCACTTTTCAAAGCGTGCGGCTTTTCGGTGAAATGACCGCGCTTGAAAATGTGATGGTCGGGCGTTTCTGCCGCACTCGTTGCGGTTCATGGCGCGCGATGATGCGAACGCGAGGGGCGCGTCGCGAAGACGAGGAAACGGCGCGTCGCGCGATGGAACAGCTCAAGTTCGTGGGGCTTGCCGACAAATCCGATGTCTGGGCGCGCAATCTCCCCTATGGTCAACAGCGCCGTCTGGAAATCGCCCGCGCGTTGGCGACAAATCCGAAATTGCTGTTGCTCGACGAGCCAGGCGCGGGAATGAACCCCCAGGAGATTGCCGAAGTCATGGAACTCATCCGCGCCATTCGCCAGCGCGGCGTCACCGTCCTGCTCATTGAACATCACATGCAAATGGTCATGGGCATTTCTGATCGCATCGCCGTCCTCGACCACGGCGAGAAGATCGCTGAGGGAACGCCGAAAGAAGTTTGTTGCGACCCTGCCGTGATTACAGCGTATCTGGGGGAAGATCATGTTGCAGATTAAAAATCTCCTGACAGGATACGGCGCAATTGAAGTGCTGCACGGCGTTTCGCTGGAAGTGAACGAAGGCGAAATTGTCACAGTCCTCGGCGCAAACGGCGCGGGAAAAAGCACGTTGCTGATGACTGTCAGCGGTATCAACACCGCGCGACAGGGGACAATCACGTTCGACAAGCTGAACATCGCGAATTTGCCGCCGCACGAGATCGTCTCTCGCGGCGTCGTGCAAGTGCCCGAAGGGCGCCGCATTTTTCCGCGCCTTACTGTGCTGGAAAACTTGGAGATGGGCGCGTTCCAACGGAAGGACGGCGACATCGGCAAGGACATTGAGCGGGCATTTGCGTTTTTTCCGATACTTCGGGAGCGGCAAAAACAACTCGGCGGCACGCTCAGCGGCGGCGAACAACAAATGCTCGCCATTTCCCGCGCGTTGATGGCGCGACCGAAGTTGCTGTTGTTGGACGAGCCGTCGCTGGGGCTGGCGCCGCTCATCGTGAAACAGATTTTCAACATCATCCGCGAAATCAACCAACATGGCGTGACGATTTTGCTCGTCGAACAGAACGCGAATATGGCATTACACGTGGCGCAACGCGGCTACGTGCTGGAGACAGGGCGCATCGTGTTGCAGGACACCGCCAAGAATTTGATGAACAACGAGCAGGTGAAAACATCCTACTTGGGAGGTTAATTGCAGTCCGCGCGCCCTCGCGCGGTGAAATTGTTCCAAACACCGCGTGATGGCACGCGGCTACAGTAGAAAATTATGAGCAAACCCACCGTCGCCATCATCGGCGCTTCCGCTGACCCGAACAAGTTCAGCAACAAATCCGTCCGCGCCCACATCAAGGCGGGCTACGAAGTGTTTCCCATCAACCCCAAGGAGGAGACCATTGAGGGCTTGAAGGTTTACAAATCCGTCCTCGATATCCCAGTCACGCTCGACCGCGTCAGCCTTTATCTGCCGCCGCAAATCGGCATCAAAGTGCTGGACGACGTGAAGAAAAAGGGATGCAAGGAATTTTGGGTCAACCCTGGCGCGGAAAGCCCCGAACTCGTCGAGAAGGCGCAGCAACTCGGACTCGCTCCCATCATGGCGTGCTCGTATTCCGAGGCGATGACCCACTGATGTAGCCGCAGGCTTGAGCCTGCGTTTGAAAAAATACCAACACGCAGGCTAATGCCCGCGATTACAGAAAGAAACCAATGCCCATCCGAAAAGAACTCTCCGTCGCGCTCCCCAACAAACCAGGAAAACTCGCCGCCATCACCAGCGCCCTCGCGCGCGGCAAGGTCAACCTCCTCGCCGTGGACGTCGCGGGCGGTTTGGAATACAGCACCGTGCGTTTGCTCCCGCAAAACCCCGCGCACGCGAAAGCAGTTCTCAAGAAAAACAAGATTGAAGCAGCCGAAGCGACCGTGCTGTGCGTCAACGTCAAGGATGAGATGGGCGCGCTCGCCCGCGTCGCAGGCATCCTCGGTCGCGCGAAGGTCAACATTGATTACATCTACGTGACCGCTGGCAAACAAGGCGGCGAAGCAATGCTCGTCATCCACGCCTCGGACGTGAAAAAGGCGGCAAGACTTCTGGAGTAGTCGCACCCTTTATGGGTGCGTTCGGAAAAACGCAGGCTAAAGCCTGCGACTACATTCTTCGCGAGCTTCCTTCCACACTTCATCAAACATCTTCTCAGTGAGCTTGCCCGTGTTCGTGTTCTGACGGCTCGGATGGTAACTCGCGATGAGAGTTAATCCGCTGGAAAGTGAATGAATCGCTCCGTGCGCAAACTTCGGTAATGGGCTTGGTAATTTGAGACCGTTTCGTCCCAGCGCGCGCAGGGAATTATCGAAGGCGATTTTTCCCAGCGCGACTATGACACGAAGATTTTTCAGCAGCCGCAATTCTGCGTCGAGATACTCGCTGCAATTTTCGATTTCTTGCGGCAGCGGTTTGTTGTCGGGCGGTGCGCAGCGGGCGGTGGCGGTGATGTAGCAATCAATCAGCTTCAAACCGTCGTCGCGTTTCTCCCAACTCGGTTGATTGGCGAATCCCGCCCTGTGCAACGCGCGAAAAAGCCAGCGTCCCGACGAGTCGCCCGTGAACATTCTGCCCGTCCGATTTGCGCCGTGGGCGGCGGGGGCAAGACCGACGATGAGCAGGCGCGCATTTGCATCGCCGAAACTGGGAACAGGTTTCCCCCAATAATCCCAGTCGCGGAATTCGTGTTTCTTTTCCTTGGCGACTTTTTCACGCCACGCAACGAGACGCGGGCAACGGCGGCATTTCACAATGGCTGAGTTGAGGTGAGTGATATTTTGATTGCAAGGCGAGTTCACGCGTCGGAAATGTAGCCGCAGACTTTAATCTGCGTGGATTGACTGTAGCGGCACTCTATGAGCGCCGAAAAGAAGTTTGTTTGAAGGATGCGACGGTCACAGACCGCCGCTACAGACGGACGCAGGCGTAAAGCCTGCGACTACACCTTGATGCCAAACCGCTTCACCAAATCCTCCGCTTCCCTGCGCAGGAACGCGAACGACGGGATGATGAAGTAGTGGTCCTGCATCTTCGTGTGCGGGTAATCGGTTTCGATGACGATGTCGGTAACGAATGGCTCGCGTTTCACACCCTTATCGAGAATCGAATGAGGGATTTCATTCAGCGAAGAAAGAATGCCCGCGCCGAAAACTTTCGTCTCACCTTGTTCCTCAATAAGACCGAACTCGATGCTGAACCAACTGAAGCGCTTGAGCGCCTGCACTTGGAACGGATCGCGCGAGGCGTTCGCGGCTTTGGCAATGAGCACCAGCACGGCGGCGTAATCCGCGTTCACGAGCGGCGGGACATGGCCCAGACAATCGTGAATCATGTCGGGCTCGGGCGTGAACCCTGGCTTCGACTTGTGGCGAATGAATTGCGTCACAGGGAAACCGCGGTCGCTGATATAAGAGTAAAAAATTCGATACGCGAGCGAACCTTCGGCGGGAACGAGATGCATCTTCGATGGGCGTTTCCCCAATTGCTCGCTCAACGTTTTCATCTGGGGAATTTCCTTCTGCGTAATTCCCAACTCATCCTTCGCCTTCAGATACATCGCGCACGCGTATTTGCGGTGCAACTCGTCGAGCTTCGGCGTGACTTCGCGCCAAACGCGCGTTTCATCGTCGTTGTATTCGATAGTGGGCGGGCCGAGTTTTTCGAGGCGATGCTTGCGGCAGAGCGCGAACAATTCCTGACGCCGCTTCACATAAACAGGGTCGTCGTGGCCAGGGTCGTCGGGACCCATTTGCAGTTCCGTCGGGTCGGGCGGCTCGGTCTGCGTCTTGGGGTCAACCACCACGCCATACTCCATCATCTGTTTGGTTTCTTTCATAGTGACCTCTCCGACAACGGGGCTCCCCTCTATCCCCACCCGCGCCCAAAAATTACTCCTCCGCCCGCCAAGCTGCAATATGAATCCCGATTATTTTGGTTAAAGGGTTAAAGGGTTGAAGGGGTTAAATGGGAGGGACGGCGTCCCCGCCGTCCGATGGATGATAGCGCAAGCGTCCCGCTTGCGATGCGAGTTGTGCGAAGGTCTTTGAATAGGCATCGGAGATTGCGGAGACTTTCGCACAACGGGTGCGATTAAAAGTGGCGGGCACGACTCCGTCTGCGCAACAGGGTAGGACAAGCTTCCAGCTTGTCCAGCCTCCAGCTTGTCCAGCCTCCAGCGGGACAACCAAGTCCGTTCCGACGGACTCCGAGTCCCGCGCAGGCAGTCTCCCGAGAACGGGACACGGAGATGGTTGTCCTACCCTTGGAAACCACGCAGCTACTTGTTGACCACCACTTTTAATCGCACCCTCGCACAACAGGAAAATTGACCTTCTGCCTGCCTGCTCGGATACTCTCTTCATATGACGGCGAAAGAATTTTACGATTGGCAAACTGCGGGCGGCGCGGATGATGTCACCAGACTCGTCGCCGCGCTGGAACGCGCCAACGTGCCGTGGTGCGTCATCGGCGGAGTTGCCGTCAACCACTGGGCGCAGCAACCGATGGTCACGCAAGACGTGGACTTTGTCGTTGCCTCAGACGCCATTGAGCGCGTTGTCTCTCTGCTCGAACGGTCGGGGTTTCCGTCTGAAAAATTTCAATGGTCTGTCAACTTCAAAGGGCGCTCCGCCGTCAGCATCCAACTCAACACCGAAGATTTTTACCGCGACTTTCCGTCACGCGCTGTTGCTGCCAATGTCCACGGCATCCACATGCGCGTTGCTTCGCTTGCTGATACGCTGGCAGGAAAAATTGAAGCATGGTCTGACTCCGAGCGACGCCAAAGCAAACGCCTCAAAGACCTCGCCGACATCGCCCGCCTCGTCGAAGCCCACCCCGAACTTTGGGATTCGCTCCCTGCCGCATTGAAACAGCAAGTCCAGCGTCCCCGCGATGGTGGTTAATGGGTTGATGGGTTAATGGGTTGATGGGTTAAAGAAGCTAAATGGGAGGGACGGCGTCCTCGCCGTCCCCTGGTTTGGTGGCATAGGCGTCCCGCCTGTGCATGGTAGCGCGAGCGTCCCGCTTGCGAATTGATGGCACAGAGGCGTCTCTGCCTGTGAAATAGCTATCGCCACGCGCTTGCAAACCGCTTCATCTCACGGATACTATCGCCGCGTGAGTCCGACAATTTACCGATGGAAGGGCTACCGTTTCTTCTTCTTTTCACGCGAAGAAAAGCGGATGCACGTCCACGTATTTTGTCCCGACGGCGAAGCAAAATTTTGGCTCGAACCCAGCGTGAAACTTGCAAAGAATTACGGCTTGTCCAAAGCGCAGCTAAACGCAGTAAAGAAATCGGTAGAGGAACACAAAGATGAAATCATCAGCGCGTGGCGCAAACACTTCCCAAGCTGAAGTGACAAACATAGACCGTTTCGGCATCTGGCTGCTCGTGCGCGGCACGGAATTTTTCCTGCCCTACGACGAATACCCGTGGTTCAAAGACGCCCGCGTGACCGATGTGCTCGCCGTAAAACTCCTTCACAAAGACCACTTGCATTGGCCCGCGCTGGACGTTGACCTGCACATCGAGTCGCTGGAAAAGTCCGAAGATTTTCCGCTGACTTACAAGTGAGAAAATCGTCCACCGTACCCGCGCCCTGAACGCGCCATCATCCTTGTGGCCTGCCCCGCTTTGTGCGGGGTCGAAAACGAGGGCATCGTTCCGACGGGGGATTGAGCTCTTCATCTGCCCGCTTGACTAGGTATGACTTTGGTTATACTCTGAAATTGTGAAAACAGCCATTTCCATTCCTGACGAAGTTTATCGCGTGGCGGAGGATTTCGCCCGCAGCAGGAAATTGTCTCGCAGCAAACTGTTCGCGCGCGCCGTGGCGGAATACGTCTCCCGCCACCGACAGGAAAACGTCACCGAACAACTCAACAAGGTCTATGAGAAGGAATCCTCCGCTCCCGACCCTGTGATGCAGAAAATTGCGGCCAAATCGCTGGCTAAGGAGAAATGGTAATGCAGCGAGGGGAAATCTGGTGGGCAAATCTCCCAGAGCCGACGGGTTCAGCGCCAGGATTTCGGCGTCCTGCGGTAATCATACAAGCCGATTCGTTCAACCGCAGCAAAATCAACTCGGTTGTAGTCGCCGTCATCACTTCGAATACGACATTGGCGAGTGCGCCGGGAAACGTTCTGCTCAAACCGCGCACCTCGCATCTCCCGAAGGACTCTGTCGTGAATGTGTCACAGTTGTTCACGGTGGACAGACAATCTCTCACCGAAAAAGTCCGAACGCTCGACCGCCAAACGATGCACCAAATTGACGAGGGACTTCGTCTTGTCTTGGCGCTGTAACTATCGAGACAGATGAAATCGAGAAATCCAGAGGGAATCGTCCACCGCACCCGCGCCCCCGAACGCGCCGTCATCCTCATGGTCGAAAACGCGGGCATCGTGCCGACGGGGGATTGAGTGGCGAATGGGTTAATGGGTCAATGGGTTGATGGGTTAAGGAAGGATTGGTAGCGCGAGCGTCTCGCTTGCGAATTGGTGGCACAGGCGTCCCTGCCAGTGAAAATCGTAATCGTCGTCGTCCTCGTCCTCGAAAGAATTGACCTTCTGGCTGTGTGCTCGGATACTCCGCTCGTATGACGGCGAAAGAATTTTACGACTGGCAGACCGCGGGCGGCGCGGACGATGTCACGCGTCTGGTCGCCGCGCTCGAACGCGCCAGCGTCCCGTGGTGCGTCATCGGCGGTGTTGCCGTCAACCACTGGGCGCAGCAACCGATGGTCACGCAAGATGTGGATTTCGTCGTTGCTTCAAATGCAGTCGAGCGCGTGATCTCTCTGCTCGAACAAGCAGGATTCCCTTCTGAAAAATTTCAATGGTCGGTTAACTTCAAAGGAAGCTCTGCCGTCAGCATCCAACTCAGCACGGAGGATTTCTATCGCGATTTTCCCTCGCGCGCCGTCGCCGCCGATGTCCACGGCATCCACATGCGCGTTGCTTCGCTTTCCGATACATTGGCGGGAAAAATAGAAGCTTGGTCTGACCCCGAACGCCGCCAAAGCAAACGCCTTAAAGACCTCGCCGACATCGCGCGCCTCGTCGAAGCTCATCCCGAACTTTGGGATTCCTTGCCCGACGAATTGAAGCAACAAATTCGGCGTCCTTAGTGGCGCGGAGTCCCGCTTGCGATGCTTCTCCCCCGAGGTTAAACTTCCGCCATGATCAAAACTTCTATCCCGCAAATCTCCTCGCTTTCTCCCGCCGAGAAACTCGCGCTGATTGGCGAACTCTGGGATGACGTGGCTTCGCACGCGGACGAAATTCCCGTCCACGACTGGCAAAAGGCGGAGTTGGATCGCCGCCTTAAGGATTACAAACAGAATCCCACCGACGGTCAGCCGTGGGCAGTCGTTAAGGAAAAAATCAGACGCTCCCTATGAGCTTGCCGCTCAAACAACAGCGCATTGAATGCCTGATTTTGCGTAGAAGCTGACACTTTCCCCCTTCACTGCCAGATGCGTCAGAAACGCTTCGATCTCCTGTCGCCCCATCTCACGGGGATGGCGCTTGCCATGAAAGAGAATATACCGACGAATCCACTGCACATACGCCTGCTCCGTCCGTAAAGAGTAGTGCTTCACCCGAATCAAATCTCGAACCTCGTCGAGCAATTTCTTCTTCGTTGGCGCTTCCGTTGCGGGCTTGACAACCGAATTCTGTGACACCAACCTCATGCTGCAGTTTAACACAACCCAATATTATTGGGATATGCGGAAATTTTTCCGTATAAACATTAGTTAGTCCACTACGCGCACGACCCAGTAAACGAATCTTTATGACCAAAAAACCTATGCTGAAAATAATCCTGCTCGCCATTCCCGCCATCGTCGTCTTCCTCATCATCGTCGCTATGCAGCCGTCGAGCTATCGAGTGGTTCGCTCGCTGACCATGAGCGCTCCGCCGGATGCCGTGTTTCCCCACATGAACGACCTCAAAAAGTGGGAGGCCTGGAATCCGTGGAGCAAGGCCGACCCCAACATCAAGCTCACCTACAGCTCACAGACTGCGGGTGTCGGAGCGAACTATTCGTGGGCTGGCAACAGCGAGGTAGGCGAGGGTCGTATCACCATCGCCGAGAGCCAACCGGGCAAGTCCGTCAAATACAAGTTGGACTTTTTCAAGCCGATGGCGGCCACCGCCGAGACCGAGTTCACGTTCACGCCCCAAGGACAGCAAACCGAGGTCACTTGCACGATGACGGGAGAGAAGAATTTCATGTCCAAAGCCTTTTGCATGTTTATGAGCATGGACAAGATGATTGGGAGCAAGTTCGAGAAGGCGTTGGTGGATTTGAAAGCGATTACCGAGTCGGCGGCCAAGTAGAGTTTTTTCGATGACGCTTGTGAATCAACCGTGGCCTAACCAAGCGCTGCAGCGAACCCGGCGGGGGCATCGTGGTTGCAATCGGTGCGTCCCGTGCGCCGGGTCGCTGAGCTTGGGTCGTTAGACCACACTAGCTTCTGGAGGCAGCGAGCATGAAAGTGAAGAACCTATTTGTCGTAGTCGTTACAAGCAAACTTGGGGAAGCCCGCGACTTCTACGTCCAGCACTTTGGCTTCCGCGTTGTATTCGAAGCGGACTGGTACGTGCAGATCCATGGACCACGAGGAGACAGCGCCCCGCCGGTCGAGCTGGCGTTCATGGTGCCGCATGTCGAAAGTCAGCCGGAGCCGCTGCATGCAGCATTCTCCGGAGCCGGAGTCATCTTGACCATTGAGGTCGAAGACGCCAATGCGGTCCACTCGAAACTCAGCGAAGCCGGGGTGCTCAAGGATCTCGTAGTCAGCCTCCGAGACGAACCTTGGGGGCAACGACACTTCCTCTTCCGCGACCCTGCCGGCACGTTGTTGGATGTTGTGCAGTCAATACCACCATCCTCCGAGTACACAGCAGCGTACTCGACCAAGTAGGGGTCCGAAGACCATGAACTCACAGTCGCTACCGATCGAGCAGCTTCAGAATATCGGACCCACTATCGCGCGCAGGCTGAAGGAGATAGGCATTCGCACGCGTGCTGACCTTCGGTCGGCCGGTTCAGTCACCGCCTATCGCCGCATCTGCGCGAAGCACCCAGGTAAAACGATTCCTGTTTGTTACTACCTGTACTCACTTGAAGGAGCGCTTCGGGACCAGCACTGGGACGACATCGGTCCGAGGGTCAAGCAATCATTATTGAACCAAGTGTCGTCTAACAAGCGCTTGCAGCGGACGCCCGCAAGCGGGCGCCGCTGAAGCGCGGCGTTAGGCCAAAGCAATAGCTTCATATGAGTGACGCCAACCCCATCGACCTGCTTTTCGGAGGCATGGAGAAACTGGGGCCGGGGAGCAATTTTGACACGATCCAGGTGCTCGACATGGTCCCCAAAGCGATTGACGGGGTCGTCATTGACGCTGGATGCGGGGCCGGAAGGCAGACCTTGGTTCTGGCGAAGCGGCTCCAAACGCTGGTGCATGCTGTCGATTCTTACGAACCGTTTCTGGCAAGCCTGACACAGCGGGCCAAGGAAGCTGGACTGGAACACCTCGTTGAAGTGCACTGCATGGACATGGCACGCATTCCGAGCGTCTTCCACGAGATTGATCTCTTATGGTCGGAGGGCGCGGCCTACAATATTGGCTTCCCCCACGCACTGAAGACGTGGCGTTCTGCACTAAAGACGAGCGGTTTCGCGGTTGTCAGTGAGTTGTCGTGGTTGCGGGGTGACGCCCCGGTTGAAGTGCAGCAGTTCTTTCAATTTGGCTACCCGGACATGCGTAGCGTGGACGATAATCGCGCGCTTGCCGAGGACGCCGGCTATCGGATCCTCACCACGCACGCGATACCGAGAGCGGCGTGGGTGGAGGGCTACTACGACATCTTGGAGCCACGCGCCAAGGCCCTGCTCGACCACCCCGACAAGGCCGTCAGAGACTTCGCAGCCGAGACGATTGAAGAGATCCGCATCTTCGGTTGCGCCGATGACAGCTACGCCTATGTGTTTTATGTCATGCAAAGCGCCTAACAAGGTCACTGGAGCGAACCGCCGCCCCGCTTCTCCGTTCGACGCCGGGCAGCAATTCGGATGCGCGTCTTGCCCTCCACCGTCTCCGTCGGCGGCGGTCGCTCAGCTTCATCGTTCGGCAAAAACTCCCTTAACGCCTCTGCCAATTTTCTCCCAATGCCCTGGACTTGCGCTCCCGCTTTGTGGGACTCGACGCTCGGGTCGAGGCGAGGGTAGCGCAAGCATCTTGTCCCGCTGTGGCGGGACTGGAAGCTCGCCCTACCTTTTTGTCAGAAATTCCTTTAGCGCAGTTGCCAGCTTCGTTCCGACGCCAGACACTTTCGACATCTCTTCTACGCTGGCTTCGCGCAACCGTCGAATCGAGCCAAAATGTTGCAGCAACAATTTCTTGCGGTTCTCCCCGATGCCGTCCGTCAGTTCCCTTGACAGATGGAAGTCTCATTCCTAGTTTAGTGTCATGTCACCCGCAGCCAAGCTCACCAAACAAGCTTTGCGACTCACTCCGACCGAGCGCGCGCGCCTGGCCCACGCGTTGATTACAAGTCTGGACGAACCCGCTGATTTGGACGCCGAGGAGGCATGGGCAAAGGAAGTCGAGCGGCGGATGGAAGAAATTCGCAACGGAACAGTTGTCGGGATTCCGTTCGATGAGGCCATTGCCAAAGCGCGCGCCAAACTCAAATCGAAATGAAGCCGACGGTCTTTCATCCCGAGGCGACGATGGAGATGGTTGACGCGGCCAGATTCTACGAAGAACGCGTCGAAGGATTGGGTGAGGATTTTCTTGCCGAGGTTGTTGCCGCCGAATAAGCAGTCCAGACATCTCCGAACTTGTGGCCTCCGTTTCGTTTGGGGTCACGTCGCTATCTGCTGCACCGATTTCCCTATTCGATGGTGTATTGGGATTTGCCTGACCACATCTGGATTCTTGCCATCGCTCACGCCAGCCGACGGCCTCTTTACTGGAAGAGTCGGGTAGGAAAATGAGAAGGCAAAACTAAGAATCGGCTTTGCTCAAAAACTCCCACAACGCCTCCGCCAATTTTCTCCCGACACCTTGCACTTGAGCGATTTCCTCGACGCTCGCGGCGCGCAATCTTTGAATCGAGCCGAAATGTTGGAGCAGCAATTTCTTGCGGTTCTCGCCGATGCCCGCGAATTCGTCGAGCACCGATTCCTGAATGCGGCGTTTCCGCAATTTCTGGTGATACTGGTTGGCGAACCGATGCGCCTCGTCGCGCAACCGTTGCAGCAAATGCAGGGCAGGGGAGTTGGCGGGAAGGCGGAGAATGCGGAAGGCGGAAGGATGAGGGATGAAACCTGAAACCTGAGTGACAGAAGCCAAAGTTTCGGACCTAACCGCTAATGGACGCGAATTGTCGCTAACATTTTTTTCTGATTCGCGTTCATTCGCGTTTATTCGCGGTTGAAAATTCTGAGGCAGATAAATCTCCTCCAACTTCTTCGCCAACCCGATGACGGGCTGCTCGCGCAAACCGAGTTTCCACAATTCGCGATGCGCCGCCGACAATTGTCCCGCGCCGCCATCAATCAAAATCAAATCAGGCAACGCGCCGCCTTCGTCGAGCACCCGTTTGTAACGGCGCGCCACCACCTCGGCGATGCTCGCGAAATCGTCCGAGCCTTCGACCGTCTTGATGCGGTAATGACGATAATGGTCTTTGTGCGGTTTGCCGTCCACGAAACAAACTTCGCTCGCCACGCTCAGCGTCCCGCCGATGTTGGAGATGTCGAACCCTTCGATGTGGCGCGGCAGCGTCGGGAGACTGAGCACCTGCTGCAACTCCGCCATTTCTTTCTCTGGCTCGAACGGACGACGCACGTCGCGCTCGAATTTCCGCGTTCTTTTCCCGACTTCGCGCAAGCTCTCGACCAAATCGCGCAACCGCGCCGCCTTCTCGTATTCCTGCGCTGCCGCCGCCTTCTTCATCTCCGCTTCCAAATCCGTGAGTTGGTCGCGCACTTTGCCCTCGAGAATTTCACACGCTTTCTCGACGCGCTCTCGGTATTGCTCCGCCGTCAAATCGCTCAGGCGCGCGGGCACTTGATAGGTGGAATACTTCAACTCGCGCTCCGTCGGGTTGCCGCTGCCATACATCAGCACGCCGTATTGCTTGCGCAGATAATTCAGCGTCTGCCGCACCGCGCCGCCGTGCACGAACGGTCCGAAGTAACGCGCATTGTCGTCCTTCTTGAGCCGCGCGAACCGAAACCGAGGCCACGCCTCGCGCATGTCCACCTTCACGAGCAGAAACCGTTTGTCGTCGCGGAAACTGACATTGTAACGCGGTTTGTATTCCTTGATGAGTTTGCCCTCGAGCAACAACGCCTCAGGCTCGGAGCGCACGACGAAGGTGTCGAAATCGCAAATCCCATCAATGAGCGCGCGAGTCTTCGGGTCGTATTTCAATTTCCGCGACGGATGAAAATACTGCGACACGCGTTTCCGCAAAGACCGCGCTTTCCCGACATAAATCACGCGCCCCAAACGGTCGCGAAAAAGATAAACGCCTGGCTTATTAGGCAACTCGCGGATTTTGGCGCGGATTTCAGGTGAGATGGGCACGACGGAAGATTACAGGAGAAAATCCGAATATCGAAATCCGAATGTAGTCGCACCCTTTATGGGTGCGTTCGAAACACGCAGGCTAAAGCCTGCGAACACGCAGGCTAAAGCCTGCGGCTACTTGTTTCGAATGAGGTCAATTCGTGGGTAATCGGCGCTTCGCAGAAGCGCCGCTACAACAAACATTTTTGTCGTGAATTTGCAAACGACTGTGGCTAGACTCTGGCAGGTGACAAGATGAAAACTTCAACGATTGAAACACCGAAGGCGGCGGAAAAAGATTTTCTTCCCATCAACGGCACGGACTACGTCGAATTCTATGTCGGCAACGCGAAACAGGCGGCGCATTTTTATCGCACGGCGTTTGGATTCAAGCTTGTCGCGTATGCGGGGTTGGAGACGGGGTTGCGCGACCGCGCGTCGTATGTTTTGCAGCAGGACAAGATTCGTTTCGTGCTGACGACGCCGCTGACGCCCGATGGCCCGATTGCCGAGCACATCAAACAACACGGCGACGGCGTGCGGACGCTGGCGCTTTGGGTGGACGACGCGACTTCGGCGTATCGCGAGACGACCAAACGCGGCGCGCGCGGCGTGCAAGAACCCAAAACCGCGAAGGACAAGGACGGCGAAGTCGTCACCTCGTCCATCGCGCTTTACGGCGACACGGTGCATACTTTCGTCGAGCGCAAAAATTATCGCGGCGTGTTCATGCCAGGATTTCGCGCGGTGGAATCTGACCCGCTGGCGAAAAGCGTCGGGCTGAAGTTCGTTGACCATTGTGTCGGCAATGTCGGCTGGGGCGAGATGAACACTTGGGTGAAGTTTTACGAGGATGTGATGGGCTTCAAGATGTTCAAACATTTCGACGACAAGGATATTTCGACGGAATATTCCGCGTTGATGTCGAAGGTGATGAGCAACGGCAACGAGCGTATCAAGTTCCCCATCAACGAACCCGCCGAGGGCAAACGCAAATCGCAAATCGAGGAGTATCTGGATTTTTACCGCAGCCCTGGCGTGCAACACATCGCGATGGCGACTGACGATGTCATCGCGACAGTGGGCGAGTTGACGCGGCGTGGCGTGGCGTTCCTGCGCGTGCCGACCACTTATTATGATGAACTCCAAAAACGCGTCGGCAAAATTGACGAGCCGATTGACGAATTGAAAAAACTCGGCATCCTCGTGGACCGCGACGACGAAGGTTATTTGCTGCAAATTTTCACGAAGCCCGTCGAAGACCGCCCGACGCTGTTTTTCGAGGTGATTCAGCGCAAAGGCAGCCGCAGTTTCGGCAAAGGAAATTTCAAAGCGCTGTTTGAGGCGATTGAAAGAGAGCAGGCGGAGCGGGGAAATTTGTAGGAAATTTTAAGCCACGAATTCACACGAATTGTCACGAATGGTTGCGCGGCGAAGACTTTCTAAAATATTAGTGTTTCATTTGTGTCCATTAGTGGCTAAATAAATCTCAGGAGAAAAACCATGTTTGATTATCCCATCATCAGAGGCAAAGTCGCCAAACAAGCCCATGTTGGTTTGCCCAAAGGCACGTTCGAGGAAGAGCACGACCGCGACGGGTTTTTCGGCAAAGCCGTGCATCTTTATCACGCGCACGCGCCGACCGATTGGATTCGCTTCGAGGGCAAACTGCGCCCGCACGCGTTCGATTTCACGAAGGTCGTCCCGACCGACGCGACCGACCCGAAGGGGATGCCCGCCAAACTTCTCTACAACGATGACATCACCGTCTATGTCTCGCGCCGCACGACGCCGATGCCGTTTTATTTTCGCAACGCCGACGGCGACGAGTTGCGCTTTGTCCACAAAGGGCGCGGCGTCATCGAGACCGATTACGGTCCGCTCGATTACGAGCCAGGCGATTACATCATCATCCCGAAAGCGACGACTTTCCGCGTCATGCCGCAGGACAAGGAAACTTTTTTCCTCATCATCCAATCCTCAGGCGAATTTGATCCACCCGACAAAGGCATGCTCGGCCGCCACGCGCTTTACGATCCAGGCGTCATTGGCATTCCTGAACCGAAGCCGAACCTCGACGACACCAACGAATGGGAAGTGCGCATCAAGGTGGACGACGAAATTTCGTCCGTCTGGTATCCGTTCAACCCGATTGATGTCGTGGGTTGGAAAGGCGACCTCACCGTTTGGAAAGTGAACATCCGCGACATCCGTCCCGTCATCAGCCCGCGCACGCATTTGCCGCCGAGCGCGCACACCACATTCCTCACCAAAGGCGCGGTTGTGTGTAGCTTCCTCCCGCGCCCGCTGGAGGACGACCCTGAGGCGTTGCGAGTCCCGTTCTTCCATCGCAACACGGACTTCGACGAATTCCTCTTCTATCACGACGGCGATTTCTTCAGCCGCCAGAACATCAAGGCAGGCATGGTCACGCTTCACCCGCGCGGACTCCATCACGGTCCCCATCCGAAGGCGCTCGCCAATCAGCACAAGAAAAACGCCACCGACGAAAGCGCCGTCATGCTCGACACCAAACGCCCGCTCAAACTCAGCAAGGAAGCCGAGGCCGTCGAGTGGAAAGAGTATTGGAAGAGTTGGATGGAGAAATAAGAGCCTCTCCTAAAACCCAATCCTAACAATCGGTGGCACGGGCGTCCCTGCCCGTGTCAGCCACAGGCACGGAGGCCTGTGCCACCAGGTTTTAGGATAAGTTCTAAGGCGGTTATCGCAGCGCCCAAGTTCTCAAGTGCTCAAGTCCACGAAAGGCAGAGCGATTGGAATTGCGGCGCGCGCTCGACGGTTGAATGAGGGGCAAGAAACGCGCAACCACAAGGTTGCGTCTCAACGTCGCTCCTGATTTTCTTCCTCCATCGCCCGAAGAAGGGGGCGCATCGTGATACTGGAGCCATGCAGAGCGATACCGCGTGGTTGTAGGGCGCGAATGCCCCGCCCGCAGTCTGCGGAGGGCTGCGGTTTCGCGCCGTGTCCTTTTGCCTTGACGGCGCCC
>Ga0187893_10006439_pt1 | contig 20103 bp, 30 predicted proteins | sample MA1701074metaG_FD_139574 | JGI IMG/M metagenome (GOLD analysis project Ga0187893, IMG submission 139574) | White microbial mat communities from a basaltic lava cave in the Kipuka Kanohina Cave System on the Island of Hawaii, USA - MA170107-4 metaG ...
AGTAACGGTTGTTGAGGTCGGTGATTTCGAGTTCGTTACGCTTGGACGGCTTGAGCGTCCGAATGTAGGCCCATACGCCCCCATCATACATATACAGGCCCGTTGCAATCAAGTTCGACTTGGGCTGTTTGGGCTTTTCTTCAATTCCGATAACCCGGCCCGTGTCGTCCATCTGAACCACTCCGTAACACTCCGGGTGATCGACCGGGGTGAGAAAGATGCGAGCGCCTTCTGGGTTTTCCCCGAATTCTTTAACGACCTCTGGAATGGGGTTCTCGAATATGTTGTCGGCGAGAATAACAGTGACCGGCTCATCATCGGCCCAATCTTCTGCTAACGACAAGGCGTCGGCGATGCCTTTTGCTTCTTTTTGGTAGGTGTAGTGAAGATGCTTCAGCCCAAACTCTTCACCATTTCCGAGAATTCTGAGGAATTCTCCGGCTGCGTTGCCGCCGCATACTAAAAGAATATCTTTGATGCCGCTGCCCACGAGCGTTTGGATGGGCCAATATATCATGGGCCGATCATGTACGGGCAGCAAACACTTATTGGTTACTTTGGTTAGAGGGTGCAGTCGTGTACCCATTCCGCCAGCGAGGATAATACCTTTTTTCATTTGAATCTCCGGTAATGAACAAAGTAAGCGAGTACGGCACGATGTAATTTCGACTTTACAATGTTCAAACATCGGTGTTATAATGCCTTCAAGTGGCAACAAAACCGTTGCCAGAAAAGAGGATAACGATGGGTGTATATTCGGACGTTTTGGCCCCACCGAACTTCGGCTTCTGGTTCGTGGTGGTCGTGGGATCAATTCTTACGCTGGGGCCGCTGATCTGGCAATTTATCCTGGATGCGAACTCCAGGTCCATGAGCCTGGATCAGTATGGCAACCCGAAGCCAACAGCCAAACAGAAACGGGACAAGCGTGGGGCTATCCGCCATTTTTCCAGCGGACAGCGAAGAACAGAACTCCTACTTCAACCAGGGCCATCAACCAGAATACTGGCCCGAAGGGAATCAGCAATCTCGCCAACCCTTCGGCGTTGGCTCTGTCCGGGGTTTCGTACAGCCAGTTGAAGACCCGTTGATCTCCAAACAGGTGAATGAGAATGAGTGTCGCCAGGGCGCTAAATAGGCCGAAGGCGATATGCTCTGCTCTCGGTGTTCCTTACCCTCCTAGCATTTCAATTCATCACGGGCGTCCCTGTCTTCCCGGCGATGGTCAAGCACTGGCCTTGGACCATCGGCATCACCGTTGGTTGGCTCGTAATCGGCGTATGCTGGTTACTGTGGCGATGGGATCGAATGGCAAGTTTCCATCGTGAGCGATACGATGCCGTATACGACAAGTGGTGTGCATCGAAGGGCCTTGCCCCCAACGCCGCCGTGGACCTGTCTCTGCAACAGAAGGCCGACCTGGATGCCTACTTCCTGTCGCACAACCATGACGCACACGGTCTGATCGAGCGTATGCCGTTGTTCCGGGATCATAAGGCCGAACTTATCGGCTGGTTGGCCATTTGGCCGATGAGTATGTTCGAGTCTTTGCTGTTCGATCTTCTGGCCAAACTCTTCGACCATATCATCACCCGGCTCGGCAAAATCCTCAATGCCGTTATGCTCCGGCGTTGGAAGGGAACCGAAGGGCATATGCTCACTGATGCAGACCGTATTCAACTCGAAAACGAGAAGAAGGCGGCTGTCGCAGTCGGACGTGTAGTCCCGCAGGAAAACGACTCGGACAATCAGTAAGCGAACGTCAACAAAAAGGCCCCGGCGACAAACCGGGGCCTCCCTTTTTGATTCCGGGTCAAGCCCGTCCAGAGAAGGTTACTCCGGGACCGTGCCTAAGCACACGTCTCCACCCCTTACGGGGACTCATGAAAATCTTCATCTTTTTTCTGATTTTTGTGATAGCCAGCTTGTAAAAGTTCTCTGGCGCACTCCGCAAACATCTCAGCGCCAATCTTGTCGTCAACCTGCGTAGCGATCACCGTGAATTCGACGGCAACGTGGTACGCCTGATCTCCAAATTCCGCAATGAGTTCCTGCGTTTTTTGATTCATGATGATAAGTCCAGCCGCATGTGGCGTTCGGATTCTTTGAATCCAAACCGCCCGTAGAAAGGGATGAGTTCTTTGCTGCAATCAAGGATCACTTTATAGCAGCCACGAAATTTGGCAAGCGAGATCAGCCGCTCGACCAACAACTTGCCAACACCTTGTCCCTGATGATCCGGGTGAACGGCCACGTCTTCAATGTGACCACACAGCCCGCCACGGCGAATGAATTTTCGTTCAATTACCAACGTCGCCGTGCCAATTACTTTGCCATTTTGGATGGCGACATAGATATAAATGGGCGTGCGACCGAGACTTGTCATCTCGACGTTCCATAAATCTCTCGCTTCTTCAACCGTGAGGTCCGTGGCTCGCAGTGCCGTTAACGTGTCCAAGAAATCTTGAGTGATATACTCAACGGTTAGAGGTTTGATCTCCGGGCCGGAGTCAATACAGCAAAAACAAGTCATAGTTTTCTCACGATCCAGGCATAAGGAGCTATGCCACACTCATCACAATAGTAAAGATAGTGCTGGAGCCAGTGAGCGTGAAAGCTGGCCTTCGTCCACCACCGGAAGTCGGCCTCGGCATTGATACAAAAGAAAGACTTGTCTGATCTCTCTGTCATAATGAAGAAGTGACCATGCAACTCGCCTTTTTCCATGAAGGCCGATTTCATGACGACTGCTTTACCTTGCTTCAACGCCAAATCAATTAGGTCTAGGCTCGGTACGCTCCGGGGCGAAATCTTGATGCCCTCAATGCTGTATAGGGCCTCGACAAAGCAATTAAGAGAAGTCCCGCTCCTATCGCAGCAACATTTCTTTACCCAATAATTGTAATCCTTGGCATAGGAGATGGGTTGCCCTAGCCATTTCTTGAGATTCATCAGTGCAACGGGACCGCACGAATGACAGTTCCGCTGCCTTAGCCAACGTGTTCCTGCCATGACCGTATATAGAAATATACGGCCTATCCTTGGTATTGGGGCATATATTGTGGCACTAAGGACATGATTTGATCGTGCGGATTGGCGTGTTTATAACCAAATCTCTCAATATTTTTTTGCCAAATATCAGGTTTTGCCAAATTACCGAAATAATTTCTCATTGTGTTAGTGAATATTGGCTTGTCGATGATGGATTGGGTTTTAGCTAGATCGAACGGCTCTCCGGGGAAGTGCCTAGCATACAGGTAGGCCATCTGGCGGGCGTGCGCCTTTAGTTCTCCTGGGTTGTTCATGTATTGCATAGCCATTTTGTACTTGTCGTCGCCCTCGTAGTCATTATGGTCGTATTCGCCCCCGACGTTGTAGATATGTTCTGCTTCGTGGTGCATAGTGGACTTGAGGGCTTCGAGGTAGTTATCCACGTCCTCGATTGATTTGGCATAGTTGAAGGGCAGCATATTGATGACGAAGCCCTCGAACACGCCATTGTCGTGGATCGTGTCGGCTGCGTTGTGGGCTGGCTTGAGTTTGAATTGGACTCGTTGCCCGGCTATGTCGGGCGGGAAGATGTTCGGCAATAGGAAGTCAGGCTCCCGGATGAATTCCGGGGGCCAAACTTGCTTGACGTAGGCTGTGTAGGTCTGCTTGATACCGGCCTGCATGTCCCTCTTCTTGAGGGCCGTGGCCTTGTCAAGAATGTCTTCAAGAAAACGTGCGACCTGGAGTTCGACGTTTTGTTGCTTGGTATCTTCTCGGAGTACAAGCCAGTGCGCAAAAGAAAACTTCCCCATGCCGTATTTAGCATGGGGGAAGTTGTTTATTGGCCGTGTTTGTGCTGGCCGTCTTGAATCGGTTGCCTGCCCAGGGCCAGCGTATGCCAGCAAACGATGCACCGGCCTTCGAGGACGACCTGGGTGATGCAGTTGCACCCTTTGCAGCGAGTTTCTTCGCCCTTCGGTTCGACCTTGGGAAGTTTCTCCGGGTTCGGGACGAAGTGACCGGCACTGCGGAGGATTTTGACGGCTTCCTCGTCGGTCTTGTGTAGTGACAAGACGACTTTGTTGAAGGTTACGCCGCCCGTCTGCCGCTCGTCCACAAACTTGGTGTTGCCCTGCCTCATGATCTCAATGTCGGCTTCCGACAACATCAAGAACATGGAACCGTCTTTGCCGCTGACGAAAATCATGGGGTCACTCCTGTTCGTCTTCTACCATAGCCGATACGCCGCTTTTGTAAACCCCATTCACCATGATGCCGGACGGGGACCAGCCGGGGCCGACGATGAATTTGAGCCATTGCTCGGCAGTAGTCCCATCGTCAGCGCCCCTGGGTGTATTTGCCATCCACTCGGCCAGGATACGAGGATCGGAGAATACTGGCGAGATTGGGGAGCCTTCGGAGACGGTTTCCCAAATCTGGTAGCCCTCGCCCGCTGGCGGCTCGACTGGTTCCCACTCTTCGGCCCACTTTTCGGCCTCTGCCGGTTGCCAGATGCGACCGTGACCATTGCATACGTCACACTCGACCCGGTATCCTTCTCGCTCGCACCTTGCACGGATGCAGACGTGGGCATTGAGGGAATCATGGCCGAATCCGCCAATACAGGCATTCACTTCCTCCGGCGTCGGATATATGCCGTTCCAGAACGGGAGCCAGTGGCCGTCGTGTTCCTCGGCAGCAGCGAACCAGAATTCGTCTGCCCGTCCTTCGGGATACCCGGCTTCAAGCCACAGGTAGTAGGCACGGGTCCGAATGTATTCCTCCAGAGGGATTCCCGGCAGTGGTCGGCGGGTGAAATCGGCCAGCCGGTCGCCATCCACCAGGGCCTTCACGTCATCGGCATTCAGGTGGTGACTCCACTGGCTGTTCCACATTTCCAATAGGCGATAGCATTCTTTGAGGATTGCTTCCTCACGAGTGAGCCGCCCATTTTCGGTGTAGTAGCACTGCTTGCCAGTGTGCGAGAGCCGCCCATTGGCCCCACGTTCCAGGGCCGTACCTTCGGCGGCTTCCCGGATGGACCGATCAACCTGGAATTCCACGAACCGTTTGAGCGACGGAGACTCCGGCGTGAGAAGTTGACTTCCGTGGGCTACGGGGTCGAACTCGACGTATCCGTACCATTGCTGGTAATACAGATGCGCCATCGGCGAGTATCCATTCTCACAGGCAGCACACTGATGGGCGTGCTGGTAGTGAGGATTGCGATACCCTTCCCAAACCTTTTCGAGTGGCCACTGAAAATCAGTGGCCACTCGCTTCACTTCACGTCCCATTATTCACCCTTCTTGTTGAAGGCTTGCTGCGCCCGCTGGATGGCGAGCCAGTCACGCTGATAAGTCCCGTCCAGCAGGCGGTCGCCGCCAGCGAGGTAGCTGCGGACGATACGGGGATCGGAGACACCCAATTCTTCCGCCAGTCGGATGGCCGGGGCAATCCACTCGTTCCTACCGCCCTTCTCCCGGATTTCCTTGTCGAGAATCTGGAAGAGAACAGCTTGGCTTGGACGGGGGAAGTACACCTGTGACACACACCGGCTGGACAGAGCGCCCGCTTCGCTGCCGTCGCTGCCCATCATCTTGTCGAACAACGTCTTGTTATTGACAGAGCAGATGAACAGAACCTTGACCTGACGGAGCATGTTGACCCGGAAGTTGATCTTCCGAATTTCGCCACGGTCGTCAAGAGCGCCCAGCCAAATCTTGAGGGCTTCGGGATCAGCTTTCTCAGCCTCTTCCATGAAGACGAGCGGCGGGATTTCGGTCAGGTCGGAGAAGAATAGCTTCTCCAGGCCAGCACGAGTCGTGCTGGTAGCATCCAACTTCAATACGGCATCGGAGCCGAACATTTGCTCCAGGGCGAACATAGTCGTGGTCTTGCCGCAACCGGCATGACCGAACAATACGCCGTGGTTCCGGCTCTCGCCGTTCGTTTCCTGCGCCCGCTTGATGTTGCTGAGGATGATGCGAATCTGCGGGTTGACACCATACAGATTCTTCCAGGCCGGGTGAACGGCCAATTGTGCATCGCTGTCCGGCCCCAATAGTTCGGGCGGGACATTCAGTTGTTCCCATTTCTTCGCCGGGCCGAAGTTGCCGATGGTGCGGACGCCGCCCAATAAGGACGTGATGATATTCTGCGTAATGTCCGACACCACGTCGCCCATATCGGCGGGCGGCGGCAACGGAGTTGTAGCAAGAGCGTCGGGATCGAGTGGGGCCTGGGGCTGCTGACGAGCAACGGGGAGATCGGTGGGGCGGGCGGTCGTATCGACTGTCCAGGGGAAGGGCTGGAACCGCTGGACCGCTCCGGTCTGCACAATCATCGCCTTGATTTCTTCCCATTGTTTGTATTCGGCTTCGCCGCCACGGTCGCCACGCTTCTTCTCTAAGTTGAAGCGGCACTTGAATAGCCAGTTGCCATCGTCACGCTGGACAGGCGGGAGAATCTGATGGGTTGCTTCCCAGGTCTTGCCACGACCGCCGCCCATGCCACGGCCCAGGATATATTCCACCTGGGCCTTGATCTTTTCATCGCCGGTACGCTTCGACAGAATACGCTGCATCAACAGTGTGTAAGGCATGAAAGTCGCTCCGAAAAAATTTGACGGACGCATACGCCAAGTTATAGAGAGACAAGTCGTCGTCAACTTCGTTTCCGTGGAAAATTCCCAATAGTCCTAACCAAAAAATGCGGCGTGGCAGATTGTACCACAGGGAAGCGACTTTGTAAAATCAGAACGAGAGGCGTCCCCAGCCTGCCGGAACAGAAGGATCAGGCGGCGGGGCATTAGCAGCGGCGGTTTTGGCAGCGGCAGCACGTTGTTGCTTTTTGGCGAAACCAGCACCATCAGCATAGGGGTCTTCGGTCGGTTTCATGCTTTCAATAGGATGTGCTAACCACATCTGGATTTGATTCTTGAACATTCCGAGGGTGTAGCCATATTTCTTCAATAATTCAGCATACGAATCGGCCCGATCCATACCGACAGCATCAAACATAATGTGGATGCCCAATCCCTTCAAGCCTTTGACCAATGGCAATAACGACCTGATGAACGACATCGAATTGGGTTGCATTCCGGTCTTTGACAGGTTGCCTACATAGTCGTCTTTGTCGGTAATCTGCGTGTGGAAGAAGTCAATCTTGACGAAACTTTCAGATTCCTGGTTTTCGTCGCCGGGCTTCTTGTAGTTGAGGCCGGGATACCAATCGCATACGATATTGCGGTCGGCTACATTGGCAATGGCTTTGACGTGGCTCGGTTGTTCAGTGACTTGCGCATTCGGAAATATCGACTGGAATAGTTGCACAAAGCCTGTTTTTTGACTCGCCACGCCTCGGAGGTCTTCTTGGAAAGCCAGCCATTCCCGGAAGTTATTCATGCCCATATATAGAAAAACAGCACCGAGATTCGGTGCTGTTCCTTTTCTTAGCCCAGGATGATTTCAACACCATCGAGCGGGTCTTCCGTCAGAAGAACGTCGGGCTTCTTCTGGTTCGGGTCCACACTATCGTTGATGGGTTGCTGGCCCGGCTCTACGACTACTCGCTCGATCTTGCCTTGATGCGTAATACAGTCCGGCTGATCCAGTAGCAGTTGTCGTTCATTTGCCATAGCTTCTTCCTCCAGTAATAGTTCTTGTTTGGCTTTGTGAGCCTGTAGTTCCTGGAATGTCATCTTGGGAACCACTTCCTCTACTAGCTTGAGTAGGTTCATCGGCGAACCAACCCACTTCAAGAAGTAACTATCTCCCTGGAATCGACATCCTGGCTTGCCCTTCGGGGCAATCTGACGGACGCCGGAATCTGTCACCTTGGGCAGCTTCAGGTCGCCATCAGTATTGTTTTCGTAGATGTAAACGCCAGTGCCAGCCATGTCGTTCTTCAACTTCTCGGCGTGCATCTCCCGGCGTTCATACCTATTCAGTCTTGGTGTGTTTCTCATGTTTGGCCTTTCCTTCAAAGCAGAGTATATAATTTGAGGGGCTGGATATTTTCTCCAAATTCCTCAATATTATAGTATGGCACAATTGCCGTTTTTTCGGAGGACAAGATGAAGAATAAATCGAAGACGCCGCCTAAGTGGACCTCGGTTTACCCACAAGGCACAAAGGAAGGCGATGAGGAACAAGGGTTTTTCATTGCCCTCGGTCGCAACGCAAAGTGGCAATGGCGATCCACTGCGCAATTAGCCAAGGAAGCAAAACTGACCAAGGAGCGAGTCGATGAAATCCTACAGAAGTATTGGAAGAAGGGGATGGTGTTCCAGAGTCCAACCAATGAAGACCATTGGGGCTATTGGGAGCGAGTCCCGGAGATGTTGCCCAAGGAAGAGGAATCCATTACTGACAAGGATCACAACGACCGCATCGGCAAGGTCAAGGGATAAGTAAAAGGCCCGGTAGTACCGGGCCTTTTCGCTTACTCTGTATCGTAACTCTTGGTTTTCTCGCCACGCACTTGTCCATCTGGACCGATAGCTTGGTCCGGTGGAGTCATGTGGCTGACCTTGTGCTTGCCGGGGGCCATCTTGAAGATGGCATCGGCGGCGGTTGGCATGAAGTAACCATCTGGATAGTGGGACCGGATATAGCCGTCAGGGTATGCCCAATGTGCAATACCGGCTCGGCGCAGAGCGCCTTCTTCCTGAGAATAGACAGGCAGTTCTTTCTTTGTCTCACCGGCCCATTGAATGAATGTCTTCATGAATGCAGTCCTTACCAAGACTTGTCAGCGGGGGCCTTCCTGCTTGGGGTGTGCTTGCCCATCTTCTGAAGGGCGTCAGCGGCAGTTGGCATGAAGTAGCCGTCCGGGTATTGCTGGCGAACATAGGCGTCCGGGTATGCCCAATGTGCGATACCAGCACGCTTTGTGTCTTCGTCTTGCATGTACAACGGCAGTTCCTTTTTTGCTTCTCCTGCCCACTGGATAAATGTCTTCATATTTTTCCTCGCTCGATTGAGTAGAGTTCACTCGCTTGTTAGTATTATGTAGTGGGCGAACTCGAATTTTCGGTGAATAACAATGGCTGAAAAACTTTCCATTTGCCAAGTGCGGCTCAAGCCCCTTCCGGCTTCCCCTACAGGAGAGCTATCGGACAGGGTTTTTCGCAAGTGCTGTTTTTGCGAGAAAAGCTGTGAATCCGCAGGTCATTCCATAGTAGATAGGCTTTCCGGTCCCGGAAATTTCTATTGTTCTTTCTGTCTAAGGCATGGTTTGCACACCAAAGGCAACCGAGACATCCTGATTCTGAGTTTCCGAAGCATTATCGGGTACTTCTACCTTACTAATTACGTCCAAGCCCACGGCGGGCGTAAGCTCTGGATCACCGAGATCGAGGACTACATCGAGGCCCACAAACAGGCCGGATTAGTCAACCCGTTGTTCCTTTACGACCCAGAAACAATGCTTTGGTTTGTCAATTTCTCCAGGATAGGCAACAGCAAGCGGAAAGTTCCCGTCGATGAAGTCTACAAGACGGTGATTAGCATTCTGGCCACGTTCAACCTATCAGAGACAACCTACGGCGTTAGCATGTCTGCACTCTACGCAAAATACAAAGACGCAATCGACGGCTTCTACCGCAAGCGTTACCGGCCAGAGAACAGGCGAATGTTGATTCCCACGTTGGCGAATACAGGGGTCCAGGAGTCGAAATCTTGCGACCTCGACAGGATGCGCAATTTCACGGTTGAGGACTTGCGTATCAAAAAATGAAGAAAGATATTGACTGACTACTCTGATGAATGTAGAATTCCCTACCATGTGGAGTTTATCTCTAATTGAAAGGCAATGAACCGAATGAGCAACACACTATCTGTTCGAGTAGCCAGCCGCAAGAGCGAGACTGGCGAGTGGTATGAGGGTACTGTCAGTATTACTGGCCTCAAGCCAACTAAGTTGGCTCGTCGCAGCGATGGCAGCACTCAGTTCCCAACCAAGTCCGCAGTGAGCGGTGCAGCCCGTAATCTTGCAAAGTCACTCGGCTTCACTGATGTCGATGTCAGCGACGGCAGCAAGACTGCGACCACGCTGAAGAAGGCCGCAAAGAAGTCTTCGGTCAAAACGACCAAGAAGACGACATACACTCAGTCGTGAGTGGGGTTGGGTTGGTCACTTCCAAGAGTGGGCGAACACAAAATTTGCCCACTCTTTTTCTTTTGGTGAAACGCCTCGATCTCGGAGATGAGTGCCAATAGCTCCAGCGGCGGGTGATCCTGATGGTGCATGATCTCTTCCATCAATTCAATGGCGTCGGCGTCCCATGACTTGTAGATGCTTTGCTCGATTTCCTTAATCATCAATTCAATAGCCCACGGTTCCATCAAATTTCTCTCCTCGACCATCGAATAAGTCAAGTCTGTGTGACAGGCAACACCCGGAATACACGCAGCCAATGTGCGGCCACTTTCTGCCCGTAGGTTGCAAAACGCCTCGTGATCCCTGGGGATTGGACCATCGCAGAACTCTCGCCACGTCGAATAATCCTCTCGTAGCGTTTTGGCGAGCGCTGCAAATGTCATACACGTCGATGCGGTCCACTTCCAGTGGGAAGAAAGGGAGCGGAATATCCTCGTCTGCTCGCCGTATTCATATATTGGTCCGTATTTATCGGGATGGTCGTATAACGTAACGTAATCAGCCATCTGGACGCCTTCCTGAAGGAGCTTCAGAGCATTGGGCCGATGGAGGTAGTCATCTTCTACCAGATATACCAGTGTATTATCTGAGCAGAAACGAACCTGCGATAGTGTGTACATAAACGACGGAGAATTGCCCAGGCCGGTTTCAAGAACGGTCACGGGATGTTTGTAGATGTCTTTTAGCAGTTGATCGTCACAGTTGTCCGCAATAACGGTCACGCCGTTGCCAAATACACTCAGAAAGTTGGCAAGACACCGTAGCTTAGTTGCCCCAGGCAGTTTGGGTTTGTTCCGATTTTCGCTACTGATGCGGTAGAAGACTTTACAGTTCATCGAAAATGTCCTTGGCTTTCATTGGATTGACTGTATGTAGGAAGCGAATTGCTTTCTTTGCTTCTTCAGTCGATCCAAAGAACTGGAAAATCTTCTCGGCCTTGTCCAATAAGTCATTGATGCCATCCCTCTCATAGTCTTCCGTAGGTGTATAGTTCAACTTCTCTTCGTCGTCATAATAGAACGCATGGAAGACGAGCTTGGCTATCTGGGAGACATTCTCCTGGTAAGCCACGGTTTTCTCTACTAATTCATTGTTCATTTTAGTCCTTTCTCTACCTGCAAAAATACCGATGTCCAATCTCCGGGACGCTCCTGACGGAATATCCGAACACTCGGATACCAAACAGTTTTGTCTCCGGTCTGCGACCATCGCCAATCGCAGTTCCAGGGCAGCAGAGCATAGGCTGGTTTTCCCATAGCGCCAGCCAAATGCAATACCGCCGTATCCACACTGACTATCAAATCGAGGGAGTTTATGATCGCCGCCGTGTCCTCGAAGTTTCCCATTAAGGGAGCCATATCGACAATTTTCATGTCGCCGCTGCCCTCGGTAAGATCAATAGGGTCGGACTTCAACCGATAAATGCGAGGTCGGACATCCTTAACCAAACTGAATAGTTTGATTCCAGGGATGTCATGTACGCCATGAAAATTGGCTAAACGGCAGGATCGTCTGGCATCGTTAGGGTGTTGGGGATTGCCCGCCCAGACTATGCCAATCTTGAAGAAATCAGAGTAAGTTGACAGATCAATTTTTCGGGCGGTCTTCAAATAAGGCTCTGTCGAGATTGGAACATCTCTCAACAAATACGGCAGACTCATTAGTGAACAATGGCAGTCATGTTCAGGGAGTTCTTCCCTTGAAATCACCGTGGGATCGCCAACAAACACCTTCACATGGCTCTCTAAGAGCGGGGCCAACTCCTCCGCACAGTGTACCGTAACATCGCCTTTCAGAGATTTTACATAGCGAAGGAAATTGATTGTGTCGCCGTGGCCTTGTTCGCCATGCACCAAGATTCTCTTGCCATCTAACGGCTCTCCTCGCCATAGCTTTTCCTGATCGTAGAGCAGCTTCCATATCTTGAGTTGTTCAAAAACTTCGTGCCGCCACTCGTATTCCTTCCATGCTTCTTCCCACCGTCCCTGGAGATGATAGACATTGGCCAAATCGACGTGCGCCCCGGCAAAACTCGGCTTGATGGACAAAGCCTTCTTGAAGCAACGCTCGGCTTCCTCAAGCTCCAATTTCTCCCCATAGCAGCCGCCCAACATGCCCCAGGTGGTTTCCGTCTCTGAGATGGCTAAGGACTTCTGGAAACATTGCACGGCGGCGTCGAGGTCTTCTTTGTGTCGGTATTGCAGGCCCAGGTTGCTGTAAAAACATGCGCAGTCTGGATTAAGCTCTATGGCCTTTTTCAGATTTGTGATTGCTTCATCGAACTTGCCTATTCCTGAGTAGCATAATCCAAGATTGTTGTAGTTTTCTGGATTGTCAGGCTCTATTTCTAGTGATCTATTGAAAAAACCCACAGCATCAGCGAATTGACCCGTATTGTGTTTGACGAGGCCCAATAGTTGCAGAGCTTGCGTATTTTCGGGACTGACTTTAAGTGTTTGGGCAAGGATGACTTCCGCATCTTGGTAGTGTCCGGCCTTGAATTTATTGAAGGCGGCGTCGATTGCTTGGTGTACGAGCTTGGATACGTCGGCTTTTGAAAACATAATTGTTCCTTTTTTGCCCCGCATTGATAAATAGAGTATGGACGAACCGCAAGTACCAAATGATAAGCCAAAGGGATGTGGTTGTGGTAATGCGATAACGACTACCAAGATCACATATGGACAGCGTACCCCGTTGACTGAACAGCAAGAACAGTTGGTCGCCCGTATTCAAAAGGCGAATCAGCGGAAGAACTCGATTTACAAAACCAAGACACGTTATTTTATGTGAGGTTGTGCTATGGCATGTGGATGCAAAAAGGGAAATAGAGGCACTCGTTCGTTGCGTCCGACCACCACGGTCAGATCAACAGCAGGCGGCATTGCAGCCGGACTTACGCCTACGCAACTTCGTGCGCAGCAGGTTCAGACTCCGCAGCCTGTATTGAATGCAGCCGGTCTTAGTGCGGAACGGCGAAAGACTCAGGCAATACGCAGAGACGCTATTAGGAAGGCATTTAACAAGTAATTACTTCCCCATATCTATCTTGTTTTTCATATCAGGCATCACCCAGAACTCTGGGCTGATGCCTGCGTTTATTTGCGCACCTGACAAGTCCCAATCTAAGATAATAGCCTCTTCGTACCAGATGATGAGTATCTTGCGTGGCACGGCCCCCGAAAAGTCTTGATATTCCGTGCTGGCGATCATCCTGCCAGTTTGGTTATACAAATACCTGCCGACCACCACCTTCTGCACAGGGTCAATAAGAGTCATCACTGTCACTGGCTCGCCTGACGCTCCGCTTCGTGACTGTATAACAGCCCAGAAGCCCTTGAATTTGGCGACCTCGATATTCTCGGTGGATATTTGCCCGACACTCAAGGATTCCATCATCCAGTTCGGATTGAGGGCCGTCCTGAGCAGGGTTTTATTCAGGTCTTCGTGCTTGGCGTAATGCAGGGCAGGCGGTGTCATACGCTTCGACCAGAACCAGAAATGGGTGCTGTTGGAACCAATATCCATCTCCTTGCCCGTGAGCTTATGCGTTACTTTGAGACGGAAATTCTTGTCTTTTTCCATTGCTAACTCACCCGATACTTTGGCAGTTATACGACCTTGTTGTAAGCGTATTGGCATATCGGCGACATAAATGCTTCCGACTTGGGCGTTTCGAGCGTTAATTTCTCGAATGATTCCGTATATCTCATGGATAGGCTGGGGCTTTTCCTGTTTGGATATTTGGTCAGTGGGGGATAGATACACGGGCGATGTCCTTGGCTTCGTGAGAAACCAATATAAACACGCCAGCGCACCGAAGAACACCAAAGCGAGAATGAGTTTTTTCATTTTCCGTTCCTTTGGAAAAGATTTGGGGCCTGCCATATATAGATTTAACCCGTTTAGATCGAAAGAGGAACATTATGCTATCGTACAAACAATGGAAGATGCTGAATGAGTCCGTATTGCCGAGTTTCACGCTTGGCCTAACGAACCCATCCAACCTTGGTGTGCAGGCCCCGTCCAGCCTCGCTGTTGACCTGGAAGAAGCCAAGAAAATGGCCAAGAAGAAGTCCAAGAAGAAAATGGGCTGGGACGAGGATGAAGACGAGACTGGCGACGGCGAGATGGTCGAGCCAGCTTCGGAAAAAGACTCCCCAGACGTTGATGTGGACGTGGACGTGGACGCTGACGACGAGGGCAGCGACGACGATCAGCCACAATTCAGCAAGAAGTGTGGCGCTCGGTGCGGCGCTCAGTCCAAGAAGAAGTCCAAGAAAAAGTGTGGCGCTGATATGGACGATGCCGATATGGACGACGAGGGAGATGACGATGAGGGCGATGGCAAAGACCTCAATTCGGTTCTCTTCTCGAAGAAGAAGTCCAAGAAGAAAATGATGAAATCCAAGAAGAAAATGTGGAGTGATGAGGACGACGCCGAAGGCGGCGACGAAGAGGGCGAAGACCCGGCCATTGAGGACGCCGAGGAAGATTTGGGCGTAGATTTGGATGGCGACGACGAAGATGGCGAGGACGAGGACCACAAGTCCAAGATCAAGCTCGGCGGCAAGGGCGGCGACGTTGGCGGCGGCATGGGTGATGCTGGCCCGATGTTCTCCAAGAAGAAGTCCAAGAAGGCTTCCAAGAAGAAAATGCAGAAGGAAGCTACTGAGGAAGAGAAGTGGTGGAATAGCGTCAAGAATATGACTGGCAGCAACCCAGATGCGAAGTATAACGACGGTTGGACGGAATATCAAAGCACGGGCGGCGGCGAGGAGCTATTCACCCCGGTAGACACCGAGAATCTAACCCAGGCTGTTCGCTCTGAACCGGCCCCAGGTGAAGTCGGTTTTGCTCCCCAGGGCAAGATTGGCAGCTAATCAATAAGATCGAAACGGGTAAAAGGCCACGATTATGTCGTGGCCTTTTTTGTTTCTTCGACAAATTTGACGATGCCAGCGGCGATGTCGTACTTTGGTTTATATCCCAGGTTCTTTATGGCATGGCTCAGGTCGAGTAACGTGTGGTCCTGGTAGGCATCGGGGAACGGGCAATCGACATAATCTGGTTCAAGCCATCTGCCCAGGGCATTGTTTAGGTTGTTCAGCACATTATTGAAGCTCATCGACTCTCCGGCCCCGACATTGAACACATTTGAGTGCTTGTATTGGCTTGCCAGTATGTTGGCTTCCACGACATCCTCGATGTACACCCAATCTCTTAGCTGTTCACCATACTTGAATAATTTTGGGTGTTCACCATTGAGTATCTTGTGCAATAGTTGATGGACCATACTGGCCCGTTTTCCCTTGTGTTTTTCGCCGGGTCCGTATACATTGGAGTATCGAAGGCCGACGACGTTCACCCCGTATTCAACGGCGAACGCTTCGGCAAACTGCTCGAATAGCATCTTTGATTCTGCATAGGGATTAAGAGGCTGGAGCTTGGTCTTCCTCTCGAAATATGGAACTCGTTGTTTCCCATACACCGAACAACTGGAAGCATAGACGAACTGCTTACACCCCTTCTCCCGTGCCAAGCGGTAGAATAGGTAAGAGGGCGCAGTAAGGTTCGACCGCAGCATATTGGTGGTGTCCACGTCGGTCGTATCGTTGTTAGCAGCTTGGTGGAAGCAAATGTCGATTTCCGGCACTAAATCCCAAGGGATTCCGTCCAAGTTGATCTGGAGAAATGTATGACAGAGCGGCTTATTCTCGTCCTGGGTTCCAACAGCAATTACTTTGTAATTATTGTTGTAAAGCCTATTGCAGACGTGATGGCCTACGAATCCCGTAGCCCCTGTTACTAAAACAGTTTTAGACATTGATCTTACCTCTTTTCAATAGTAGAGTGTGTACCATGAAACTACGAAACTTCTGGCTCAATAAGAAGAACGAAAAGAATATCCTCAAAGTTGTCGAGTGGGCGCATCGCCAGAACATTTTGATTGAGGATTTGACCGCAGGCAACATCATCGAGGCCATGCAAGCGTATCTTCGTGACCCATCTCATTCCTAACGGATTCGTTCATGGCAACAATTCTGCAATGGTACGACAAGTACATCACTCTTGGCTTACATCCGATTCCAGTCTTCAAAGAAGACAAACGCCCAGCCGGAGGCAAAGAATGGCATCTGAATTGGACGCCTTACCGCTGGCGTGATTACTTTTGCTCCGATGCCTACAACATGGGCATCATCCTGGGCGACATTATCGACGTAGAGGGCGATACCGAAGAAGGCAACGACTTATTGCTGCGAATGATCGACGGCCTCCCGCACCCGATGTTTCGCAGTTCTAAATCCATTCATCACCTTTTTCAATCCCCTGATCCACTATTCCAGCGGCTCGTTGTGGATGGCATTGAATTTCGTGGCGCTAAACATCAGTCTGTAGTTCCGCCTTCCATCCATGAGGAAGGCATCAGATACCAGTGGGTCCACGGCAGCAAGTTCCCGGCCCCACTCATGCCGGATGAACTATTGCGGTTCTTCTTGGCAAATAAGGAAATCCGGGACGCCAAGTACAAGACTCCCTATCGACAATATCGGAAGTTGAGGAATCGGAAAAAGGGCGGACATACCAGGACAATATGCAAAATCTGCAAGTGTGGCTTCTATGTCCACGAAAAGCGACTCATGCTTGAAGTCAGGGCATTCAGGGAATATTACAACTTGCCGTGGATGTGCCACGGCTGCCGTGAATTAGATATGCGGGAATTGTGCCGTACCGTCCGCAACACATTAGAAGCAAAGCAAGTTTACATTCCGCTTAGAGATGATTTTTGAGCCATGCACCGGCCAGCCCCACGTCTTCGGGGGATATGTAATGTCCCCCCAATTCATTCTCGATTACTTCCAGATTGTACTTCTTATTGACCATAGCGACCTTCATGGGCAGGTATCGTTCGTCCCACGAAAAGCAGTCATCGTTTTTGTTGTGAAGTAAAAGGAATGGTGTATCGTGTTTGGCCTGCGGCAAGTCGGCGGGGTCCAGAATTGCCCCGTTGTGTGCGACCACGGCGGCGTAAGGCCGATTCGTCCACGCAGCGGCTTGAATTGCCATTACCGCCCCCGCCGAAAAACCTACCAATGCGATTTTTGATCTTGGGATTTGGTATTCTTGTTCAATCTTCTCTACGAAGTCGTTGAAGTCCGGTACAGATAACTTCAAGCCCCAAACCGCTTCCATTTGATTGTTGGCCCCTTTGGGCGCAGGATACCATTCCTCGACTGGCTCGACAGCAAGCAGCAAAGTGTAGTCGAGTTCAGCATAGCGGTCGTACCGGGCCAGCATATCTTCCGATGGTTGACCTCGGCCCGGCAGCAAGACCGCCATGTTTAGACAATCTTTTTCAGGTTCACGGACCAATACGCTGTACATTATCGTATGTCCCATGCCTCATAAGGGTCTTGGAGGGGTCTTCCCGACAAGCGATCAATCTCACGGAGCAGAGAGGGTGGTAGGTAATTGCCTACAAACATCATGAATTTTTCTGCCTGCTTTTTGTTGCAAGTATTGATGGTCTTGATGAGGGCATTGCAGTCATAGCCGTGGCAAGAGTATGCTACGCTGGGATCGTCTTCGTCAAGTAATTCTTCGTTGATGGTCCAGAATCTTTCATGATTTTTTTTGTCCACGAAGTTTAGGACGAATGCACTCAGGTCGTACATCAAGGCGACTAGCTCCGGCGAGGACAGCCAGAAGTTGCCTAACGCACGATATTCGAGGCCGTAGTCTGGCGTCCTATGTGATCCGGCATGGCCATAGATTCGTCGTCGATCCTTGGAGGTTTCATCGGTGTCGAGGAAGATGGACGGCACGCCAATGAATAGGTCCATCATACGGATGACGCTGAAGACCTCTACCGGGTCTTGTAGCCGTTCTGATCCAAGATGGATGTGACCGCCTGCCGACCGGAATGGAGTCTTGAATTGGTAGTAGCCGTCGAGCATATCGACATCTTCATCAGGCGGGAAAACGCATTGAAGCGTGTAGACATCCCACTCCGGGTTGCATCCGGCGATTTTGGCCTCTACGCAGTTGAGTTCTTTGCTGGGGTAATTGGCAGAAGCCCGGATGATGAATTTGCCTGGGCTGACCAGCTTCGCAAGTCCGTTAAGGGCCTGCCTGATGTTTATCAGTGCTTCGTCCTGAGACTTCGCCGGTTTGACAGCGATCTCGGCTAGTACATTATCGAAGTAATAGCCGTGGCTGTTTTTCAGAACGGCATTCTCCTTTTTGGGGAGTATGCCGATGGCGCTCTTGAGTTCTTCATGATGTTCGATCATGAATTCAGGGTCGGCTCCAAATGTAAAACTCATAGCTAATCCTCACTTTTGATAGTGCCAGTAGGGAACGAGAACAGGTTCGCCAAGGGCCTTATACATCATGTCCGTGGCAAAACCCATGATACCCAGCCGGTTGTGGATCGAGTCGATTTGCATATGGCCAGGGTAGTTCAACTGAATATCTCTGTGAAAGATTCGCCGGTCGCCGCCCCGCAAAATCTTTTGGAAGGCTGGTTCAACCGTTTTGAACCAATTACCGTCCTTCTTCTGGTATGGCTTGATGTCCCCAGACTTGACTCCCTCAAGAGTCTTCATAAAGGGATCACCTAATGTATGCACAAAGCCTATGCGAAGCATTAGCGAGTACAACGAAAGCATAGGCGGGGCCTGTATCCAGCGGCGGCTCCCTTCAAACATGAACACGCCTGCTTTTTGATACGGTTCGGGAGGCCACCAACATTGTCTGACTATTGATTTCTTGATCTTCAGCCGTTCCTCGATCTGATTGATGAAGTCGAGGACAGCCGGTATTTTTTCTGCAAATTTCTTGTCTTTTGAGTTCGTAAGCAACAGACGTATGCGGTCGAGGCAAGGCGTAGGGTCAACTACCGGGTTGAACTTGAACTTGTAGACCTCGAACCATTTATTGTGCAGCGTTGCGTAGACGACATCGTGCAAGAAGTCCTTGCACCATACAAAGGAGTGGCACTGCTCGTAATCTGCCGACACGAGAGCGTACTCCAGGCCCTTTGAGTATATCTGGAGTATTTTCGAGTTCACCGGGACTGGTTTCCAGTCGATGTAGCGGTTGTACCCTTCCACCATACTATCCTCCAGCCTTGAATGGTATCCTTGTATATTGTCTGGGTCAATACCCTTCGGAGAAAATCACCTGCCAGTCTCTAAATACAGCATGTACGGATTTCGTCAATACATCACGGATCAGGGCGGCGACGGCGATATAATCAACGTCTACCTCAACAGCCCCAAAATGCGCATCTCCGAAATAGCTCAACAGTTTGGGAGGTCTGAAGCGGAGATATATCGTATTCTACACGCCAACGATATTGCTCCGAACCGCCTGAAGGTAAACCACCAAAAAGTGAACAACCTCGCTCAATTAGGCTGGGGCGTGCGGGAAATCGCCGAGTTTACCGGCTACACGCCACGCAACGTGCGGTATATCCTGGCGAAGAATATATCCGAAGGTAACAAATAATGCCACTCAGCGACACCGATATTACTTTTACATTTTCTGGCGGCGGAACGAATTCCGACCCCGATTTGTCCCTGGGCGGTGATCCATCCGTGCAGCCCATCATCGGCAAGCGGCTTTTTAATGATGTCGAAGAGACTCAGACCGAATCTGGCCTTGTTGACTATCGCTGTCTGTATGTCAACAACGAAAGTGCCACGGAGTCTCTTTTTGCTGCTCAAATTCTGGTCGCCTACACTGTGCCTGGGGATGTGACAGTGCAGTTGGGATTTGACTTCGAGAACGAACGGCAGAACCTCACCGTGACGAATGCCACGCTTCTATCGGGCGGTTCCATGACATTGACTTATTCCGATCTGAGCAACCAGTATGACATCACCATTTCGTTCAATGCTTCGATCTCGGTTTGGGCAACCAACTTGCAAACTCAGCTTCGCA
>Ga0187893_10006440_pt1 | contig 20102 bp, 21 predicted proteins | sample MA1701074metaG_FD_139574 | JGI IMG/M metagenome (GOLD analysis project Ga0187893, IMG submission 139574) | White microbial mat communities from a basaltic lava cave in the Kipuka Kanohina Cave System on the Island of Hawaii, USA - MA170107-4 metaG ...
GTAAGTTTATGAAACCCTTTAGCTATGCTGAATACTCTCATTAAGAGGGGTACCTCCTTCCTTCTATTTTACCCCTCTATGCTTCCTAATTCCTGTCTCATATCTATCTGAACTTTTTCATATATCCTTCTGCTTTTTGATCTCCCGTCTTTTTCAATATCCTTAAAGCCCCTTGATTGCAATCTATTGCCTCTTTGTATTTGCATAGGCTTAGATACACAACGCCCATGCCGCCGAGAGCTATCCCTTCTCCCACAGCATTCCCTGCCTTTCTACAGATTTCTAAGGCCTCTCCGTAGTAAGAAAGGGCTTCTTCATAAAGAGCTAAATTCCAGCAAACTACTCCAAGACCATTAAGGACAATTCTAATTTCATCTTCTTCGCCTATTTCTTTCCTAATTTCTAAACTTTCTTTATAGCAGGACAAAGCCTTTCCATAGTCATGTAGATTTTGGCGGTAAATATTTCCTATAAAAGTAAGAGTCTTTCCTTCCGATATTTTGTCTCCTAATTCTCTATAAATCTTTAATGCCTCTTCGTAATGATTTATGGACTCTTGATAATCTCCTAAAATATTATAGATAGATGCCATGTAACTCAAGATATTTCCTTCTTCAAATCTATCACCTAACCCCCGACTTATGCCCAGTGCTTCACGAAAATATCTAAGAGACTCTTGATAATTATCCAAACGCCAAAATGCGTTCGCGATACTGATTGGAACAAGAAGATTGGCGTAAGTGTTAAGACTACTTAACCTCTGTTCTTTGACTGTTTTCCAGCATTCCTGATAATATTCCAAGCAGGCTTGATAATTACCCATATCCTGATAAACACTACCGATATTAAATGCAGAGACATGCTGACCGACTATAACCCCTAATTCCCTATGAATCTTTAACGCTTCTTGTAGATATGACAAGGAGTTTTGATACTGACCAAGTTTCCTGTAAACCTCTCCCAAACTGATGAGTTCAAATCCTTCCGCCTCCCTGTTTCCTAATTTTCTATGCACATCTAAAGCCTCTTGGTGGTATTTCAATGCCTCATCGTAATTACCCAACTGCCAATATACAAAACCCATCCCCCTTAAAGCCTTTCCTTCACCCGCTTTATCTCCTATCTTCCTCTTAAGAATAAGGGCAGACTCACCAATCTCCTGAGCTTTTTGGTATTCTCCTATAACACTTAAAAATTCGGCCAGCCTAATGTATCCGTCGGAAAGCCTCCTTTCATCATTCACTGCTCTGGATAAGGCAATAATTCTCTCAAGGGCTTCTTTCTCTTCCTCCCTTTTTCCTATGGCATCATAAATGTTTTCCATCTCGAATAGAATATCAATTTTTCTCTGTTCGTTCACCTCCGACCTTGGCATTTCATCTAAGCATTTTAGTGCTTCTCTAAAATAGTTAAGAGCCTCCTCATTGGCAAAAACCTCTTTAGCCTTTTTACCCGCCATGGTCGAATAATAAAAAGCCTTTTCCATGTTATCTGTACGAATGAAGTGATGGGCGAGTACTTCGAAGAACTCTTCAAGCCTGTCTGAATATAGCTCTTCAACGGCGCTCCCCACCCTTTCATGCAACTCCTTTCGCTTTTGAATAAGAAGACTACTATAGGCCACTTCATGAGTAAGGGCATGCTTAAAGACGTAGTTAGCATCTAGGAAAAATCCCCTTTCATGTATCAGTTCCGAATTCCTGAGTACCAGTAAATGGTCCCCAAGTTCCTTAACGCTTAGAGCAGAAACCTTTTGGAGTAATTTAAAATTGAATTCCCTTCCAATAACAGAGCCGACTTGAAGTGTTCTTTTTTGGTTTTCGTCTAATCTATCTATTCTTGCCATGATTACGTCTTTTATGGTACTGGGAACTTCTATTTGAGATACGTTTTTATTAATTCTATATCCGCTTTCAGCTTTGACGATTATTTCGCTCTCAAGGAGGGATTTTATTAACTCCTCGATAAAGAATGGATTCCCCTCGGCTTTCCTACTGATCAACCCCCTCAATTCATCAGGAAGTCCACCGGTTTGTAAGAGATTCTCCGCCATTCTAACGCTCTCCTCACCGGTGAGATTATGGAGAACGATTCTCGCATGATATGTTGTCTCTCCAAAAGGGTGTGAATAGCCGGGACGATAGGTAAGAAGAAGTAACGCCGGTGTAGCTGCAAGACTGTCCGCTAGCAAAACTAGAAACTCTTCAGAGGTTTTATCTACCCAATGAAGGTCTTCTATAACAAGAACTAGGGGGCGAATCTGACTCCCCCTGAGGATTATTTTCCTGAGCGCATCAAAAGTCTGCATCCTTCTTTGTTGTGCATCCATAGAGGCGACTGTAGTTCTCCCTGGGTCCACTGAAAGGAGATACTTAAAGTATGGTATAGTCGGCTCTAGGTCATTTCCTAAAAGTAGGACGACTTCTTCGACTTTCCTAATTATCTCCTCCTCATTATCAGATTTATCAACCTGAAAATTCCTCTTTAATATTTCAATCTAAGGAAGATAAGAGATAGACTTGCCAAAGGAGATACAACGTCCCTCTAACCAGCTTATATTCTCACCTGAGAGTGATTTCCTAAACTCTAGAAGCAGTCGGGATTTCCCCACACCCGGCTCTCCCATTATGAACGCGATCTGCCCATGTCCTTCTTTGGTTTCACTCAGACAATCCTTGAGGATGCCGAGTTCCTTCTCTCTGCTAGTAAATGGAGTCAGCCCAAGCTCTATTCCCACGTCAATCCGGGTTTGAGCGCCTCCGGCTCTGATCACCTCATAAGTTTTTACATGCTGTGATTTTCCTTTTTTCTGGATTTTACCTAAAGGACGTGTGAGAAAATACCCGCTCACCAGTTTGTGCGTATTCTCTGAAATCAGCACCTTTCCAGGGCCTGCTAAATTCAGAAGATGGGAAGCCAGATTGATTGTGTCTCCTACTGCTGTATAGTCCATCCTGAGGTCATTGCCTATGTTTCCTACCACTACAAGCCCTGTGTTGAGGCTGATTCTCATTCCAAGGTCTATGCCATTCTCTTTTTTAATTGTATCTAAGTATGTTCTAATCTCTCTCTGAATCGCTAAAGCCGCGTTCACGGCTTTATATGAATGATCTTCTAAAGCAATGGGTGCACCAAAGAGAGCCATAACTCCGTCTCCTGTAAACTGATTGATAGTTCCTTCGTATCGGTATATCTCCTGTATAACAACCTCAAAGCACCTTTTCATCAGAAAACGCACTTCCTCAGGGTCCAGCTTCTCAGAAAGCTCTGTAAAGTCGTATATACCGGCAAAGAGCGCAGTTACCTGCTTACGTTCTCCTTCAAAGCTGGATTTGGTTTGGAGGATCTTCTCGGCTAAATGTTTAGGAATACGACTCTTTGGCTCGTCTAAATTAGGGGCTTTATCTGGTTTAACGTTTTCATCAAGGCTTTGATTACGCAAAGCAGAGACGACTCGGCGAGTCGTCTCTACTTTCTTGATACTAAGCTTGTGGCCGCACTCATAGCAAAACTGGTTATTCGGGAGGTTTCCTTTTCCGCAGGTTTGACATTTAATTTCAGGTCTAGCTTCGAGCCTGTCTCCAGAGAGTAGTCCGTACCTTTTCATTTTATATATAATCCCCTGCCTTGTAAGCCCCAGAATCTTGGAAGCCTTTTGCTTGTTTCCTCCGGTTTTTTCCAGCGCCTCCTTTATCTTCTGAATTTCGATTTCCTCTACTGTTCCTCTGAGGAATTGAGCGCCTTCTTCTGTAGAAGCACGCTCCGGCGGCCCACTGCTTGATTCATAAACTCGGTTTTCTAATAAGCCTCTCACATCTTCCGAAAGGTTGATCACATTGATTATATTCTCTTCAGCGAGTATTGCCGCACGTTTTACCTCGTTCTCCAGTTCTCTAATGTTTCCTGGCCAATTGTACTTCAGGAGTGTGTCCATCGCTTCGGGAGAAAAGTGCATTGAACCCTTACTCGATTCGCTTGCAAAGTTGGTTAGAAAGTAATTTGCAAGAAGAGAGATATCTTCTCTCCTCTCTCTGAGCGGGGGCATGTGAATTTGGACAACGTTTAATCTGTAGTACAGGTCTTCACGATAGTTCCCCTTCTCTATCTCCTTTTTCAGGTCTTTATTTGAGGCGGCAATAACCCTTACATCCACTTCAATTGGATTTCTTCCTCCGACCCTCTCAAGCTTTCTCTCCTGAAGCACGCGCAAGAGTTTTGCCTGTGCAGCAAGGCTCATATCCCCAATCTCATCGAGAAATAGAGTCCCGCCATCTGCCGCCTCAATCCTTCCCACCCTCTTCTCTACTCCCGTTGCTACTCCCTTTTCAATACCGAAAAGCTCGCTCTCAAGAAGGCTCTCAGGCAGCGCCGCGCAGTTTATTGCGATAAATGGCTTATCTGATCGGGGACTATTGATGTGAATAGTGCGCGCGGCAAGCTCTTTTCCAGTTCCGCTCTCTCCTGTAATAAGAGTGCTTATAGAACTGTTGCTTACTCTCTCTATTAGCTTCACTACTTCTAGTATCTTAGGACCTGTTCCTATGATGTTGCTTATAAATAACCTGCTCATCGCTCTTTCTTTATCTTTGGGACTCATGAACAAAATAATTCTATCACGGGGCACACATAAGCGTAAAGTTTTTTGCGATGCGTAAAGCTTTCTTTACGCTTTCGTCAAGAAACTTTACAACGCTGGTTTGATCCGATGGTTCAGATATGGAGTAAAAAAGTCCATAACTCTTTAATATAGCTAAGGTTTTTAGGCAGTTACCTATTTCCCTTCAACACGTGGCACGCCCAATGCACTTACATATTAGCAAAATCAAAAAAGCAGGTAAGACAAAATGAGAAGGTTAATCGCTATCACAACGCTGGGTTTAGTTCTTAGCTCTTCAGTTTCCTTTGCTTCGGACTATATGGGCACATACACAAAGCCAATAGTAAGAAGCGAGGTTAGGAACGATATAAATGGCGGAAACGTGGAGAAGGATTTTACGAGCTTCTACACCAGCTCAAAATTAACGAACACCCCTGAATCATTAACACCGGATCAGAAAACAGATGATCAACATATCTCTATTTTTGGTGTTCAGATTTCTCTTAGGTAGAGAGAAGGTAGTAGGAGCAATTCATGAATTGTCCCTACTCATTTAAAAAAAGAGGTGATAACAATGACGATTACAATAGCTCCTTTTATAGTTGACACGAACCACGGCTGCCCAGCACTGACCGTTGGGTTTGAAAGAGAAGAAAGCGCTAAAATAGATCACCTTCCAATTACTTACTGGGGAATCTATCTCGACGATAAATACATATCATGCACGTCAAGTAAAGAGCGTACTGAAAAGACGAAGGTGTAGATAGAAAAGTGGCTAATGGACAGATTCTAAAACACAAAATGGAGGCAGGAAAGATGTCTGAAAAAACAGATGCTCTTGATGGAAAGACATTCTTCGGTGAATTTGGCAGGAAGGACGAGAAAGTCGAAGGTAATGATGAACTGATCTTTAAAGACGGCAGATTCCGCTCGACTGTTTGCGATCAATATGGTTTTGGGGACGGCGATTACACCGCTGCCGTCAAAGGAGACGCTACAGCTTTTGAAGCTGAGACCTTCAGCGTCAATGAGGGAAAGATCAAGTGGAGTGGAAAAATCAAAGGCAATGTGCTTCATGGCACTTTTACCTGGCACAGACCTGGCAAATGGTACAGGGTCAGTAAAGCCCCTGTGGAATACTGGATCAGAGGACAGCTAAAAAGAAGCTGAGAAAATCAAGAACTCAAATTATTAAATTTTAATTTTATCCTACAATAAAGGAGGTGAGTAAGATGCAGAAGCAGCGTTTAATTATGAGTTGTCTTTCCCTTATGGTTATCGCTCTTATGGTAGCTTTGAGCGGAATGTCCTCAATCGCCCAAGCGGGCACTCTTGATGGGAAGACCTTCGAGGGGCAGATAGGCGAGAAGGGTAAAGAAAAGGGAGATAAGGACACATTCACCTTTCAAGATGGTAAATTCCATTCAAGGGCGTGCGACCCATACGGCTTTGGAGACGGGGCTTACAGTGTCACAGTTAATGGAGACACCACGATTTTTGAGGCTGATACCGTCAGCTCTAAAGAAGGAAAGATGAAATGGCGTGGGACTGTCAAAGGCGAGATGCTTGACGGCACCGTTACCTGGTATAAAGGCAGTAAAGCCCCCAAAGAGTACTGGTTCAAAGGGGAGTTGAAGAATTAGAAACATATGTAGGGGTGAACTGCCGTTTACCCCTACAAAACACAAATTTAAATCAAAAAGGAGGAACGATATCATGGAAACAAGAAAAATTATAGATTGCAGAAGATATCCGAGTGAAAGCACCTGCACGGTTGCAATAAGCGGAAAAGAACAGGAGGTGCTGGCGCTCGCCGTCCATCATGCGATCACTGTGCATGGTCACAGCGACAGCCCTGAACTTCGAGAACAGATTCGAGCATTGCTGGAAGACGACTAAGGACGAACTCATGTTCGTCCCGGATTGGGATGTAGTTATAGAAACCAAAAAAGGAGGGAATTAAAATGATTACAAAAGCACATGATTTAGTAATTAGCACGCATGTTATACAAAGACCTATGACATACATCTTTTCACTCCTTTTCATCCCGATTTTCGGGTTGAATATCGCTTTTGGAGAGGTCTGTCATTCTCCATTCATCAGTTATCTAAAGAAGCCCGAAAAATACCTGTATGTCATGACAGTTGATGCGGACGCGCAAGATAACGATTTTATTGCGGTGATCGATGCCGACCTAGCATCAGCCAATTATGGAAAGATAGTGAACACCGTCGACCTCGGCTCAAAAGGGAACGAGCCACACCACATGGGATTTACCGACGATAGGACCAAAATCTGGGCGGGCGGCCTTTTTTCAAAACGTCTCTGGATCATCGATGTGGTGACTGACCCTGGACGCCCAAAGATAGTAAAAGTCATTGAAGATGCTGTGAAACTCACTGGTCTTTCCGCGCCGCATACCTTCTACGCGATTCCGGGAAGGATGTTGATCACTTTTACATCCAGCGCCGATGGGACGACTCCCGGAGGGTTTGCCGAATTCACAAACGACGGGAAATTCATAAGAAGCGTCCAACTTCCTAAAGACGCTCCATACATGTACGACGTCGCCATCAAGCCTGAGATTAACCGAATGGTCACGTCAAGCTGGACTTCAGTGAGCAACTACTCGAAACCATTCAACGAAAACGACCCAAATCAATTTGGAAACACCTTGGTTATGTGGGACTTCAAAGAGAGGAAGCCCGTTCAGGTTGCAAAGATTGATGAGAAACTCCCGCTCGAAGTCCGCTGGGCAAGAAAGGCGGGGTCGAATTACGGATATGTGAATGTTGCCACCGGAGACAGTATTTGGATGTGGAATCAGAAAAACGGGTCTTTTGAGTTTAAAAAGGTCGCCGATGCAGGAAAAGGCTGTGTACCCGCAGACCTACGTCAGTCCGTAGATGACAAATACCTGTACATGAGTTGTTTCGCCACAAACGAGATTCAGGCTTGGGATATAAGCGATTCCCAGAAACCTACACTACACGACACCGTCATACCGGGGCTTCATCCGAACATGATGCACATCACCTACGACGGCAAGCGGATGTATGTCACGAACTCGATTTCCAGCACATATGACTATGGAGCAGAAAATTTCTGGGTGCGCCTTATCCGGATTGGTCCTGACGGGAAGATGAAAATGGACCCGTTCTTCAACGTGGATTTTACAAACCTTCCTACCGGACCGGCGCGCACGCATGATATGTTGCTGTATTAAATGACCCTAATACATGAAATGTAGGGGCGACCCGCCGGGTCGCCCATTGCTTTTGATGAATGACTTTCACTCCTTCCCCCCATTTTGTGGGGGAAGGTTGGGATGAGGGTAATGAAAAAAGTCCCCCACCTTAGTCCTTCCCCACAAGGGGGGAGGAAAATGTAAGTAATATCACAAGGAGAAGAGAAATAACATGGTCTTAAACCTTAAAGGCTTTATCAACCCGCTGATTCTAACAACTGTGGCATTTCTTCTTGCCGTCCAGGTCAATGTGCACAATGGGAAAGGACACCTCGACAAAGCAAAGGAAGAAGAAGTCAAACCAACCGGCACTCGTTATCAACTTGCGGTAATCAATCCTGCGCCAGATTTTACGCTAGTCGACCTTGAAGACAAAGAGACAAATCTCAAAGACCTGAAGGGCAAGGTTAAAATTATAAACTTTATCTACACCTCCTGTCCCGACGCTTGTCCAATCGCCACGGGAATGCTTTCAAAACTTCAAGAGATTTTAAAAAAAGATGGGCTGCTCGGAGAGAGGGTTGGGATTATTTCTATCTCTCTCGACCCCGAGCGCGATACGGTAGAGCGGTTACAAAAATATGCTGATGGATTTAAAGCAGACTGCAAGAGTTGGATGTTTCTCAGGGGAACAGATCAACAAACAAAGAAAGTGCTCTCAGATTATGATATTTGGACAAAGAAATTAGATGATGGAACGATTGACCACGTGATGCGGGTTTATCTTGTCGACGGCGAAGATAGGATAAGAGAAATTTATAACCTGGCTTTTCTTCAGTCTGAGTTGGTTGTAAGGGATATTGAAATGATCTTCATTGAAAAATAGTTTTTATGAATATTGGCAATTCTGTTACAATAGTTCAACCAAACTTTTTCCCAAAGAAAAATTTGTTAGCCGGTTTTTACAGAGACGGAGAATGAAATCCATTCGATTATCCAACCAGGAGAAAATTATAATATTCGCTTTAATAGCCATTTCGGTAATGGCATGGTTTTTTACCGTCCGTCACTCTCAAAGCATGGGCTCGGATATGACGATGGCTGAAGAGCCTATAATTCCCGGGCTATTACTCTACCTCGTCATGTGGACGGTCATGATGATCGCAATGATGTTTCCTGCAATAACTCCGATTGTATTACTATTCTCGACTGTACATGAAAAGCGGCGCGTCAAAAATGAGGGTTTTGTCCCCACTTGGGTTTTCGTTGCAGGTTATCTCCTGGTTTGGGCTGTCTTCGGTGTTCTAGCATATTTCGTTGACATTATGATAACTCGATTGGCTATGAACTATCCTAAATTACAACCGTTCGGTCACTTCATAAGCGGTGCAGTGTTGATTATTTCCGGTCTTTATCAACTGACTCCTCTTAAAAACATCTGTCTTACACATTGCCGATCCCCTCTTCACTTCATAATGCACAAATGGAGGGAAGGTTACTCAGGTTCGCTCATCATGGGAATAGACCATGGTGCTTATTGCCTTGGGTGCTGCTGGGGACTTATGATAGTTCTCTTCGTCGTCGGAATTATGAACATGTCGTGGATGGGGATTCTGACCCTGATAATATTTGTCGAAAAGACAGGCAAGCATGGTGTCCTAATTTCCAGGTTTGTAGGCGTGTCTCTGATTATATTAGGTGTTGTCATTATAGTCAGACCTGAAATGTTTTTCTACATTCTTTAATTTTTGTCTTATGTAGCGGGGACCTTTAGTTCACGATCAATAACGTGAAATGAAACAGTGAATATCTCCGCCACTATTAGAAGAATCACCGGTCAACAGCTATTTAATTAAAATACCCATGACGGTAGAGCAGAAGCAAGATCTCCTTTTTTTCCTTTCAACATTTCCCCCCGTCTTCTTTTCTCAACAATTCTTGACACGATTGTCGACCGTGTCGACAATCGTGTCAATCATGTCTACACTTTTTAACTGATCACTATTACTAAACTGATATGAAAAATCCTAAAGAGCATAATTTCATTGAAGTTTTGTAGTGTATTTGATTTTCATAAAATTTGGCACACCCCTTGCTCCTTAATTCAACTATGAAACATAGGAGAACAAGGAATATGAAAAGCTTAATCGAAACAAATTACGCATTGAATGAAATAATTGCAATCTACAAACTTGTACAGAAAAAACTGGGCGTGAAGGAGAATAAAAATCTTTCAAGAACATACGAGAATACGAACGAGGATAAATACGACTCAAAGAATATCACAAAACTGCTGACAGAAAAATATCCACACGGAAAGGCATTCTTCTACTTCAAAAACAAGAACGATTACATCATCCTATACTCGAACGGACAGTTGAACGTAAGGGGCAGAGAAGAGGATATTTTCACAGGGTGGGGGCGTTCTGAGTTCTGCAGTTTCAATCCCCGGTCTGTGTTTAAAGAACTAGAGAAAGAGCTGATTAAAATCAATGTTACTGCTCCGACCAGAGGTGCAACTCATTCATTCAACTGTTACAGTGATTTCATAAACTGGCTAACAAAATGATTGCCGTGGCCCAAACAATTTGTTTATATTTGAGATTGACCTTCTTACTTCAAAAACCCTTCTTTTCTCAACCTCTGAATTGTCAGTTCAAACGCCCGTGTCGTACACCCCACATCCTCCTCGGTGTGCGCCGAACTGACAAGCCCGCCTTGGTGAAATAAATCCACACCTTCGACAAGCATGGATAGCTGAAAGAGCCGTGTAAGGTTTTTATCTCCACCAGTTTTAAGAAAGTCCGGGGGCAGCTTCGGACTGCTCATATCTTCTCCCGTAAAGTCCTCGGGACGCGCTCCCAAGATAAAATGAAATACGGAGCTATCGCCATATACGCATGCTTCTACCTCATAAGCTCTTATGATTTCATTCAGAGAAACTCTTAGCTCCTTTGCTGTCCTCTCCGCTTGTTTTTGCGGCTTTCCTGTTGAAACTATCTGAAGGCAAGCAATACCCGCAGCAGCAGAAACAGGGTTTGCATTAAACGTCCCCTGATGTCTTATCTTCTTTTTCGTATCTCTCTCTTCGTTTTCGCTAAACTCAAGCATTCCCATTATCTCCTTTTTTCCTGCTACGGCCCCGCCGGGAAATCCTCCCGCTAGTATTTTGGCTAGAGTGGTAATATCGGGAATTATTCCATACAGTCCCTGTACTCCTCCAGAAGACCATCTGAACCCTGTCACCACCTCGTCAAATATTAGAGTTGTCCCATGGCTCTTAGTGAGTTCTCTAAGACCGCTAAGAAAACCGTCAGGAACGGGAACCTTTCCCCAAGAGCCGCCGGTAGGTTCAATTATCACTCCGGCAATATCTCTGTCATTCATTAAAATCTCTTTTAAAATGGATAGATCGGTAGGAATTGAAACTACAGATTTTGAAACTCCCTCAGGAACCCCGGCAGGGTTCAACTCCCATGGTGGTCTTTCACCCTTGATAAGATAATCGTGCCATCCGTGAAAGTGCCCATGAAATTTAACTATCTTTGTCTTGCCGGTAAACGCTCTAGCAAGGCGGATAGCAAGAAGCGTGGCTTCGGTCCCGGAGCTCGTGAATTTAACTCTTTCCGCAGACGGAATCAGACTCTTTACAATTTCTCCCCATCTTATCTCAAGCTCGCTCGAGCCGCCATAATGAGTTCCTTTGGTGATGGCCTCTCTTGCCGCTTCCACTACTTCTCTCCTTCCGTGTCCGAGAAGCAATGCCCCGTGTCCCATGGCAAAATCAACATATTCATTCCCGTCAACATCCCATTTTCTTGAGTTTCTTGCTTCCGCAATATAAGTCGGGAACGGATCGAGATAACGTATGCTATGAGTCACACCGCTAGGAAATACGGCAGCAGCCTTCTCATAGAGAGTTTTTGATCCCGGTCTCTGCTTTATATATTTATCTTCTATCATCAATAAATTTCCGAGTATAAAAAATGAATATCTAGAACGACAAAACGAGAGAATAAATGTGTTATATTGTAATCATTATAACTTAACCAACAGGACGATCAGATGAAAAGGCTACTTTTACTAATACCTGTAATTTTTATACTGGGTTGTTCCCCCCCTCGTATATTTTACCCCAAGGAGGTTCGAACCTATAAGCCAAGAGCGGTAAAGCCATCTAAACCGAAGGAGGCTCAAGCTCTCAAACCGGATAATGTGTTCGATGCGGCATTCGTGAATGTTTGGTCGGCAACCCTCTCCAGTTTAAAATGGATAAAGTGGGTACCTGCATTCAAAGATGAGAGAACGGGGATAATAAGGCTGAGAGAGGGTTACGTATATAGAAAATCCGGGAAGCTGCTGAGGATTTATAATTGGCCGCCCAGAGAAAGCCTTGAACAATCTGCAGTCGATGATTACTTGGAGAAAGTTTCGGACTATAAAAGTTTTGATTTTGACAAGCCGTTTTTTTCACAGGAGAGTATGGAGATAAGGGTAATTAGACTCTCGGAGACGAAAATGAAGGTTGAAATAGACTATGGAATCAGGGCATATTTGTATTCCAACAAATTTGAGGACGGTATAAGGTCTAGCGGGTACATTGAATCGCTACTCCTGGAGAGAATCAGGGATGAGCTAACCGGGAAGCCTCTGGCTAGAAAAGATCTCAGATGACAAGCGTTTTGATCGTTCTAGCCCTTATAATTGCCGTCGTGCTACTCTTTTGGTTAGATGAAAAGGATAAAGAAGACAGGGAAGAAGGCAAAAGAATATTCACCGAGGTTTCCGAGTTATTTAAAAAGATAGATTGGGAAACAACTATCGCCGAACTGAAAGAAGGTTTTTCAGAGAAAGAGTTTCTAAACTTTCAGGAGAACTCAAATAGTTTTACTTCCAAGGCTTACAAAGATAAGTTAGATGGTCTGGATGTATTAGTCCATTTTTATTTGCCGAAAGACGAAAGCGGGAAAATCGCCAGAGTTGAAATACAGTTTGCTGAAATACGCAAAGACAAATTAGATGTACTCTTCGGTAAACTCTGTGAGAAATATGGCATCCCTTTACTCCAAAATGTGAAAGACGATAAACCCGTACTGTGGGATATGGAAAAAGGTATTGTTATGCTTGAAAAATCCGGGAGCCAAAGAGTTCACCTTAGTCTTTGGAACAAAGAGTTCTACAACAATCAAGTTAACGAAGAAGCATGATGATTGCCTAAGTAGATGCTTTTATCGCTTCCTCTGTGTTTTTCAGCCCTCTACGGCTGACCTGGACAAGAACACCCATCTTTCCCGAATGTTTGTTCTCATACATGAGCTGATGCGCTTTCGGAATCTCCTGATAGGTGAAAGTATCGGAAAGCACTGGCTTTATGATCCCCTTCCTGATAAGTTCATTGGCACGAAGGCACTCTAGAGCATTGGCAAAATGAGACCCTATTATCCTCTTCTGGTGCATCCAGAGATGCCTCACATCAAACGTACAGTCGTATCCCGATGTTCCCGCGCAGATAACTATTCGACCAAACCTGCTGCACACAAAAACGCTTGTTGGAAAAGTAGACTCTCCAGGGTGTTCAAAGACCACGTTTGGATTCCTCCTCTCCCCAAGAATCTCCCATATTGCCTGACCGAAGCGTTTCATATCACTGAACCTGTTGTTCTGTTCTTCTAGAGTCTCGCCATGTTTAAACATAAGATTGGGGAAGTCCTTCCTATTGATTACGCCCTTCGCCCCCAGTTCTATACACAGCTCACCCTTGTCCTTAGAGGATACGACCGCTATCGCATCGGCTCCCACCATTTTGCATATTTGAATCGCAAAAACCCCAAGTCCGCCGGCTCCACCCCAAATGAGCACTATCTCGCTTGGCTGAAGCTGTGCTTGAGTCATGAGCATCCTATACGCGGTAAAATAACAAAGCCCGTAAGAAGCTGCCTCTTCCCAGGTGAGGTGTTTCGGTTTCGGTAGAACCTGTTGAGCCTGGACCTTAGTAAATTGTGCGAAAGAACCGTAAGGAGTCTCATATCCCCATATCTGCTGACCTCTGCTTGCCATGGGGTCGTAGCTTATGAAATCATATGGCGTCTCGGTGCGGGCGGAGTGCGTTTCACTCTCGACGTTGCAATGAAGAATCACCTCATCCCCCGGCTTCCAGCTCTTTACGTTCGAGCCCACTCTCCACACAATCCCAGCGGCATCACTTCCTGCAATGTGAAAGTTTCTTTTATGAACGTCGAGCACCGACATAGGCTGACCGAGTCCCGCCCATACACCGTTATAATTTACTCCTGCTGCCATAACAAGGACAAGTACTTCGTTGGGACCGATCTCAGGAACCGGCATAGTCTCTTCTTTGAAAGATTGTATAGGTTCGCCATGTCTTTCTCTACGAATCACCCAAGCTCGCATTGTCTTGGGGAGAATGTCTAAATCAGGAACTATGCCAAGCGGTATAGGTTCATCAACCGTTCTCCTTCTCGACTCATAGGCGATCGTCTCCATATCGACTGTTTCTTTGATCGCCACACTTGCAGCCTCCTCGATTACCGCATCATCGACGGCGCCCTTTTTAGATGCAGCTTGATCTTTCTTTATGCCTTTTAACATACCCTCACCACTCCAGGAAAGTATTTTTTATCATTCGGGAATTTTGGCTAAGTTTATCGACAAACGGGAGAAATGCAAGAATTTCCATAACGAATATTCCGACCGTTCGAAACGGCTTTACATGAGTGTACCAGTTAAAAAAGCGGTGTAAATTAATCCCATCAATCATTCACGAGCTAGATTACCATCCAGTTGAAACCTTCATCAATTATGATCTTTGAATGTCTCGACCGTTTTTTTCATCACCTCTACATTGCTCTGTTTGCCGACCGGGTTCGGCACTATAATAGGAAGTTGAACTCCAGCTTCTCTGTAAGCCGCTAGTCTCTCACGGCATCTTTCCGCAGGACCAACCAACGCAACGGCATCAACCAATTCGTCGGTAAACGCTTCAGCAGGATTCACGCCGGACTTCACTTTTTCAACGACGTCTCCAAACCCTAAGTTTTTAATGAGACGCTGGTAAAATGGGAATCTCGCATAACCCGACAGCCCTCGTTTCGCCGCCGTGCGGGCAGCCTCTAAGTCGTCTGAAATAAATGAAGGGATACCGTTGGTAATGTCTATACTGGAAGGAGAACGACTGTTTTTTTCGGCCCCGCTTTTAACCGATTTAATTAGACTCTTTACATGATCGAGAGTCGCCATATATGGCATGATCCCGTCTGCAACCTCTCCAGCCAGCTCAGCAGCTTTTTCAGTAAGCACTGCTGTGTATAGCGGTATGGTGGGAAGTTGCCTCTTAATAGTGAGAAGCGGCGAGCTTCCGTCGGCGATCGATTTCACGGAAGCTACGTAACTACGCATCGAATCGATAGGGTCTCCCATATCGATCCCGTATCGATCATTCACAGGCTTATGACTCACTCCAAGCCCCAGCACCATCCTTCCGCCTGAAACCTCCTGTACAGTTAGAGCTTCAGCCGCGCATATAACAGGTTTACGCATGTAAATATTCGTAATCCAGGTGCCCACTTTTATTTTGGATGTTGCCTCTGCAAAAACTTGAGCGTTAGCTATAGCGCTGTAAGGAGGAACTTCGGGAGAAAATATGGCCTCAAATCCTCCTGTCTCAGCTTCCCTCGCAAGAGCGCGCAAGTCCTCAACACTACATCCCCATACTGGTGAAACAGCAGCAATTCGCTTCATCGTAATTTCTCCTTTTTGATATATTTTTCCGCCACGAATAAACACAAATAGGCACAAATGAAGCACAAATGAAAATAAAAATTCAAAGTTTTTAATTCGTGAAAATTCGTGTTGATTCGTGGCTAATCAATACTGATTAATCTCATCTCTGTAAAAATCGGGGCGGAGAGCCGACTCATTGCGGCTTGCCAACACCGCTCTTATTTCCTCGAGTACCTTTTCTTTATTCTCCGGAAATTTTGCCTTGATGGGAAGATAATTCGAAATATGGTTTGAAAAGAAATATCCATCAGTGAGATTAGTGTTTTCGACTATAATCTCCAATTCCTTTATCATTTGAAACTTATCGGGAAGCTGAAATCTACCTTCGAGCGATTCCTGATAGATGGGAGCACCCTGACGAACCTGGAGGGAGAGAGCGCCCACGTATTCCGGGTCGGAATCGGTGAGTAGTTTGCCGGTTGCGTATGCGTGCTCGATGCTTCTATCCACACCTCCGACTCCCAAAAGAACCATAGCTGAGTTCTTTATGCTAGCTTGTTTTAACATCTTGGACGCCTTCACTGTCTGTTCGTAGTTTGCTCCTTTCTTAATCCTCTCTAGCACAACGTCGTCCCCGCTCTCAAACCCGATGTACACCATATCCAGACCGAGCTTAGCCAGCTCTTTGAGATTTTCCACTCCTTTTCTGAGAATGTCTCCCACATTGGCGTACATCCTTACTCTTTCCAGTCTCACACACTTTTCATTCAAATATTCAAGAATCTCCAGAAGCTTTCGCTGAGAAATCACAAGTGCATTTCCGTCTGCAACGAAAACCCGGTCTGATATGTGACCGAATTCACTGGCTTCGTCTATTATCGCTTTTATCTCATCCATAGGGCGCATTCGAAACTTCTGAGAGCCTTTCCGATACATCGCACAGTAAGTACATTCGTTGTGCGAACATCCGACAGTCGCCTGGAGAATGAAGCTTTTCGCTTCGCTGGGGGGTCTAAAGAAGGGCGTAGAATATTGAATCATGGTTTGTAAAACTAACGTAAAAGATCGAACAAAGCAAGTTTGTGTCATGAGATAAACAATTCCACAGCATATTCGATAGGGATCAAATCTGTACGGGAAGGAACCCTCGTTAGCACTTACTTCATTGTCTTTACAAACTCAAATGTTGGTTTATAATCAAACTCCTATGGAACAATACGAGAAAGAAGGGGCGATATACATAGCGGCTATAATAGGATTCATTTTGTCAATCCTGATTCTAGCATCCTTGACACATGTTGTTTTGCCATAACCGCTATTTAGATATAGCCCATTTTATGATGTGAACTATTATCTCTCCTGGGTCCAAAACCGACCCGCTGTTGTCTTTAAAAACAAAACCCTCTTTCGCTTTAATAAAGGTTATTCTGATTAGCTGCCTTGCTTTAGTAAGAACGTTTTCTCCTGGGCCGAACGATTCCCTTTTTTTCCCCACGACAACCAGTTGACCCGGTTCGTCGCCGAGGAACACCACAAACCTTTCGTCGGCTATCAGGCAAAACCCTGAACGCTTTCCAGGAAGGTTGAGAAACAAAGTTAAGACCTCCTCTGGCAACTTGTATACGAAAAGCTCTCTTCTATTCAACCCTTTATTGTAAACAGCCGCTCCCAACTCGGTTATCTCTAATAACCTCTCCATAGCCTCTTTAACTTCTTTTCCTATATCATCGGCCTCAAGCTCGGTTGTCGTTTTTTCCTTGCCCGCTAATTTCATGCTCTCAATAGCGATACTTTTTATTTCTTCCTCAAAATCTATCATCTCTTCACTCCTGTCTCTGAATCTCCAACCAGAATTTCATGGCAATAATAAAATAGACAAATAATTATCGGCTCCTCGAATATGTTAAAATATCATCTGTGAAACCGAACATTCCGGATGGCTCCAGCTTTTTAGGAAATCTCACTACGGTAGGAAGAGTATCAGGGAAAAGTCATACTGTGAAATTGCGATTGGTTCTTCACGAGGGAAAATTCTATGCATCGAGAAGAAATGCGGATGGAGATTGGTTGAAAAATATTGTTACGAACCCTTCGGTCACGCTGTATGTAGATGGAGTGAGAATAGAAGGACGCGCTGAATTGCTTAGAGATGAAAAGCTTTCAAAAAAAATCTCAAACCTTAAATACAGCAATAAACGGAGAGAAGAAAACAGAGTTGTGGTAAAGCTAACTCCCGGCACAAGACTAAAAAATCAGTGAATTTTGATAATTGTTTATACTTTGGTCCCCATGGAGGTAAATCTGTAAAGTTTGTTGTTTCAAAATATCGTCAACCTGTATAAGTTATGTATGGCTAGAGGAGGAAGAAAATATAGAGAATATCCACGGGAATATATCAGGACTAAAACCCAGCGAGCTTCGCAGCCTTTCCAGAATTTATAGAAGAAGAATCCCTCCGAGAGAAATAATCACCCTAGAACTTGGAAGAACGCTTTCTCAACTATCACATGAACTAAAGAAAGGAATATCACTTCTTATTGATAGGAAGGGAAAAGTAGAGGTCGTATTTGTCGGAGACTCTTATGAGTTACCCTTTGACAAGCTTCTCGAGAGAGCGAGGGAGGCTAAATACAGGCTTAGGGGCTATCGCCTCATACACACTCACATCAAAAAACCCGACCTCACTCAACCCGACCTTGTAACGCTCCTCAACCAAAGGCTCGACCTAATAGGAGCGCTTGAAGTCCGAGACAGCGGGCTGCCGGGCAAATTTCAAATTGCACACATAGTTCCCCCTAATCCACAGGAGGAGATGTGGAGGATAATCGACTACAACGACCTTGGAAGGATTGATATAAACTTTGAAGAACTGGTAAGAGAAATAGAAAGCCAACTCGAGAAATCGTACATCGATTTTGGCGGTACCAAAGAAAAAGAAGGGGTTTTTCTGGTAGGATTTTCGACAAGAAATCGAATAGAAGCCGAAGAATCGCTCGATGAGTTGAAATCACTTGCAAGCTCAGCGGATAAAGTGGTGTTGGATAAAACCATACAGACCAGGAAAGAAATAGACCCAAGATACCTCATTGGAAGGGGCAAACTCGAGGAGGTCATTCTCAAAGCCAAACAGGTTGGGGCCGAAACTTTAATCTTCGATATCGAACTAACCCCAGGCCAGGTAAGGGCGATTTCAGAGGAAACTAACCTTTCCGTGATGGATAGGACTCAGATCATTCTGGAGATATTCGTTAATCACGCTAGAACCGGAGAAGGAAAGATACAGGTTCAACTCGCACAACTCCGCTACATGCTTCCAAGATTGACTGGACGAGGCGTGGAGTTGTCCCAGCTCGGAGGCGGAATCGGAACGAGAGGGCCCGGAGAAAAAAAGCTGGAAGAGCAAAGAAGAAAACTGAGAAAGCAAATTGAAATCTATGAAAAACAGATAGAAGAACTGAGTCGGAGACGCGAACATACGAGAAAACAGAGAAGAGAAACAGGGATTCCGACAGTTACGCTCATTGGCTACACAAACGTCGGCAAATCTACGCTATTCAACGTGCTCACAAAGAGCAGCGTGGTAGTGGAAGACAAGCTCTTTTCCACTCTAAACCCCACAACCAGAAAACTTATGCTCCCCAGTGGAAGGGAAATACTGATTACCGATACCGTCGGATTCATAAGGGATCTACCGAAAGAGCTAGTAAACGCATTTCGCGCAACCCTAGAAGAACTGGGAGGAGCATCTCTCCTCATTCACGTTACCGACTCCAGCGACCCCCTGGTTGAAGAGAGAATCCAGTCAGTAGAAAATATACTTAAAGCTAGCGGCTATGATTCCATACCCAGGCTTGTTGTGTTTAATAAGATTGATTCGGCTTCCCCACGGCTAGCGATTGGAACGCTGAAGAAAATATATAAAGCCCCTCTCATCTCCGCGATCAACAAAAAAACTCTATCGGAATTCTTAGAAAGACTGGATAGAGAGATTGCTCAAATCGCTCTCTATGGACAAGAGAGACTAACTTCTTCTCTATCCGAAGCGAAACCGTGAATTTGGTCCTATGTCGTAAGAATAAAATAATAAGATGCTAAGAGTATCTGATGCTGCTTTACCAGAACCCGAATTATCTGAGGGCGATTTTCCCGAACCGCAGTTCTGTTTGCATGGAAGTGAAGCTCCCCGTGGCAGAGCCACGGGGCATCTAAAACTAAAAAGCTAATAACTCCTTCTATCATATACCCTTTACCTACTCGCCAATTCATTTGTAAGAGCGCCATCCCTGGCGCGACTACTTTCGCATCTGGAAGATGCTCCTACATAATTATTAACTATTTTTAGGAACCTTATGATTCTTCTTATTTTGTTTTACCAATATTTATATATTCTTTTCTGCCCTTCGGGCAACCTGTTTTCATCCCCGTAGTACGACTAGGGGTATTCAACAGGTATTTTAGTGAAACTCCCCGTGGCAGAGCCACGGGGCATCTAAAAATCAAAAGCTAATTGCTCATTGCCATGTTTATGATACTCAATATATCGGCTTATCACCTTCTTGGTCACCTCATCCCCTACA
>Ga0187893_10006441_pt1 | contig 20101 bp, 11 predicted proteins | sample MA1701074metaG_FD_139574 | JGI IMG/M metagenome (GOLD analysis project Ga0187893, IMG submission 139574) | White microbial mat communities from a basaltic lava cave in the Kipuka Kanohina Cave System on the Island of Hawaii, USA - MA170107-4 metaG ...
AGGAGATGTGCAGAGTTTTTACCGGTTGTTTATGGCTCCAGGGATGGCTCACTGCGACGGCGGACAAGGTCCAAATTCATTCGACATGCAGGCTGCACTGGAACAGTGGGTGGAACGTGGCATTGCGCCGCAAGAGATCATCGCGACGCACTCCATCAATGGCGTGGTTGACCGATCGCGCCCCCTCTGTCCGTACCCAAAGGTAGCCGTGTACAAGGGGAAGGGAGACACGAACGACGCAGCGAACTTCGTCTGCAGCGATTCGAACGCGACGGGCGGCTTGTAGAGGACCTGGCTCGCGGCAACCCGCCGACCCGCGATGGACCTGTGTCTGCAGCGTTCGGGCGTCGGGTTCGTCGTGGACTTCGTTGGTACGTTCACGCGCTGCGGGTAAGCGTGAGCGTTAGACAGCACGGAAGAATCTCATGAAAGCCCCGTCGATCCACGATAATCGCACCACCGCATACGAGGTGCTTTGCCCTCAGCGGACTATTTTCGACCTTTCAAATCGGGGACTGATCAAAACCAACGTCGAAGTACACCCTCCTTTCTCCTTTGTGCTCCATTCGTGCCTTGATGAAAGTGTATCTGCCTGGCTGAGCCTCCCAATCCATTTGTGCTAGGATAAAAAAAGTCGCTCCGGTTCGCCAAACACGTCGCTCACAGCCTTTTTCGACGAGACTCATCCTAGTCAATCAGTTCCCAGCATGAAATCGAGCAGCGAAAAAGCGCAGTTGGTCCGCATGTTTGAAAGTAATCTACGTTGAGGCACCTTCTCCACATCCTCAATATGCAAGGGTCGCAGTGGTTTGTTGCCTCCGCCCACCTGACAACAGTAGCCCTGTGCTCCTATTGCCTCTCACTGTTCGGCCTTCCCGCGACCACGCAAGCGGAGTCTCCGCAGAGCTACCCCTTGCCGGAAGGTTATGCTGGAGAGAAACAGTGTGTGCCCTGCCATCGCGAAATCTATGACACCTTTAAGAAATTGGGAATGGGGCAGTCGTGGTTAGACCCGTCCACGGCACCGATCATTGAGGACTACGAGACAAACAATACCTTCCGGCACGCGAAGTCCGGTTTCCATTACAAGATGTTGCGCAAGGAAGGAAAGTTCATCCAGCAGCGCTATCTGTTGGATCGAAACCAGCAGCCGATCGATCTTCACGAGGAAGAAGTCACCTATGTGGTTGGCTCGGGAAACCACGCACGTTCCTATCTCAGGCATCATCCCAATGGAGTGATCACTCAATTGCCGGTCACTTGGTACAGCCAGCAGAAGCGCTGGGACATGTCTCCGGGATACGATACGAAGAACCACCTCGATTTTGGCCGTGCCATTCCTCAGGGTTGTGTCTTCTGCCACACCGCGTACCCACGAATGGAAGTGGAACAGATCGACGACCCGCACTACTTTGGCAATCCAATACCGGAAGGAATTGGATGCGAGCGCTGTCACGGACCAGGCGCCAAGCACGTTGGCCTGGCTCTGCGGGGAGAAACCGGCCAGGCATTGAAGCAGGCGATTTACAATCCAGGTCGCGACACAGCTGAAGCACAGCGAACGATTTGCTATCAGTGTCACATGGAAAGCAGCATTAACAGCCTGGGAACACGGGTTCTCAAAGCGGGTCGGGATATGTTCTCCTTTCGTCCGGGTGAGCCTTTCGCGAACTACGCGGTTCAGTTCTCGCTGGAAGCGCCGGATTCCAAAAGGTTGAAGGTCGTTCAGCACGCCGAGCTCATGGAAGCATCGCGTTGCTTTCAGGCCAGTAATGGCCGGATGACCTGCACCAGTTGTCACGATCCGCATCGCAAGCCGGCTGCCGCAGATGTAGCATCTCATTACCGCACGCGTTGTTTGCAATGTCATAACGGTCGCAAGTTGCCCACACATACACGTGCTCAGCTCTTAGGAGATTGCAGCCGCTGCCACATGCCCCGTGGAACGCCGACCAATGGCGGCCACACGGTATTCACAAATCATCGCGTCGGGATATATCCAGCGTCCGCTGACCCAACGCCGCGGCGTCCGCGTTCGAACACCGAGCCGCTGGTCTTCCGTGGACCTGATGTTCACCTTTCCCAGCTGGAGAAACTGTTCTTCCTCGGGGCTGCCTACCTGGATTCGCCTCCGGACGAACTCAGTGCCCGGCCTGATCTTGCCAGGAAGGGCACGCAACTGCTGCAGGACTATCTCGGCAAGGTTGCATCATCCGAGTCAAGTCCCAAGGACCTGAGCCGAACGGAGGCTTTGCTTGGGAAGGGGTATCAGACGCTCGATCAACCTGACCTGGCAATTCAGCACTATGAAAAGTCGCTGCGTCTCAACAGTCATCAGTTACTGCCTGCCTACAGCCTTGGATTGCTCTACGCCGGACGCAACGATTTTTCGCGCTCTGCGCAGAGTTTCTTGAGTGCGCTGCAGAACTTTCCCAGTCACGTTCCGTCCATGCATGGCCTTGGAGCTTTGGCCGAGGCAAAAAGCAACTCGAGTGAAGCGCTAAAGTACTTTGAACGGGCCATCCAGTTGTACCCGCCTTCGCTCGCATCGCACTATCGCCTGGCGCAGATGCACCTTCGCAGCCAGGAGACCGAGAAAGCGGCCGCCGAACTGCAGGCATGCCTGTCCCTGGATCCGAAACACCTCCCGGCACTGGTCGATCTGGGACATTTGATGAGTCGCAAGGGGCGGCTCGATGAATCTCGTCAACTTTTCGAACGGGCGTTGAAACTGGATGATTCCCGCGAGGATCTCTACAATGCACTTTCGGTCGTGGCCAGCTCGCAGAGAAAGTCCGACGAAGCCGTAACCCTATTGCAGAAGGCTGTGACCAAGGGAATTGCAGGTGAGATGACCTACATGAATCTGGGAAATCTTCAGGCCCGGCAGAAGAACTTCCGCCAGGCAATCCAATCATTCGATGCGGCAAACAAGAAAAGCCCTGGGAATCCAAGAATCTTGTTTGCTTTGGGAATGTGCCACCTGAATACTGGCAATCTGCCGCGAGGAAAGGCGCTGTTCGAGCAAGTTCTGCAACTGGATCCAGGAAATGAAGATGCCCGGCAGGTATTGAAGCAGCTAGCGACGCCGTGAGATTAACCGTTCGGGAAAGCACGCTGGGAGCGCGGGCGTCTCGCCCGCATTCGTGCGTGAAAGGCGTCTGCTGAGTTCCGGATCGAGCCGTTGCGGGCGGGACGCCCGCGCTCCCAGGGCGGGAATGACGCAGCCTCTACACTAGACTTTCATGCTGAACGTTACAGCTTCATGGCGCGTGGCCCTCTTGGTGATTCTGGCCATCCCACTTGCTGCCATGGCCTTCCAGAATCGGAAGCCTCCTGCAAAGTCGGCCGTGCGAAAGCCTTTGGGCATTCGCTTTTCTGGTATAGCAGTCCAGGCCAAGCTGGACTTCAAACACGTCAGTGGAAGTCTAGAAAAGAAGTACCTGCCCGAAACGTTCAGTGGCGGCGTCGCCTGGATCGACTACAACCTGGACAACTGGCCCGATCTGTACCTCGTCAACGGCAGCAGCTGGGAAGACCTGCTGGCCGGCAAGCGCACCGTGTCGAACGCGCTTTTTCAGAACAATCGCGACGGCACTTTCACGAATGTGACCCAGCGGGCCGGCGTGGCGGGAAACTACTGGGGCATGGGGGCTACCGTGGCCGACTATGACAACGACGGCTGGCCTGACCTCTATGTGTGTAACTACGGGCCGAATCAGCTCTATCGGAACAACCATGACGAGACTTTTTCAGATGTGACCGAGAAGGCCCGGGTGGGAGATCCGCACTGGAGCTCCAGCGCAGGATTTGCAGACTACGACGGCGACGGCTGGCTGGATCTGTATGTCGCCAATTATGTCGACTTCAATCACCAGAACCCTCCAGCCCCAGACTGCCAGTATCGTGGCATCAAGGTGCATTGCGGGCCCAAGGGCATGGTTGCCGCACCGGACGTGCTGTACCACAACAACGGCGATGGCACATTCACCGACGTGACGCGCGAAGCTGGCATGGCCGTGCTGCCTGCCTATGGACTCGGTGTACTCTGGGGAGACTACGACAACGACGGAGATCCGGATCTCTACGTGGCCAATGATTCCGTAGCCAATTTCCTGTTTGAAAACCAAGGCAACGGCACATTCCGGGAAATCGCTGTCATTGCGGGTGTGGCCTACAACGAAGATGGACAGCCACAAGCCGGAATGGGTGTGGCCATGGGCGACTACGATCACGATGGATTCTTTGACTATTTCCAGACCAATTTTTCCGGCGACTACAATTCGTTACGCCGGAACCTCGGTAAAGGAGTGTTCCGCGACGTGAGTTACAGCTCCGGCGTGGCTCTTCCGAGTTGGCAACTGCTCGGCTGGGGCACGGGATTTTTCGACTATGACAACGATGGATGGGAAGATCTGTTTGTGGCCAACGGGCATGTCTACCCGCAGGTCGATCAGCATCCCATCGATATGACGTTTGCAGAACCGAAACTCGTTCATCGCAATCTGGGTAATGGTAAATTTGCCGACGTCACGGCGCAACTGGGTTCGACTCTGACGAGTCCCTGGTCGAGCCGGGGAGCCGCTTTCGCCGACTTCGATAACGACGGCGATGTCGATGTCGCTGTCAACAACCTCGGCACCCGGCCGTCCTTGTTCCTGAACGAAGGTGGCCATCGTTCGGGAAACTGGCTGCTGCTCGACTTACTCAGCAAGACGGGCAACCGCGGAGCCACTGGCGCCCGCGTCACCGTTGAAACTGAAAAGACACGTCAGATGCAGGAGGTGACGGCAGGAAACAGTTACCAGTCCAGCAACGACAGCCGGCTTCATTTCGGATTGGGCACGAACTCGACGGCGAAGTCGGTTGTCATCCGGTGGCCTGACAAACAACTTCAGCGGTTCGACGGCGTCGCCGCCAACCGCATCTATTTTCTCAAGCAAGGCGAGCAGTTGGCCGTGACCGAACCTAAACGTAACTGAGGATTTTGATTACAGGGTGAGGATGGTCCAGAGACAACTCAATAGACATCGGTTCCCCTCTCCCCAACGCGGGAGAGGGGCTAGGGGTGAGGGGGGCATCAATACCCATCACTTGACAGAAGAAATTCAGTGATCCCTTCCTCCACCATTGCAGCAGTTTTTCTACTCCTAGCTCCGCAGCGGAGTGCTTCGCCACTGGCTCTCTGCGAACAGGCCCTGGAGCACTATCGGGCGAAGGACTACACCTCTGCCGTCAAAACCGCGTCGCAGGGGGTTCAACGGGATGCCGGCGATGCAGCCTGCCAGCATATCTACGGACTGAGTCTGGCTACGGTCAGACGCTATAGCGAGGCTGAGCAACATCTCACTCAAGCCATCACTCTGAAACCCACTGTGGCGAACTATCACTACGACCTCGGTTTTGTGCTCTATGAGCAGAAGAAATATGAAGCGTCGGTTCCCGTACTGAAGCGTGCAGTGGAACTGGATGGTGAAAATCTCATGGCGCGGTTTCTCCTCGGTCGGACCTACGTCAGCGCACACCGCTCGCTCCTGTTGGGCAACTTCAGCAAACTGGCACTTGAGCAACTGAACTATGTTGCCAGGAAGAATCCCCGCTTCCCGACGCTGCACTATCATATCGGCCTCATCTATTCGAATGACGGGGCCATCGAAAAAGCTATTCAGGAGTTGAAGCTAGAAATCCAGTATCAGCCTTCCAACGCTCAGGCCCGCGTCGCGCTGGCAGAGCTGCAATTGAAGAAGGGGGAGCTTGACGCAGCGATGGAGCAGTTGCAGTTTGCAGAGAAAGCCGCGCCCTCGGTTGCCCAAGTGCACTACACGTTGGCCAAGGCTTATCGCGAGCAGGGCCGGCTGGACAAGGCGATTGAGGCTGCCGAGAAAAGTGTTCGGCTGGACGCAACCTCGGCAGATGCTCACTATCTTCTCGGCCAACTCTATCGCGAAAACGGTCAGGTCGAGCAGGCACAACGCGAGTTGGAACTGTTCAAGAAGTATCAGATCGTAAATCCGTGATCTCGATGGTTTGGTGCTGTCGCTCAGGTTTTAAGGAGAACTGAACTTCACCTGTTTGCTCTCCCCCTCACCCCTGACCTCTCTCCCACGCCGGGGAGAGGGGAACGGAAATCGGTTGAGTTTTCCTGGAAAGACGAGTTTCGTCTCTTCGAACCTAAAGTTCCTCTACGGTCCCATTATGCCGATCCATCTATCGCCGCACACTCGAATTTCACGCTGCGCTAGAACGACTCTTTTCCTCTGTCTCGGTTTCAGATCGATGCAGCCTTTCGCCCAACAACCCGCCAAACCGGCCGCCGGCAGCGACGCGAAGGAAGAAAACCTGCGGCAAACTGCTGCTCGAACTCTCAATTCTCTGGGCGTCTCTTATTTTGAGAAGCAGCAATTCACAAAGGCCATCGCCGCTTTTGAGGATGCTCTCAAATACGATCCCGTGAATCCGGATATGCGGACCAATCTGGGAATGGTCTATTTCCAACAGGGGCAATTCAAGAACGTTGTGGAGACCCTTACCGACGTCTCAAGAACCCGTCCAACGGATCAACGCGTCCTGACGGCCCTGGCAGTGGCTCACTTTGCCGAAGGCAGATACAACGAGGCCGCGTCCTTCTATGAGAAACTCGCCCCACTCGTCCCCAACGATCCTGTACTACGCATCACGCTCGCCGTCGCCTCCCAACTGGCCGAGCGCCCTGATGCCGCCAAGCTAATGCAACAGCTTCCGCGAAATGCCGAGACCCAAGCTCAATATCACATCATCCTGGCTGATGCCCATCGCAGCCGGCAGCGCTTGCCCGCAGCGATCGTGGAGTATGAGAAAGCGCTCGCCCTGGTTCCGACTCTGCCGGAAGTAAATTACCGGCTGGGAGTTCTGCACAGCGATCTGCACGCCTACCAAAAGGCTGTTGAAGCCTTTGAACGCGAGCTGCGCATCAATCCTCAGAGTGCCGACGCTGCTTACTCCCTGGGCGCCTACTACTTGAATTATGGGAACGACGCGGCGAAGGCACGTGAGTACTTCGAGACAACCGCCCGGTTGAACCCGAATCACTTGGGAGCTTATCTGGAGTTGATCAAGATCCAACTAGGTCTCGGGAAACCTGCGGAGGCACTGGCCCTGGCAGGGAAAGCCGAAGCTCTCGACAGTGAAAACGACGAACTGCATTACCTGAAATCGCGTGCCTTCAATTTGCAGGGGAAGAAGGATCTGGCAGAGCAGGAGCTAAAGAAATTTCAGAAGCTCAGGTCGAATCAAAACCTGCCTTAGTTGGGCTGACGGCTCAAATAGCCACGGAGGCACTGGGAGACAGAGGCGTTTTCATGCCGCCTGGCGGCGCCACATTCGATGAAAACAGCGTCCCCCTTGGACAAGGGGGACTTCAGGGGGGTTTGGGCCCGTGACCGACAACCCGATGTGGGTTACTGATCCGGAAACCCACCCCGGCGCTGCGCAAGCGCTGTCGCTGCGCGCCACCCCTCCGGGAGGGCATTCTTAGAGGAGTTTCTCATGCCGCCTGGCGGCGCCACGTTCGTTGAAAACAGCGTCCCCCCTTGGACAAGGGGGGACTTCAGGGGGGTTTTGCGGCCGTAACCGACAACTTGGTGTGGGTTGTTGATCGGGAACCCACCCCTCCGAGGGAGGGGATCTTCAAGCGAGCTGGAGAGGATTCATAGGGCGCTTGGAATCGATCTGTCGGGTGGTCAAATAGCGATCTGTCCGGTCTTCGAAATCCCTACTGAACCTGAAGCCTTTGCAGCCGATCTTTCGCCATTTCAAATCGGGGCTCAAAACCTTGGCTGGTAGCATATCTCAGCAGATGGTCGAAAACTGAAATCGCCTCCGGATAAGCCTCATCGAAATTCTCTCGAATTCGCAGGGTGCTCACCAATAGCTTTCCTTTGCCGACTTTCGCTTCGAACACATATCCGACCCTGGAGAGATTCTTGGCCTTGCTCAAGAATCCCGTGGTTGTCCGAATTCCTCCGACAAGGGGCACCATGTCTTTGGGCCATTCATCGAGCGGATAGGCATAAGCTCCGTCGAGCAGATTGAAAAACTGGAGATCGCAAAAGCCTTCGCTCGGAAATCCCTTCAAAGCTGGATGATCCGAAACTAACGTGCCCAATGCACCTCCGGAGGCTGGGAAAAACGTCGATTCAGACGAGCGCTCAAACAAACTCCTTTCTGCCAGGAGTAACACTCTCCCTCCGCCTTCCAAGAATTGCAGCGACTCGCCATTGAGCGATGTGGCAATGAGCAAGCTCGCTGACTCTTGCGTGGGTGTGACGTGTTGGATAAATGGATAGAGCCGTGATAACCCTGCCCATTTGACCAGTGAGGTAACCGGCATTTCGGAAGTTCGCAGCAGCCTTCCCTTGGGGAAAGTCCAGAAACTCCAGCGATTCACAAAGGCCGATTGACCGTGGCTTAACTCCAACACAAGTTCCAACTTCTGATTGCCACTCAGGGTTCCCCCCATCTCCAGAGTCGCTGCGCGCGTGACCTGTCCAAGGGGCGCGTTCACTCCAGCGACAGTCGATTCCAGCTGAACGCGATCCCCTGACATGAGCTTCCACTTCAGAGTGCCATTCTGAATGGGCTCGTTGCCATAATTCGACACCATCACATCGAAGCGCTTGATATCGCCGCTCCAGAACGTTCTATCGTTGACACTCGCGCTGATCATCAGCAGGACTGGGTTGTTGATCTCCCTTCCCTCACCGGGCGTGATTCCCTTGGGCTGCCAGAAGTAGTCAAACCAACCTTCTTCCCACGAGTCGCCTTCCCCAGTGCCGCCTGGGAAATCCGTGATCAACCAGTAGTGATAACCGGTGACGTCCGGGTTCAGGCGGGCCCGCTCAATCTGGTACTTCCGTCCCAGATGCTGCAGACGCAGTGAGTTTTTCAGGTAAACCGAATAGCGGTCCGAAAGTCCGTTGGTTTCCACCCATGCCTTCTTTGCCTCCAGCCAGGTTGGAATGATCACACCCGTGAATCTGTTCAGAAGGGAGACATCCGGGAGTGAACAATAGTAGGAACCAAACTCGTGCCGGACCGTGGGAACATCCTTCGGGAAATCGCGGAACAAGCTCGCCATATCCGTCGGCCGCATGAGGTAGCCGTCGTTGGAAAGAATCAAGCGAGCTGGATCGAGCTGCTTTGCGTACCCGTAAAACTCGTCAACCGTAGAGAGGAATTCCTTCCTTTCCTCATCACTCTTCAGCCAGCTCAGATTGAATTCATTGCCAAGGGCCAGCGACAGGAACGAAGGATGGTTCCGATGTGCCAGCAGAATCTCCTTGAGTTCGTTTCTCAGAAACGCTTTGTGCGGCAGGAAATACTGCGTGTACGCCACAGGCAGCTCGGCCATCACGAAAATGCCGACCTCGTCCGCCGCTTCGAAGAACTCCCGCATCGGCGTCATCGAGTGAAAGCGGACTGCGTTAAAACCGAAACTCCTAACCAGTTCCAGCCGCTTCCTATAGACCTCTTTCGATGCGGGCGGAACACCGCTGATTACCTCGATGTTGTCATCGCCATAGCCACGCAGATACAGCGGCTTCCCGTTCAACAGCAGTACGTTGCCTTGCGTGGTAATTTCCCGTATCCCGAATCGCTGTTCGACGTCGTCGCACTCGCGATTGCCGCACCTCAGTACAAGTTTCGCGGTGTATAGCGAGGGAGTTTCGGGGGACCAGAGACTGGCATCGGGTATGGCCTCTGGCATAGGGACTTCGACCTCCACAGAGGTCCTTTGGCCTGGCCGAACTCGGAAGTCCACAGTTTGATGGTAAGTTCGCTGCTCTCGGCCGCTAGAAAAGCTCACACCAAGATTGGCTTCGAATTCATTTCCCGTCTCCCGACTCAGGACCGCGATCTTGAACTTGACGATCTTCCAATGAACCTGGGTGGTGACATGAACCTCTTCGATCCACGTTTGCGCCTTCGCTTCGAGTTCAACTCCGCCGTGGATTCCTCCCCAGTTGCCGATGTAGTTGAACATTCCAGCAGGCTCGGTTCCTGCCTGCTTGTCAGGCGATTCTGAAATGGCGGGGCCAGGATTGGTCACACGCACTGCAATCACGTTTTCGGCTCCGAACCTGACTGCAGCCGTGACATCAAACTCAAAGGGAGCGCTGAACCCATCATGCTCGCCGATGCGCATTCCATTCACGAAGACAGTCGCCTGGCGCGTCGCGCCACCAAAGCGTAGAGTGACGATCCTGTCTTTCCAGCCCGCCGGGAGTGCGACCCTTCGTCGATACCAGGCATCGCCGACGTAATGATTGCGAAGAATGCCCGATCGTTCGCCAAACCCTTGAGCTTGCCAACAGCCCGGCACCTGAATCGCAGCAGAGAACGCAGTGTTCCCAGTCTGCCACCCACTGGCTTCACCTTCGCTGCGAGGATCGAGACGAAATTGCCACTGCCCGTTCAAGTCAATGCGGGCACGCTCGGCGGTGAAGCTGAGCGGGACAAGAAGGAGCGCAAACAGCAGAGTCGCATAACTTACGGTGAAAGCTCGTAGACGTAACATTGTCTTCATCTCTTGGTAACGGCCATTTCGTTCGCGCGGCACCCCCCTGAAGTCCCCCCTTGTCCAAGGGGGGACGAAAAGCCTGGCTATATGTCGCACGGACCTGAGCTTCTTGCAGGTCCGCGGCTTACTCGCCTTTCCAGGCTGACCGAGCGGCAGAATCCTTTCTCCCCCTTGCGAAGCGAATAAGGGGGAGACCAAGAGGGGATCTGGCAATGGTATGTGTAGACCCAGCCTGAATTCACCTTACTTGCCTGTAAACCTTTCCCTCTCCAGTCCCCGTTCTTCATCGATCACATAGTACTGGTTCCCTGCGACACCCTTGAACTCTTGAGTCTTGCCGCTTGGCCAAAGCACTCTAACGATATCCGCCTTCTCTGAGCGACCCAATCCGAAATGCGCGCGCGGATCGCTGGCTGAATAAATTCCAACGGTTCGTTTGATCTCCCAAATCTGCTCCATGGTACCGGTCATTACTGTGATGCGAGCGCCGATGCCATCTCGATTCGATTTCTTTCCATTCATCTTGAACATTAGCCAATGATTGCTTTCTGACTGATCGTTCCGCAGAAGCTGCGGAGCGTCATCCATATTGGATATCAGGAGATCGACGTCGCCGTCATTGTCCACGTCGGCAAAGGCCACGCCCCGGCTCGATTTCGCAGTCTGGATTCCGGCCCCGGCGCGGAGGGAAACGTCCAGAAACGTTCCATTCTTCTGGTTCAGGAAAAATGTACCCGGCTGTTCATACTTTTCTCGAAACTCGCTGTTTTTGAGGAACGGATAGACATGGCCGTTGGAATGATAAATATCCTTCCAGCCGTCATTGTTAAAATCCGCAAAGCGAGTGCCCCAGCCAACCAACACGCCATAAGACTTTCGAAGCTGGGTCTTCAACGTTACGTCTTCCCAGACCAGGTTGCCTTCATTGTGATACAGCGTGCTGTAGTCGCTGGCAAAATGGGTTGCGAAGGCATCCATGCGGCCATCGTTGTCGTAGTCCGCTACATCGACTCCCATACTCGCCTGCTCGCGCCCGTCTCCGCTCAGCGCCAATCCACTGATCATCCCTTTCTCCTCAAAAGTTCCATCCCCCCGATTGAGGTACAGGTAGTTCGGTTCGGCATCATTGGCAACGTACAAATCTAGATCATGATCGTTATCCATGTCGGCCCAGATAACACCGAGCCCCGGAAGAGGTTTCTTCTCGACGACACCCGACTTTTCAGACACATCGGTGAAAGTACCGTCTCCATTGTTGTGGTAGAGAACATCAGCCGCGCCCGGAATTCCTTTTGGGCCGCAGATTGTGGGTTTACCCAGGTAGAAACAAAACTTTTCGGAACCGGGCGCAGGCAACTGGTTGAAGTTCATGTCCAGGTAGTTGCATACGTATAGGTCGAGATATCCGTCTCCGTCATAATCGCCGAACGCGGCCGACGTTCCCCATCGCGTATCGCCTACACCTGCTTTCTCACTTACGTCTCTGAACGTACCGTCGCCGTTGTTGCGATAAAGGAGATTCGGCCCGAGGTTCGTAAGATAGATGTCTGCGAAGCCGTCATTGTCGTAGTCAGCCACGGCAACGCCCATGCCCCAACCACGACCGCCTTTCAGGCCAGATTTAGCGGTGACATCTTCGAACGTTCCGTCTCGCTTGTTACGGTAGAGCACCGGGCCTGGATTGCTTCCCTGTTTGAATCGCTCCAGAGTCGAGCCTTGCACCAGCACAACGTCCATCCAGCCGTCGTTGTCAGAATCGAGAAACGCCGCTCCCCCGCCCTTCGCTTCGAAGATGTAGGTCTTTACGTTAGCGTCGCCGTTGAGATGACGAAACTTGATTCCAGAGGTGGGAGTGATATCGATGAATTGGGGAATTGACGCCCTCTCGTTGGAAAGGACGAGCAGTGCCGGTACCAGGCCAAAGAGCACGGCGATAAGATACCGATTCATGAGTTCAATCAGATTTGGGTGACTCTACACCAATTCCGTCACAGGTTCGCCGGTGTGGTCGTCTTCGGAGTTGGCAATTTTGACGGGTCTTCCGATTGGGTGCATGTACTCCTTGTGCCAGTCGATCCCGAAGGCCTTATAAACCGTCGCAAAGAGATCGCCAATGGTCACGCGCCGTCCTTCGGTTCGATAGGCACCGCGTTCATCGCTGGCACCAATTACCTGCCCCCCACGGATGCCGCCGCCACCCAAAGCCATCGACCAGCAATGCGACCAGTGATCGCGGCCGGCATTCGGATTGTGATGCGGTGTGCGGCCGAACTCGCCGATGGCCAGCACCACGGTAGATTCCAGCAACCCGCGCTGATCCAGATCGTCGAGCAGCGTTGCCAGCGTCCGATCCAGTGTCGGCACGAGCTGATCGCGATGCAGGCGATCGTTGTCACTGTGGGTATCCCAGGCATTGAAGTTATAACCCGCCGCGGTGACGAAACGGCTGCCCGCCTCTACCAACCGGCGTGCCAACAGCGCGCTTTGCCCGAATCCATTGCGCCCGTAAGCGTCCTTGCTCTTGTCAGACTCTTTGGACAAATCGAACGCATCCCGAACCGCGGGCGACAAAATCATATTCTGCGCTTGCTGCGTGAACGCATCGCTATCCGCCTGTTCGGCAACACGAGCTTTTTGCCGGTAATGCCGGTCAACCAGTTGCAGAAAGGAGCGGCGGTCCTGCAGCCGTTCCAGCGTCATCGATTTAGGAAGGCTGAGATCGGGCAGCTTGAAGTCCTTGCTGCTCGGATCAGGAACGACCAACGGATCGTATTCGGCTCCCAGGAACGAAGCCTTGAAATATTCTTCATAAGCCCGCTGGGCTTCCCACTGCGGCGCAAGAATGTGGGGCGGCACATCGTTCCGGCCGCCCATTTCCTTGGTGATGATCGATCCGAAGCTGGGGAACTCCATCGCCGGATTCGGTCGATGGCCGGTCATCGCGTAGTAGCTCGCTTGCGGGTGGTTGTTCTCTTCGGTATACATCGTCCGAATGATCGACAACTTGTCCATCCGCTTGGCGACACGCGGCAAAAGTTCCGACACTTGAATCCCGGCAACGTTGGTTGAGATGGACCGGAATGGGCTGTTGGCCTTAGGGTCCCAGGTATCCACCTGGCTGGGTCCGCCTTCCAGCCAGAGCAGTATGCAAGCCTGCGCCTTCGCTTTGGATTTCGGCTGCTCCGCCGTCGCGGCCATGGCTTGATTTAGTCGGAGAAACTGCGCCAGGTTGATTCCCAGCAAACTCAACGAGCCAACACGCAGAAAATCGCGGCGGCGCAGGTTGTCGGCGTTGCAGGTTAAACATCCAGCATGTCTCATGGGTCTTTCTCCATCATTCCCTATCAGCGTTCCCGTGGGACGAGTACCACATAACAATCATCCGCGCCGGGCATTTCTGGGCGCATTGATCCTAAGTGCTGTTTCTGAAGTGCGATTGTAGACGTGGGCCAAAGAACCCCCCTGAAGTCCCCTCTTGTCCAAGGGGGGACGGGAGCCTAGCAACATTACCCCTCTGCTCAACCTTGGCTCATCGCGTCTCCCTTTGTCCAAGGGAGACGCGTGCACCGGAGGCTTTCCTTATGCAAAGTAAGTATCCGGCGATAGTCATCGGTTCTCGTCCCTCATTATCCAGCCGACTTACTCTCCCGGGAGCCCTGCAACATTACTCCTCTGCTCAACGTTCGCTTCAGAGCGTCCCCCCTTGGACAAGGGGGGACTACAGGGGGGTTTTGGATGTTCCAATACTTTCCTCGCAATCGCATCAAGCACATCACTCAACTGCTCGAACACTTCGATGTTCCGGAACCGCAGGAAATCAATTCCGAAAGATTGAATGAATGCTTCACGCTCTCTGTCGCGCGACTGAGCGCCTGCGTGAAAATGACTGTCTCCATCAACCTCGATGGCAAGTCTGAGTTCCGCGCAGTAGAAATCGACAACGTAAGTCCTAACACTGTACTGTCTGCGAAACTTGTAGCCCAGCAGTTGTCTTCGGCGCAGCTTCGACCAGAGCACAGATTCAGCGCAGGGCATCTCGGCGCGCAGTGATTGACGGAGTGCTTTCTCCGAAGCGCGGGTGTAGACGTGAGCCACAGACCAAAACCCCCCTGAAGTCCCCCCCTTGTCCAAGAGGGGACGATGCTGAGTCTACCTTTCCAGAATCCTCACTTTGAAATCCAGAAGCGCAACTCTTCGGGTGGCATCAAGCAATGCTGATTCCCGAGATTACCTGTCTCGTATCTCGTATCCTCTTAGCGGCTCGTCTTCAGCCTTGACAGAAAAGACAATCGCCATTATTTGGCCGCACCGTTCCTTCAACCAGTCCCCCCTTGGACAAGGGGGGACTTGAGGGGGGTTTTGGAATCCGGCCACGCTCGACGATTCAATGATTCATAAACTCCTGCGAATTGAGCAGTGCCCAGGCGAAGTCTTCTACTACTTGGCGACGAGACTTCTTCTTCGAGCCCACTTCAGACAGCATCGCTGCCTGAAGGGTGGCCCTCTCCTCTTCGGTCGGGAAGCGGCTGAGGGCACTCAAATAGAACTCCTCGATGACATCGTAATCCGGGGCGTTTCGTGCTAACAACCGGTCGATACGTCCACCCGAAGCCGCGAGCTTGTCGGTATAGGTTGTGCCGGCCAAGCGGTGCAACGCCTGCCTCAGGCTGGGCTTCGAGTTTCGCTCGGGCACCATCTGCCGCGTCGGCCGATTGCACACGTCCAGGAATTGCGACGGGTACATGTCCGGTTCCTTCAGTTGAATCGCCCGCGTTCCGAGCGGGGCCTGCCCGTTCCCGGCCCGAAAAATCTCCGGAACCTCCGTCACTTGAGAGATCGCGTCCAACAGCACTTCGGCATCCAGCGGTCGAGGCGCCATTCGAGCAAAATTGGTTTGATCGTCCTTGTTCGTGGCGTTGGGCGCCGCTGAAAGCTGATACGTCCGGGAGTGTACAATGCGGCGGATAAGCTGCTTCAAGTCGTAGCCGTTCATCCGGAAATCTCGGCCCAGAGCTTGCAGCAACTCTGGATGGCTGGGGGGATTGGTGGAACGGAAGTCGTCCACCGGATTCACGATGCCCCTGCCGAAGAACAGGCTCCACATGCGATTCACAGCTGTCTCGGAGAATTCGGGCCGGGCAACGATCCACTTGGCCAGCGCCATTCGTGGGTCACGCGCATGGGCAGCAGGTAAAGCCGTTCCATCAAAGAAAACGGGAACAACTTCTTTCTTGGTCCGCGGGTGAGTCACTTTGCCCATACTTCCGCGACGACTGTAGCCCTCGCTGTCATCCAACACGATGGCTTCGGTTCCAACTTCCTCGAACCAATAAAATGTCAGCGGTTTGAAGAAAGCGGCCATGCCCCAGAACTGGTCCTGCGCCCAGTTCTCAAAGGGGTGGTTATGGCACTGCGCGCAATCGATGCGCCGCCCCAGAAAGACGCGCACTTCCTCTGCCGCGGCGTCCTGCGGCAATGGGGGCTGCAGGATGGGCAGGTAGTGACGCGAGGCTCCTTCGTAGCCTTGAGCAGCAATCCGCTCCGAGGCGATCTGATCGTAAGGCTTGTTCTGTGCGATCCGATCACGCAACCATTCCCAATAAAACTGGCTGAACTTCGCATTACCTCCGCTGGGATGAAGGGCCACCCGGAAGAGGTCGGCAAATCGAAAAGTCCAATATTCAACATACTCGGGTGAAGCCAGAAGAATCTCCACCAGCTTCTCGCGTTTCTTCGGGTCTCGATCTGCCAGAAACTCACGCACACGATGAGGCGGGGGCAAGGTACCTGTCACATCCAGACACACGCGCCGCAGGAATTCCTCATCGCTGGCAAGATCGGAGAGGACAATCTGAAACTTGCGCAATTTCGCAAAGACGTGCTCGTCAATGAAGTTGCGCGGCACAATCTTCGGGTAGTTGGCGACCGGCTGCGAAACGACGCCGATACTGGCGCTCAGGTTGTAGCCGGGAGCGCGAATCAAAACAGCCGTTTCGCCGGGCTTCACAGCTTCCACGAGCCCCTCTGCGGAAACCTTCACCACGTCGGCGTTGTTCGAGGCATAGAGCACCTCGTTGGTGATGTCTTCCTGATGGCCGTTCGAGAGGTGGGCCGTCACCAGTAGCTGCTGCTTGCCCACTGAATCCAAAACAGCTTCCTTGGGAAATACCTCAACCCGCTCAATCCTGCTCGCGGTCTCGCCCTCGTCGCCATACGGGGCTCGGCTGCGAATCCATTCAAGAATCGTCTGATATTCGGCCGCTCCCACCTCAAAGCGCACTCCACCGCCGTGCGGAATCGTCATGGTCGGTTTGGCGAGCAGCAGACTCTTCTCGGGTTCCTTTAAGTCAATCCGGGGAACCTTCGGTCCGGAAGATTCCGTGGTGAGAACCTGGTAGGTGCCGCCTTCGCTGATCCATTGATAATCTTCTTTTGGATACACCGCATTCAGCGACAATTTGAAGCCGCCCCGGCCCTTTACGCCCCCGTGGCAATTACTGTCATTGCAACCGCGCCGCGTCAGAATGCCCTCAACGTCACGGGTAAAGGTCGGCTGCCTCACTTTCCTCGTTTCTTGGATGTTCAGCGAGCTCTCTGCACGCTTCCCGTCCAGTTCGACTGCAATCACGGTTTCACCGTCAGCCCGAGCCGCAACGCGACCCTGCTGGCTCAGTGCAGCCAGCCTGGGATCTCCAATCGAGAAACGGCTGACGCTAGTGACGTCGCGTTCCAGGCCGTCGGAATACTTTCCGAGTGCAACAAAACGCTGGCTGCCGCTCGCACCCAGCAGCGTCGCCTTTTCTGGAAAAAGGCGTAACGACACCAAGGATGGCTTGGTTTCACGGGAGGTCTTCGGTTGCGCAGCCTGCGCGACTGTTGTGGGGATCGAGCCGACCAGCAGCAGTACAAGACCAACCGCAGAGGCGCAGAGACGCAGAGACGATCTGAGAGCTGTAGTCTTAGACACTTGGATCAGTTGCAGGAAACAAGGTATGACATGGCTGTACAGATGTGTTTCGATTTTGCTTCGATTCATCGTAGAACGACCCTGGCCTTGACCCTTCCGTTGCAAGGAAACGTCACCCAACCGAAAGCGGGGTCCAGCTGGATTCCGGCTTTCGCCGGAATGACGAAATACTCTCTCCCCCTTGCGAAGCGAATAAGGGGGAGATCAAGGAGGTCTTGTCCTTGCGTCACTTCACCGTCTCCGCGTCTTTGCGGTCAGCTTTTGCCGGTGGTTTCTCCTCTAGCTTCACCACCATCACCGGAAGCGACTGCACCACGATCGTCTCTCCGATCTTGCCGTTCACCACCGGTCGGGCCTTCACCCGCGCCAGTTGCGGCAGACGCGTCGCCGGCGCATCGGAGGCCGCTGCCAATAGAACGGTGATTATCTGTTGCCCAGGACGAAACCGCTGTTTCTTGCCTTCATCCAGCGGCCGGGCACGCTCCGGCTCAACTTCGGCAGCCGGCAATACTTCGACCCCGGCAGGAAGATCCTCAAAGTTCACAGCCACCTGACCATCAAATCCTTCTTCGTGCTCGGTCAGAATACTAATCTTCTTCGACTCGCCCGGTACGAGATTGATCTGAAGCACCTCGGGTCCCTTGGTTATGGTCCCGTCGAAGGTCCGGCCAAAGGACGCGCACACGGCCAGCCTCCCGACATGAGGTAGCTGAGGTCTGACGACGACGCGGTACTCGCAAAGCGGCCCGCCATTCCGCGAGGTAAGATCGCGGACTTCGAGGAGATAGTCTCCGCCCCTTTCAAACTTGTAAGTCACCTTGGGCTCGTGAACCTTTTCAATGAATTCACCGCTGCCCTGAACGAACGCAAATATGTTGCTGAGAACCTCGTGGCCACTCTCGTCGAACAATCCGATGCGTGGAGTAAAGAGCGGCGCGGGCTTCCGTGGAGTTTCAATCTCGAAGACCAGTCGCGCACCGTCTTCCACGCTAAACTTGAAGCGGTCTACGTCGCCCGGCGAATCAATCTTTCCGTCGATCAGCGTGGGCAGCGTGATCGCCGCAGCTTCGTCGGTGGATGGGTTTGACTCGCGCTCAGCGGTTAAGACCAGTTCCGTGGCCGGCGCGGCGCGTCGATTCTCGGGCATCGGCTGGACTTCAACCGGTGCTGCCCGGGCGGCGCCGACTGCCTTCGATTCATCCGGCGCTCCAGGTTTCACATCAGGCACCTCAACCGCTCTCGATCTCAACGCTGTGAGGCGATCCAGCCGTAGCTCCCGGGCAAAGCTGCGCTCTTGCCAGCGCCCTTCAAGCTCATGAGCGAGTTTCGGGCCACCCATCGCGAAACCCTTTTGTGCGGCAGGCACGATACGCAATTGATAAGAGCTCTCCGGTCCGCCTCGCCCGAGGAATCCCGTCACGGTCACCAGAAAGGATCCTTTATGCTCGAAGCGATAGGTCAGTGCCGGGCTCAAATTCTTGGAGGCGGTGTTGGGCTCGTCATTGAATGCCAATCGACGTAGCGCTTTCGAATCAAACCAGCTACCCGCTCTCTCATAAATCGCAATTTGCGGATCGGTTCTACCGGCATGAAGGACTTCGAAAAAGAGCTCCTGAGCGGCCTCTGCGTCGAACACGTAGGAATCCGCTTCACCAGCGGTTCCCAGCGATCCGCTAACGACCGTGGGTAAGCTGGAAATCCTCCGGGCCGCTCGAGAGCCATCCAAAGGTAAGTCGCCCTCGACGGTCACCGGCTCCTGATAAACAAAGAAGGGCAGCGGATTGGACACGCCGCGTGGCCCTACGACCCGAAATGTGTGCTGGCCCAAGTTGGCGTCAGAAGCGATCACAAACTCCGCCATGACCTTGAGCACCGGCTGGCCTTTCGCAGCCTTTCCGTCACCCTCAGGTTTCACGGGCTCGATCGATTTGATTTCACCACGAATCGCAGAGCAGTCCGACCATAGCGCGTAGGCATTGTCGAGGTTTTGCCCTCGCAGCTCCACACTGATACGCGCACCCTGCGAGGCGCCGAGCGGGAACGCGGAAGAGAGTTGGGGTTCTGGCCGGGGTTTGGGAGCCTGGGCAGCAGCCGTTTTCGCAAACCAACCCGCAAGGAGAAACACAGCGCAGGCGATCAGCCAGTGAGGCTTCATGGTTTCAGCTCCGCCGACGTGCCATCGAGAAGTCAAGTCAAAGTGTGCAGCTAATGCAGGACTGGAGCAAGCGGTTTTTCTGCTGTATCCAGAATGGTGGACAGGAATTGCAGAGGCCTATTGCCCGTCACTCGAGGGCATCGTCGCCCGTTCCCCCAACCGATCAAATCATTCTGGCTATTGATTCAATTACCTTCAACGTGATCTCGCGTCTTGGCAGCTGCTGACCCATGAGTTTTGGAGAAGAGAATCCGCGTAGATCCAAGGGTTCGCTTTCGTCCAATATTCTGGACACACCCTGGATAGGGGTAGGGAGAGCGTCCTGCTCCCCCTCCCTCCGAACCGTACAGGCGGATTTCCCGCATACGGCTCTCCAGTTGGTGGTTTTACCTGGATAAGGATTGACAGGCCACAGCATGGG
>Ga0187893_10006442_pt1 | contig 20101 bp, 22 predicted proteins | sample MA1701074metaG_FD_139574 | JGI IMG/M metagenome (GOLD analysis project Ga0187893, IMG submission 139574) | White microbial mat communities from a basaltic lava cave in the Kipuka Kanohina Cave System on the Island of Hawaii, USA - MA170107-4 metaG ...
GAGTTCGTCGGGATCGAAGCCCATGATTTCGACCGCACGTTGCAACGTGGCCGGTTCCCAAGCGAGTTCGTCAATTCGAGTGACCTTGGGTGACCTCAAAGCGACGTCGCGACGATCTTTCAATCCCGAAAAGGCGTCCACGTCCACGCCAAGATCACGTTGCAGAGCCAAGAGCGACGACGTGAGATCACTTTCCTCGTGCAGCACGGCCCCGAAAACATATCTCTTCTTGTCGCGTACGGAGAGCCAATAGGCGAGATATCCACTGCACTCGCCGCCGTCCCCTTCCGGCGAAACGGCGTCAAAGACGACCAAAACGCCTTCCCGCGACTGCACGCGCGTGCGCAGAGGCGAAGCATTTACCGGAATCGGCTCCGTTGGAGTCGGAGTTGGAGAGCGTAGGCTGCGATCGGGCGTTGTCTTTGTCGAACGAGGCCGGTCGCCTCCGACGGTTTGAACAAGACAAAGGATGCCAAGCGCTAAAAACGCGGCGGTACAGCGAAGTTGTTTGGATGGCGACAAGAGACTGCCCCGTCCAGAACCAGTTGATTCGAACTATTCAATTCAAGCATACCCCATGGCGGGCGACGTGCAAGGAAATTCCGTGAAAAAAGGGGTGGAATTGCGTGTTTTCAAGGCGATCCTAACCGAGTTTGAATGACACGCAGTTCGGGCGTAGGCTGATGGATTCTGCTTTGTGGGAAAAGGCGGGTTTGAACGCATTTGCGACCCATGCTGAGGATATGAGCGTAGATCATCGTCTCCCCCAGGTCCGAAAGGACCTGGGGCACCCAACCGAATAGACCTTGTAACGGATTGCCCATGACAGCTCGTTCGTACATTCGCGTCTTCGGGGCCCGGCAGCACAACCTCAAGAACATCGACGTGTACGCGCCGCGCGGGGCTGTGACGGTGATCACCGGTCTTTCGGGATCGGGCAAAAGCTCCCTGGCGTTCGACACCATTTACGCCGAGGGGCAGCGACGGTACGTGGAGTCGCTCTCGCCCTACGCCCGCCAATTCCTCGAGCAAATGCAAAAGCCGGACGTGGACCGGATCGAGGGCCTCAGTCCGACGATCGCCATCGAGCAGCGCTCGACGGGGGCCGGCCCGCGATCGACGGTGGCCACGAGCACGGAAATCCATGATTTCCTGCGGGTGCTCTTTGCCCGTGCGGGAGAGCCGCGCTGCTGGATCTGCGACCGGCCGATCGTCCGGCAGTCTACCTCGCAAATGGTGGACACGGTGCTGGCGGGACCGGCCGGGCAGCGAATCCTGGTGCTCTCGCCGCTGGTGGTCGAGCAGCGGGGACAGCACAAGGCGATCCTCGAACGGATGGCCAAGGAAGGGTTCGTGCGAGCGCGGATCGACGGCGAGGTGATGATGCTCGAAGAGGTCGGCGTGCTGTCGCCGAATCGCAAGCACACCATCGAGATCGTCGTGGACCGCCTGACCATCAAGCCGGAAATCGGGCAGCGGCTGGCGGACAGCATCGAGCTGGCCACGCGGTTGTCCGCCGGGCGGGTCATCGTCAGCGCGGAAGTGGAGACGGGCGCGTGGTCGGACCAGGCGTACAGCGCGGCCCTGGCGTGTCCGGTCCATCCGGAAGTCCGCATTCACGAACTGTCGCCGCAACTCTTCAGCTTCAACTCGCCGCAGGGAGCGTGTGAAGTATGCCACGGGCTGGGCACTGCCTTGGAGTTCGATCGGGAGCTGGTGGTGCCCGATCCCAATTTGTCGCTGAGCGACGGAGCGATTGCCGCGTGGCGGCATCAAGGCCGCAGCCTCAACGCCGTGTACTCGCAGATGATGCAGGAGTTCTGCAACCGATTCGGCGTATTGCCCGACGTCCCCTTCCGCAACATCCCCAAGGCGCAGGCCGAGGTCCTCATGAACGGCACCAGCGAATCGGAGGCCCGGCAGTATGGCGCATCGTTCGAGGGCGTCCTTCCGAACCTGAAGCGGCGATGGCAGACGACGGAGTCGGAGTCGGCCAAGCAGCGGTTGCACGCGTTCCTGAGCGAATCGCCGTGCAAACGATGCCAGGGGGCGCGGCTCAACCAACAGGCGCTCAGCGTGAAGATCGACGGTCGAAGCATCGTTGAGATCGCCCGCATGACCATTGCCGCGGCGGCGAAGTTTTTTGCGGGCTTGAGTTTCACCGGCGAAGCGGCCGTCGTCGCGCAACCGTTGCTTCGGGAGATTCGCCGACGGCTTGATTTCCTTTGCGAAGTAGGGGTCGAGTACCTCGGACTGGACCGGGCCAGCTCGACACTTTCCGGCGGAGAGTTCCAGCGAATACGGCTGGCCACTCAGATCGGCAGCGCCCTGGCGGGCATCTGTTACGTTCTGGATGAGCCGACCATCGGGCTGCACCCCCGTGATATTCGACGGCTGACGACGATCCTTCAACGGCTTGCGGAAATGGATAACACCGTCATCGTCGTGGAGCACGAAGAAGAAGTGATCGCCGGGGCTGCGCACATGATCGACATCGGCCCTGGCGCGGGTGCTCATGGCGGCCATCTCGTCGCCCAGGGGACGCGGGATGAAGTCCTGGCGTGTCCCGTGTCCATTACCGGAAAGTTCCTGACCGGCGAATCGAGCGTGGCCGTGCCGGAGGAACGGCGCAAGGCGGACTGGAACCGCGCCGTCGCCGTCCACGGCGTCACCGCCAACAACCTCAAGAACGTCAACGTGCGTTTCCCGCTCGGCTGCTTCATCGCTGTCACCGGCGTGTCGGGAAGCGGGAAGAGCACGCTGGTCACTCAGGTCCTGCTGCGGGCGCTCAAGCGGCGAATGGAACTGGGCGGGCCGAGGCCGGGAGCGTTCGAGCGCATCTCCGGCAGCTCACTGGTGGACAAGGTTATCGAGATCGATCAATCGCCGATCGGGCGGACGCCGCGGAGCAACCCCGCCACCTACGTGGGTGTTTTCAACCTGATCCGTGAGTTGTTCGCCCGCACGCGGGAGTCCAAGATTCGTGGGTACGGCGCGGCGCGATTCAGCTTCAACATCGCGGGCGGGCGCTGCGAATTATGCGAAGGTCAGGGAGTCAAGCGCATCGCCATGCACTTTCTTCCCGACGTTTTCGTGCCCTGCGGTGAGTGCGGCGGGGCGCGCTACAACCGGGAGACGCTCGAGGTGCGCTATCGGGGCAAGAACATCGCCGACGTACTCAACATGGCGGTCGAGGATGCGGCGAGGTTTTTTGAGAATTTCACGAACATTTCCCGGCGCTTGCAGGCGCTGAAAGATGTTGGGCTGGGTTACATGACTCTCGGGCAGGCGTCGAGCACGCTCTCCGGGGGCGAGGCCCAGCGGGTGAAGCTGGCCGCCGAACTGCACCGCTCGCCCGACACGCAGACCATGTACATCCTCGATGAGCCGACTACGGGGTTGCACTTCGCCGATGTACGCAACCTGTTGACGTTGCTGAATCGGCTCGTTGATCGAGGTCACACCGTCGTGGTCATCGAGCACAATCTCGATGTCATCAAGGTCGCTGATTGGGTAATCGATCTGGGACCGGAGGGTGGAGAGGCCGGCGGGTTCGTGGTCGTCGAGGGTACGCCGGAGCAAGTGGCCGACAGTGCCCAGAGTCATACTGGACGGTTTCTTAGGGAGCGGTTGTCGAGGACGGCGCGGCAGCGCTCGGAACGATAGCGACGCCCGGACTGTTTTCCTTCAGGAAAGCAACGAATTCCGCGATCGACAGATAACCTTCGCGGCGGTTCAGTTCTTTGCCGTCCTTCGTCACGACGTAGGCCGGCGTTCCGAGTACTGCGTATCGGCGGGCCAGCTCAACATGGCTGTTCGCATCCACACGAAGCGGAACAAAACCGTGCAAGGCCTCGCGCACTTCGGGCGCGGCGAGAACCGTGCGGTCCATGGCCGCGCAGGGAGGACAACCCGCGGCGTGAAAGGCGATGACAATGTGTTTTTGCGAGGCGGCGGCTTCCTTGCCGGCGGCCTCATAATCGCCGGTCCAACCTGCGGGCGCGGCCGTCGGTCGGCTGAGGAACAAATAGAGGGCAAATGTCGCCGCGATCAGTAACGTCGGCCCCCACCGATGGGGACGTTCGACTTGAGAGCTCATTCCTCGCCCTTCTCGGTTGCGGGTGCGGCGCCGTCGGCGACTGCCGACTTGACGTCCCCGCCTTTGGTGAGGCGCAGACGAATGACCTTGTGCGTCCGCGAGCAGGTCATGTGGACCGTCGTTTCGGGCATGTCAAACGAATGGGAGCCGCCGCAGGCCGGACAATCAAATCGAATCAGCATGGTTCAGTTCTCTGGGCCGTCGGGACATCCGGTGCGGCACGTGGTTTATTCTACTTCGACCAGTTGCCCCCGGATTTCACCGGCGGGATGAGCGGCGGTGTGAAGATTAACGTAAATGTCGCCATCCAACAGGGCGGTCACGTCAGCGGCGTCGATTTGCCATTCTCCCGCCGCGGTGATGTTGCCGTCTTCGTCCTCCGTGATGGCGTCGGTAATCTCGAACACAATACCTCCGCTAACTCCAGGAGGACCGATGTGGAAGTGCGCCAGGGTCACCGGACCCGATAAGCCGGAAGCCGTGATTTCATACGAGAGCACCGTTCCCGCTGTGTTAAGCGTAAATGTCCCTGAGCCGGTCCCGTCCGATTCGACCGGCGGCGCTTCCTGGGCTCCACTGAACGTGGCCGTGAACGACACTTCGAGGCCCGGCCCTCCCCCGTCATCGTCGTTGTTCCCGACGCTGCCGGGCGGGCATCCCGGGACCAATACCATGGCACTAACCCAGAATAGGAATAGGTCGATCCGCTTCATGTTTGAATCCTCCGAACCGCGCCTTAAGTGAGAAAGCCTCGAATCCAGCCGCTGCTTCAGTATGCCACTCAGAACCATCTGCGGCAAGTTAAACCGATAGGATGATTGTTCATCCCATCGGGTCGACGACGGGACTCTTGCTTATTTCCCGGACGACGTTGGTGGCGTACCCGCCCGGCGGAAGGAAGAATTTCAGCAGAACGAATGGCCCGTTCTCGTCTCTACCGGTTTCGAGGTTCGGCTCGCCGAGGGGCACGCGCAACGGTCGTCGTGCGCCCGAGGTCTTGCCGCTTCCGGGAGAGGCGATCTGTTCCTTAAGAAGTCCGCAGTCGGCGAGCACAGCGGCCTCTCGTTGTCCGGGATCGCCTGATGCCTCGGTCATCCGCTTGCCGAATAACGGTCCGGTAGGAGATATCTCCAACGAATCGCATCTCGGCTGTTCCATAGCTGCGTCCTCGACGCGAAAGCAAGCTCCATTTATGTGCTTCCATGCGATGTCGCCGACTTCGAGGCGGTCGATCGTGGCGATCCGCTGGGCGAGCACCCGGTTGAACAGGTCGCTTTGAAACGCCGAGATGTACAGTTTGCGCATGCTGTGATCGACCGCCCGCCATGCCTTTTGCGAGTCGCCGCCGGACTTGCTCAACACCCAACAAAGGCGCGATTGCTGGCTGAACACGCCGCGAGGCCAGGTTTCGGCGGCGGCCTCGAAATCCTTGGCGTCGTACAATTCACGAGCTTTCCGCGCCGGGCCGTGGTCCACAGGACCGGGTCGGCCAAGCATCAGAGCGAGGGCTTCATCGTACTCCCGCCGGAGCACCGCCAGCCCGATCGCGGCGTTGTCGCCGCGGACGCCGAAACGCTGCGGCCCGAAATAATTCGGCACGCCACGGCGGATCAGCACGTCGAAGATCGCACGTGACGTTGCCATCGGATCAGGGGACGCATCACGGATTTTGATGGCGAAGCGATTGCCGGAAAGGTGTCCGAGCTTGAGCTTGTTGGTGTGTCGATCGACGGAAAGCACCCTGGCCCGGCCCAATTCCAGGGACGCAACTCGCTGCGAGTCCACGTGCTCGATGCTCAATGTCTGTCGCGTAACGCCGTGAGCGTCTTTCAGTCCCGCGTAGCCGATGTCGTGAGGCGGGCGGCCCAGGAGCCGGGCGACGTGCTGAATCGCGGCGTGCGTCGTGAGACCGCGCTTCTCGATGGTAAAATACGTGTGCGTTCCCTGGCCGGAGGGCTGATACAGCGGAACTTCCTCCACGACGAAATCCTCGTCGAATTGCTTGATGTCCCCGCCGACGCCGGGCAGATCCGCCGTGAGATAGGGCCAATTCATCGAATGAACAGCGGCACACACAAGCGGAATGTATCGCGCCGGGGGATCGGCGCGAAATCGTCGTCACCAGGCCGTTAAAACCGTCAATCCCTTGACCGCAGGAGGCCGTTGCGAAACGTCGTTCGATGTGGTAGGGTGAGCGCATCGCATTATAGATGCGGAGCGAAATCATGACTGAGATCGTCTTCGTGGTGGAGGAGGACGCAGAAGGCGGATACACCGCGCGAGCGCTCGGCGAGTCGATCTTCACGCAGGCGGACGACATGAACAGCTTGCGGGAAATGGTGCGAGACGCTGTTCGCTGCCATTTCCCCGACGCCGGCGCGCGACCCAAGATGATCCGGCTGCACTTTGTGAGCGATGAGGTCATCGCGGCTTGAAGCTGCCCCGCGACGTCTCAGGTCGTGACTTGGCATTTCGATTAGCGCGCCTGGGCTACGAGATCAACCATCAAACAGGCAGCCACATACGCCTGACCACGACACGCGACGGAGAGCACCACGTCACCGTGCCCGCTCATGACCCGTTGAAGGCGGGAATGCTCAATGCGATTCTTCGCGCCGTGGCCGAGCACCACGGGCTTTCCCGAAAAGAACTTCTAAGTCTGCTCTTCGAGTGATCGTTTGCCCATGCGCTGGGTCGCGGACATTGTCTATCTACTGGCCGGACTGCTGTATTTGCCGTTGGCGATGTACAACGCCATTTTTCTGGGCAAGAACCGTCGGGGGTGGAGGCAGCGGTTCGGGTCCGTTCCGCGGTTTGACCCCAACACGCCGCGTATTTGGATTCACGCCGTATCTCTGGGCGAAGTCAATGCCACCCCGCAACTTGCAGACGCACTCCGTGAGGGTCTGCCGGGTACGGACATCGTCCTATCCACGACGACCGACACGGGCTACGCGCGCGCCGTGCAGCTTTACGGAGCGGATCGGGTATTCCGGTTCCCGCTGGACTTCAGCCTCGTCATCAGCCGCGTGTTGCGTCGCGTGCGCCCGACCATGATCGTGCTGGTAGAGTTGGAGGTCTGGTACAACCTGGTGCGAATAGCGACGCGCCGCGGAATCCCTGTGGCAGTGGTCAACGGCCGGTTGACGCAGCGCAGCAAGCGTCGTTTCCAGCGGTTGGGTGCGGTCGCGCGGTCAATGTTCCGCGACCTCGCATGGGTCGGGGCGCAGGATGAAACGATCGCGGCGCGGTTCCGGTCGCTCGGCGTTGCGCCGGATCGCATCGAAATCACGTCATCGTTGAAGTGGGACACCGCTCAAGTGACCGACCGCGTCGAGGACGCCGATTCACTCGCTGCGGCATTAGGCCTGGACGGCTCGCGCCGCGTATGGGTCTGTGGAAGCACGGGACCAGGGGAAGAGGAAATACTATTGGCCGGGTACCGGACGATTAGTCATGGGCCAAGCCCGCCCGTTCTGGTCCTCGTGCCGCGCAAGCCGGAGCGCTTCGATGAAGTGGCGAGGCTCATTGGCGACACGGGTTTTACTTGCGTCCGTCGCAGCCAGCGGCCGGATGGAACTCCGGCTGCTTCGCTTCCTGACCGTGCAGTCATTCTCGGCGACACCATGGGCGAGCTTCGCAAGTTCTACTCGCTCGCGAATGTCGTGTTCATCGGACGATCACTGGTCCCTCTGGGCGGCTCCGATCCCATGGAGGCGGCCGCCCTGGGCAAGGCGATCGTGGCCGGACCGCACATGGAAAACTTTGAATCACCCGTCAGTCTGCTTCGAGAGGCGAACGCCATTCGCGTCATCGAAACCGCCGACGAACTTTCGTCAGTGATCGGCGAACTTCTCGCCGATGAATCAGCGAGGGACCGAATGGGAACGGCCGCGCGCAACGTAGTGCTCCGCAATCAAGGAGCTACGAAGCGCACTGTTGATCAGCTGGTGAAGTTGATGGGGAGTGATACTCGCAATGGTTGAAGCCACGATGCAGCAATGGGCATGAAAGGCTATATTCGCTATCATAGGAACGGTTGATCAACCGGTTCTTGTGTCGGTACTCAGGAGTGACACACCATGACATCCAATAAAGGCGGGTCAGGCTCCGATGCAAAAACATTCCCGCCGCCCAAGACGTTTTCCGAGAGGGCCCACATCCGCTCTCTGGATCAATACCGGCAGATGTATCAGCGGTCGATCGAGGACCCGGAGGGGTTCTGGAGCGAGGTCGCGAATGAATTCCACTGGCAGAAGAAATGGAGCAAGGTTCGCGAGTTCGACTTTCGCGACAAGATTTCGATCAAGTTCTTCATGGGCGGAAAAACCAACATCACGTACAACGCCCTCGATCGACACTTGGCCAATCGCGGCGATCAAATCGCCATCCTCTGGGAAGGCAACGAGCCCGGCGAGGACGGCAAGCTGACCTATCGAGAGCTTCACACCGAGGTCTGCAAATTCGCCAACGTACTCAAGTCTTTCGGGGTTAAGAAGGGCGACCGGGTTTCGATCTACATGCCGATGGTCAAGGAGCTGGCCGTGGCCATGCTGGCCTGCGCCAGGATTGGGGCCACCCACTCCATCGTCTTCGGGGGATTCAGCCCCGACTCGCTCTCCGATCGGATTGTGGACTCCGGGTGTCAAACGCTTATCACCGCCGACGGCGTTTTCCGCGGGGCCAAACCCGTGGAGTTGAAGGTCAACGCCGACGCGGCAATGGAGCGGGCAGCCGCTCAAGGCACGCAGGTCAGAACGTGCATCGTCTTTCGCCGCCTCGGCGCGGAGAAGCTACCCATCCGGATGAAACCGGGCCGGGACCATTGGTGGCACGAGGTGATGAAAAGCGCCTCGCCGCAGTGCGACTGCGAATGGATGGAGGCGGAAGACCCCTTGTTCATCCTCTATACCTCCGGCTCGACGGGCAAACCCAAGGGCGTTCTGCACACCACCGGCGGGTACATGGTGCACGCCGCCTTCACCTTCAAAAACATTTTTGATTATCACGACGGAGACATCTACTGGTGTACCGCCGACATCGGCTGGGTGACGGGACATTCGTACATCGTTTACGGCCCGCTTTGCACGGGCGCAACGACGCTAATGTTCGAGGGCATTCCGACTTATCCCGATGCGGGCCGCTTCTGGGACGTGGTGGACAAGTACAAAGTGAATCAGTTCTACACCGCCCCGACCGCGATTCGGGCCATTATGCGCGAAGGCGACGAGCCGGTGAACAAACGCAAGCTCACCAGCCTGCGACTGCTGGGGACCGTCGGCGAGCCGATCAACCCGGAGGCCTGGATGTGGTATCACCGCGTGGTGGGCAAGGAGCGGTGCCCCATCGTGGACACCTGGTGGCAGACGGAGACCGGCGGGATTCTCATCACTCCCCTGCCCGGAGCGATTCCCACGAAACCCGGATCGGCCACGCTGCCCTTTTTCGGAGTCAAACCCGTCCTTCTCGATGAGAACAACAAACGCATCGAGGGAGCGGGTTCGGGCGCTCTGTTCATCGAAGAGCCTTGGCCGGGGATCATGCGCACCGTCTACGGCCAGCACGATCGCTTCAAGGAAACCTACTTCAAGCGCTGCCCGGGCCTCTATTTCACCGGCGACGGCTGCCGCCGCGACGAGGACGGGTACTACTGGATCACCGGACGAATCGACGACGTGATCAACGTCGCCGGCCACCGCCTTGGTACCGCCGAAGTGGAGAGCGCTTTGGTCTCGCACTCCGCCGTGGCCGAGGCCGCCGTCGTGGGATACCCCCACGAAATCAAAGGCCAGGGCATCTACGCCTATGTCACCCTGAAGACAGGCAAAGAATACTCGGACGCCCTCAAGAAGGAACTCACCGTCCACGTCCGCAAGGAGATCGGCGCCTTCGCCGCTCCCGACGTGATCCACTGGGCCCCCGGCCTGCCGAAAACCCGCTCCGGCAAGATCATGCGCCGCATTTTGCGTAAGATCGCCGAAGGCCACCCCGAACAAGTCGGCGACACGTCCACTCTGGCCGACCCTAGCGTGGTGGAACACCTTGTGAAAACGAGATAGACTACGATCGCCTTGTGGCGGTTGCGAGCTAGCAAGAGCCGATGCTTAAGACAGTAATTATCAAGAACTTTAGATCGCTTAGAGATATCAATGTTCCACTGCGCCCGCTGAGCGTACTCATCGGCCCAAACGATTCCGGAAAGTCCGCATTCCTAGGGGCCCTTGAGTATTTGACTGGGCGTCGGAATCTCGACCAATTGGATCCGTGGCGCGCCCAGCCGATCGAGACAGTTGGGATGATCGGCGCGCTCGCTGGAGGAAAGGTTACCCGCGAAGGAAACACCGGCTATCAGTGGGGCCGGGGGCATTTTCCTTTGCTACCACTTTCGCTCTACCAGCTACCCTCGTCTGGTGTTTCAATGACATCCCAAGGTTACTCCGACGAGGGTTCTCCACCAGAAATCGATTCAAGTGGCAATGGGATTCCCGCCCTGCTTGACCATCTACTGCGTCGAGATCGTAAACGCTTTTTCGAGCTGGTTGCTGCGCTACGGGCACTCATTAACGGGCTCGAAGAAGTCGAAATCGCCACGCCGAATGCTGGCACGCGGCGAGTTGATCTCGTCATAGAGCAGGGTTTTCGAATACCCGCCGATCGGACTTCAGTGGGACTACGTCTTGTTCTTTTCTTTGTGGCATTGGCTTACCACCCGTCGCCAGCCAAGCTAATCCTCGTCGAAGAGCCGGAGAACGGCGTGCACCCAAAACGACTTGCTGATGTAATGCGCCTGCTGCGCGAGATCACTCAGGGCAGGCACGGGGCTCACTCATCTCAGATAGTCCTAACGACTCACTCTCCACATTTGCTCGACCATGTGAACCTTGAAAGCGACCAAGTACTGGTTTTTCGCCGCAATGAGGACGGCAGCCGGAGTGCCGAACCTGCAGATGCCGAGCGCCTAAAGACGTTTCTCGATGAATTCATGCTCGGCGAAGTCTGGTACAACCAGGGCGAGGCCGGCCTCGTAAAGCCGACAACATGATCCGCGTTTTGTTCGTGGGCGATGGGCCTCGGGATGCAGCTTGCCTTCCGCCCCTTGTCATCGTGGCCGTCAAAATGACAATCGAATCGCATTTTCGAGCTTGGCGGGACTTTCGGGTTGGTGGATATGAGCGCAAGGTTCTTTTTGCGATTCGAGTAGCGCGGGATGAAAAACTCGCCGGCCTCGTCGCAGTGGTCGATTCGGACAAGGAAAGGCCTCGGGATCGCCTTCGCAAGCTTCGGGCGGGGCGAGAAAAGGATCGTGTACGCTCTGCCCCACTACCAACGGCTTTAGGTGAAGCCAGGCCGCACGTTGAGGCGTGGTTGCTTGATGACGTAGCCGCCCTTCGTGAAGTGCTCCAACTTCCTGCAGAAACAAAAGTTCCCACGATCCGTCAGGTCCAAGGTAATCCGAAAGCAGCTATCGAAAAGCTTGTTTCCACCGTTATGACCTTAAACGCTGCGGAGGATGCGGCTAATGAAACGAGCTTCCTGACGGCGTTAGAGGTAATTGCCGAGCGCTTGGACCAGGCGCGATGTACTCATGCCAAAGAAACCGGATTCGAGGAGTTTCTTGAAGACCTTCGGCATGAATTCCGGATACTGGAGAGCGGTGGGTGATGATTCGTGCCGCTATTCCCGCCGACGCGTCGGCCATCCAACGACTCATCAACGGCATTTTCGGCGAATACGGCTTGGCCCTGACCGTCGACGACAAGGGAAGAAACGCGGGATTTACAAACGTCGATGAGCACTTAGAGCAGCCCGCGGAGTACTTTCACGCTCGCGGCGGTCAGTTCTGGGTTGTCGAGGACGCGGGGCGAATTGTGGCCACCGTCGGCGCGCTGCCGCAAGACACGCGGGCTATCGAGTTGAAAGCCCTATATGTTCATCCGGCAATTCGCCGTCAGGGTTGGGGCCGGCGACTGACGGAATTGGTCATGGACTACGCGCGGGCGGCAGGCAAGAAACGCGCGATCCTCTGGAGCGACACGCGCTTCACCGACGCCCATCGCCTGTATCGAGGCATGGGCTTTCGTCAAAGCGGGGAGCGCGAGCTGCACGACATCTACAATTCATCCGAGTACGGTTTCGAATGCGACTTGACCGGCACGCCGAAATAACGTGTTGCACGACCGCTACTCATTCATGCAGCATTTCTTGTATTTCTTGCCGCTGCCGCATGGACAGGGGTCGTTGCGCTTCAAGCGGCTTCCGGGCCTGACGATCGGTTTCGCCTTGCCCGAGGCCGCTTCCTCGAAGGCCTCCTTGAGTGCTCGAACGTATGCCCCCAAGGCCCGCCCGCCTCCCAACCGACCTTGCCCTTCCAAGTCGGCCAGGAACGCTCCGCACAGCGCGGGCGCGTCTCCTTTGGCCGCGGCCGGCAGGTTTAGCTTTGCGACGGTCTCCAGGAGAGACGACTTCACGTCGGCTTCTTCGATTTCATCGGGTTCGACGCCGCGATTTTCACACGCGGCGCAGAAGAATCGCACGAGTACGTCCTGGGCGTGCTCGCGAAGCCCGCCGGGAATCGTGCGGATCGCATCGGAAGTGCAGAAGTCGCCGACCCAGTTTTCGATTCGCTCGCGAGTGTAGGGGCCCATGATGTTTACATGTACTGGTAGCTAGGGTTTTTTGTCGGGTCGCTTGTAGAGATAGGCGCATTCTTCATGGCGATTTTTTCCATCCGAAAACACCACGAACTTGGCCCCGGACCAGATGGATGCCGCCCCGAAACGGCCGTCTTTGGACAGGGCATAGAACTTGACGTCGAAGTTGGGCCGGCCGTCCTCGTGCCGCAGCCGCTTCTCGACAGTGTATTCGACTATCCGCTCGGCGGCTTCGAGACACGCCTCGCGCGGGGCCATCCCGTGACGCATGGCCTCCACGACGGCATGAGAGCCGCAAATCTTCAGCACGGCCTCGCCCCGGCCGGTGCTCCCTGCCGCGCCGATATCGTTATCCACATACAGCCCCGCGCCGATGATCGGCGAGTCCCCGACACGTCCCGGAATCTTGTAGCTCAGCCCGCTCGTCGTGGTGACGCCGCTGATGTCGCCCGCCGCGTTGAGCCCCAGGCAAGTGATCGTCCCATACGTAAACGCGAAGTCCCGCCGCGCGTCGGAGCGTTTGTTCGGGTCGGGCACTTCCGGCGGTATCCAATCATCGTCGTCGGAGTGATTTTCCTTCCATTCCAGCCACTTCTTTCTCGACTCCTCGGTGAGAAGGTCACACTCCTTGAACCCGTGCGCGCGGGCGAAACGCAGCGCCCCTTCGCCCACCAGCAGCACGTGGTCGGTCCGCTGCATCACCAATCGCGCGACCTGGGACGGCGTCTTGATGTTCCGCAAAGAGGCAACGGCCCCCGCCCCCCGCGTGGGACCGTGCATCACACTCGAATCGAGCTCCACGACGCCGTCCTCGTTGGGCAACCCGCCGTAACCGACGGAGTTGTCCGCCGGGTCTTCCTCGACGATGGTGACGCCCGCGACGACAGCATCGAGCGTGTCCGCACCCGCGGCGATCATTTCCGCCGCCTTTTCCGTCGCCTTCAACCCATTCGCGCTGGAAACCACGAGCGTACCGGAAACTTTTGCATCCGCGGGCTTGGGCTGCGCAGCAACGGTGGACTTCACCGCGTTTACAGTTGCCATCGCGGCGGCGGCTTGCAAAAAATCTCGTCGTGAAAAGTCAGTCATAAGAACTACACAGCCGCGAACGTGAGGCCGGCTACGGCACGCCCCTTTGCTTTTTTCGGTTGCCTTACAAGGACCGCGTTCTCCAGCCCGAGGAGGCGAAGTTTTTCCTCGACGCCCCGCGAGGAGGAATACCCGCCGATGGATCCATCGGAAGCGAGAACGCGATGACAAGGAATCACCAAGGGGAGCGGGTTCCGCGCCATCGCCCCGCCGACCGCCCGCGCCGCATTCGGCGTCCCTACCGCCCGGGCGAGATCGGCGTAAGAAGCCGTTTGCCCATAGGGAATCTGGCGGCACGCTTCCAGGACGGATTGATAAAACGGCGAGAGGCCGGTCAGATCGATATCCATCGAGAAACGAACGCGTTTACCCTCATAATACTCAACGATGGCTTGCTGAAAACGAGACGGAGCCGAAGCCGCCTCGACGGCATGAGGCCACCTTGAGTGAATCACCCGCAGCGTTTCACGTCGCGGTCTGGGAAGGAACGTGGCCAGGAGCCGCCCCTCCTGCTCGACCATTCCGAAGGCGCCCCATGAGGTATCCCAAACGGCATATCGCAAAGTGTTATTCAAGATGACGGCCCCCTTCTATCCACCGCCGCCTGCCGTGGTCTACACGGCAACCGCCGTTGGAATTGAACGCGACGTACCAATCTGCGTGAACACGTCTTGATATTGTCGCGCAAGATACTCATCGCCCGCACCACCGTGCAAGTGGGCCCAAGGAAAAGTCTCCAACGGTGAACGCTCGCGGTGAGCGTAGAAGCTCGGATCAATGCCCGTGGCGTCGAATGCACGCTGCCAAATTTCATTCTTGAAGCACTCATCCCAGCCGTCGAACCGCGCGCCCGCCCGAAAGGCGTGCTCGACGACGTCGGCCAGGCGGCGATCTCCGCGGGCGAAAACCGCTTCCAGGATCGACCGCTCCACGTTGTGAGTTTTGAGCTTGATGGGACCGGATGGTTTCTTACCGGCCCGGCGTGAGCCCGCCCCCTTTGGATCGCGGCTCTTACCCAGGAGCGCCGCCATGCGCCGGCGGGCCTCATGGAAGTACTCGGCGCGAGGCTGCGCCGCCCATTGAAACGGCGTGTAAGGCTTGGGCACGAGCCAGCCCACCGAGGCATTCACGTTTGCCGGACCTTTTCCCAATTCGCGGCGCGATTCGCTGACCTTGCGCGACAAGTGAACGATGCCGTCAATATCGTCGGGCCGTTCACCGGGAAACCCGGCCATGAAATATAGTTTGACCCCTCGCCATCCGGCCTTGAACGCCTGCTTGACGCCGTCGAGCAGATTGCCGTCCGTCACGTGCTTGCGAATGGCGGCGCGCATGTCATCGTTGGCCGCCTCCACGGCCATGGTCAATCCGCTCTTGCGCACGGAATTCACCATCCAAGGAATGTTTTGCAGCATTTTGTCCACGCGCAGGGAAGGCACGGAGATGTTCACTCGGCGCGAGGCAAATCGTTCGTTGGCCCGCTCGGCCAGCTCCCGCAAATCGGGATAATCGGCGGTGGACAGCGACAACAATCCGAACTCATCCATGCCCGTGGAGCGGTACATCTCCTCGGCCATTTCGAGGATCTTGTCCACGGTGCGCATTCGCACGGGGCGCTTGGTGTAACCCGCGTGACAAAAGCGGCAACGCTGCGGACAGCCGCGCATGATCTCCACCGCGAATCGATCGTGGACGACCTCAACAAAAGGAACAAGCGGCCGAAGGGGGAATGGCGCCTCTTCAAAATCCTCCGTCTGACACCGTTCGATTGCGGCGGGAACGGTCGGATCGTTCGCGGTGATCGCTTGAACCGCCCCATCGCGGTTATAGGAAACGTCATAGAGAGACGGCGCATAGATCCATGGAAACCGCTGGGCCATCAAGCGAATCATGTCTCGACGGCGGACGCCGTTTTCTTTGAATTCACGATACGCGGCGAGGATCGAGACCATGGATTCCTCGCCGTCCCCCAGGACCACCAGGTCGAGGAACGGTGCCATCGGCTCCGGATTGTCCGCCTGGGGACCGCCCGCAATGATGAGGGGGTGCCGATCGTCCCGATCCGCGGACCGCAAAGGAATTCCGGCGAGATCAAGCATTTGCAAAACGCAAGTGAAGGCCATTTCGTATTGCAGGGAAACGGCAAGAATGTCTGCCGAGGCCACGGGCTGTCGTGTGTCCCATGTGAATAGTTCGATCCCCTTGCGGCGCATGACGCCTTCCGCATCAAGCCACGGACAGTACACGCGTTCCGCACAACATCCGGGCGTGTGATTCACCAACCAATAAATAATCTGGCAGCCTAGGTGGCTCATCCCGATCGTGTAGGTGTCCGGAAACGCGACGACGACGCGAACCGAGGCCCGCGCCCAATCCCCCTGGGAAACTAGCTGGTTTACTTCGCCACCGATGTACTGGCCGGGATGGTCTACAAAGGGGAGTAATTCGGAGCTGATGAGCTGGGAAAGTGTCATCAAGATAAACCGTCGCTGAAGTTTGATGTTTCCTGCGGTATTCTTACCCGATTCTAGGCTCTCCTAACCCTCCTTACTCTAATCCAATCCCAGAATGATGCAAACGCGGCCTATCCCCTCACCTTGCCGCAAAAGCTTGGTTTTCTCAAGATTTCCTTTGCGTATGGGTAGTCAACGGTGTACTTTATTAGTGGCTATTATGCGACCTACTGGTCCAAACCAGCCGTTTCTGCGCGCAAACCGCCGCAGCGGGCAGCGTGCGTCTACCTTGATCGAGTTGTTGGTGGTGATCTCGATCATCGGCTTCCTGTTTTCGCTGCTTATCCCCTCGCTCAAGAAATCCACGGAAATGGCCGCCGCCACGGTGTGCCGTCACCATCTTCGCGAGTTGGGACGCGGTCTTGAAATGTACCGCATGGAGAACGATGGCTGGTTGCCGGCGGGGGAACCCGCTTCGTCCAATTCGATCAAAGAAGTTAAGGCCGAGCCTTGGTTTGGGAAGCTTTATCCGACTCATCTCCCCGACCCGATGGTGCTTCGATGTCCAAGAGATCCGTATGGACCTCGCGTCGCGTCCGCGTCCGGCCGCACCCGCGATCAGCTCATCGAGGGCTACGCCAGCTACGGCCTCAATGACTTTCTCATGACCGTCGGCGGCGGACGCTTTGCGAATGTCGATCGCAACCTGCCTCGTCGACCGGCGGATACGATCCTGGCGGCGGACCTCGGCCCGGATGACGTCGGAATCGTTGAAGGCAACGGAACGATCGTTGCTCCGGCGCGCAAGGACAGCCTGCTCATGTGGAGTGACGGTTTCGACCCGTTTTCCGATAACAAGCCCAATCCGTGGCTGACGACTCGACACGGCGATGGAATCCACATGCTGACGCTGGTCGGCGAGGTTCGCGACGTCCGTACATCGACCGTTCTGCGTACACCGATGCTGAGGCGTTATCCAAGCTGCGCCGCGGGCGGATGCACGTTGTGTATGTCCTTGAAGCTCTATCACTACTCTTTCGCCAAGGATCAGCTTTTCTGGTGGACCGGTCCTGTTCCGCCCGAATGACGCCCCGCGATTCACTCACTGCCCGCGCTGAAGCGCCCGGCACCCGACGACGACGGACCGTTCGCATTGTCCGCCGCCGCACGCCTTCGCGAGCCGCGATTCTGAGTTTGCTAACGGCCGTCTCCGCCGCCGGCGTGGCTTTCGCGGCTTGGCGCTGGTGGCGACCCGCCCCGCCTGTCCCCTTCTACGAGCGAACGATCCGCGATGTTGAGCTCACCTGGAAGTGCGAGGCCGGACACGCCTTCATGGCTGCCGGACAGGTTGCCGACCGGCTCTGCGCCATGTGCGATCGGCCGGCCCACGTCTTCACGCTGTATGAATGTCGGCAGCACGGTGTCGCTGAAGTCACAGTTCGATTCACGGAGGGTCCGGACGGCAGACCGAAGGTCTCGCACTTTCGGGTGAAAAAGGAATGGATTGAAGCCTCAGATCCGGTTCCCTGTCCGCAGTGCAACGTGCCCATGACCCGAAAGCAGGCCGACCCTTTGGAAGCGTTCAACCGCGAGAAAAAAAAGACCGATCGCTGAGCGGCGCCCTGTATTTCGCTCTGCGCGTGTTGAGTCGCGCGATGCGACCCATTACGCTGTGGGCATGATTCTGATCGTCGATAATTACGACTCGTTCACGTACAACCTCGTTCAGACCATCGGGGGCCTCGACCGCGGGCACGCGATGAAAGTGGTGCGTAACGATGAAACGACGATTGAGGAACTTGCCTCCTGGAAGCCGCGTCACATCATCATTTCGCCCGGTCCGTGCACTCCCAACGAAGCCGGGATTAGCATGGAATTGGTGAAGCGTTTCGCGGGCGATGTTCCCATCCTCGGCGTTTGCCTCGGTCACCAGTGCATCGGGCAGGCCTTTGGCGGCAAGGTCGTCCGCGCCACACGGCTGATGCACGGCAAGACCAGCCCCATCCATCACGACGGCAAGGGAGTTTATTACGGCCTGTCCAATCCCTTCACCGCGACTCGTTATCATTCGCTGACCGTGGACCGAGACACGCTGTCCTCGCAGTTCGAGGTCACGGCCTGGACGGACCGCGACGAGCTCATGGGCATCCGCCACAAGACCGATCCCATCGACGGCGTCCAGTTCCATCCCGAGAGTTTTCTAACGACCGAAGGAAGCCGCCTGATCGCAAATTTCCTTCGACAATAAACCAACGAATCTTTGAGGAAGCATCAGAGGAGGGAACAGCGAAGGCGCTACACGATGGTATTCGTGAGTCGTACCCTCAGGGGAAAGTCAGGTGAGCTTCGGTCTGTTGTAGTGGAGTCCGGCGACACGGTGCTGTTCACGCGTGGAGTCATTCACACCTTCACGGCGCTGCTCAGCGACCTGACTTTGCTTTCGTATCACGCACCGTTTTTTGAGTTCGACGATTCGCGGCAGTTCACGATCTTGCGTCTCGCTGAGCGTGCGCGCTTTGTCTGGTCACCAGCCCATTTGCACAAGCCCGCGCAGATCACAACGCGCGGTGAGCGGGATGTGCAAAAAGTGGAGACCCTCTAAATTAAGGAACCGTGGCGGTACAGTTCAGTGCTACGGTTAGCACGGGTCGTGGACGAAGCAGTGCCTTGATCACGAGGCAACATTCGTCCGGAGCCTTTGGCCAACTTGCCGATATTCACGGCCACGGTTTCATTCACCGTGCCCGATTCCTCTAAAGGCACTTTAGATGAAGTCTGGCTTCAAAACCTACTTCATCTGGGGGGTCAGCCTCGCGAAACACGCGGACCTTCCGCCCCCCTTGCGCATCTCTTTGAAAAAAAATCAGGGGCTTATCTCTTTGACAAACCGATAGTTGCATATACAATTATTGAGGAGACATGAAGTCGGAGCCGAGCATTATGCAAGCAATGATTGACAAGGTCGCCAGCGAGTGCGTTGCCGTCCGGCTGCGCATGCTGAATCGCGTCATCACCAACATCTACGACGACGCCCTGCGGTCGCTCCACCTGAAGGTGAGCCAGATGAACATTCTGGTCGCCGCCGCCAAGATGGGTACGGCTCGCCCCATTGGAGTTTGCGAGAATCTACAACTCGACGTTTCGACCCTCAGCCGCAACGTCGAACGAATGAAGGCTCGTGGCTGGCTGGAAGTGGTGCCCGACGAGGATGGCCGCTCGCAGCCTTTTCGCCTGACACCACAGGGCCGCAAGCTCCTGGAAAAGGCGGTTCCGGCCTGGAGCGAGGCGCAACAGCGCGTCAAGAAGGTTCTCGGGGTCGGTTTCGTGGAACAGTTGAACCGGGCCATGAAGCGAGTAAGCGAAGGGGCCGCAAGCTGATTTTTTTGGCCGTATAGTTGCATATACAACAAGGAGAGAGTCGTGAAGCTCGAAGATCACCCTACCGTGCAGCGGATTCATCTCAAGACCTTGCCTTCCGTTCCGCCCAGGAAGGGGTCACTGGATGCGGGCTGGCTGAAGCAACTGGTCCTCGATGCCGGCGCCGATGACGTGGGGTTTGTCGAGATCGGCAGGCCCGCTTTGGACGATCAGCGCCAAGACATTCTCAAGGCGTTCCCCCACACCAAGACACTGATCAGCTTCGTGGTTCGTATGAATCGAGAGGCGATTCGGACACCGAAGCGATCGGTCTCCAACACCGAGTTTCACCACAGCGGGGATGAGGTCAACGACATTGCCCGGAGCGTGGTGCAGACGCTGGAAGACCGGGGAATCCGGGCGATGAACCCGGCGATGGGTTTCCCGATGGA
>Ga0187893_10006443_pt1 | contig 20099 bp, 17 predicted proteins | sample MA1701074metaG_FD_139574 | JGI IMG/M metagenome (GOLD analysis project Ga0187893, IMG submission 139574) | White microbial mat communities from a basaltic lava cave in the Kipuka Kanohina Cave System on the Island of Hawaii, USA - MA170107-4 metaG ...
AGCGCAGGCGAAGACTAGACGGCATGCCTCGGCTGCACTCAGCATGACCTGATTACCCACATGATTACGTTCATTTTGATTTTGGAATACTTCGGTCAGTCTGAGCGCAGGCGAAGACTAGACCGATGCAGCGCACCAGCTTTTATTTCCCCTCCGCCTGCTTCTTGGCTTCGCGCTCCCTCGCTTTTCCAGCTCCAATGGGTATCCCCACGGTAAAGTAAAGTGACTGGTTGGTTACGGATTCCCCGGGGTTTGTCTTCAGAATATCCATAAGCCCCTGGTAACCACGGATGCCGATATTCATTCCGTTGCCACCCATAAGCCTGTATCCGATCCCCGCACAAAGCCCTGCATCCAGCGTGCGGTAAGCATCACGAATGTCCACCCTGTAAGTTAGGGGTTCGCCGTTGACGTCAGCGGAGAACTCATCATGCGCCGCGTACAACAGGCCAAGCATTGGCCCTGCCTCAGCAAAGAAATGGTTGTTGAATTTTCGTTTAATCATGATAGGAAAGTTAAAGTAGGCAAGCGAACGCTCAACGGAACCGGCTGCAAAGGAGTTGTCCAGATCGGGATTGTTGAGCGGATAAACGGGAAGGCCGGCTGCTCCCATGTTTGACTTGACGATAACGCCCGTATGGATCAGCCACATCGGGTGTTTGGTCTTTATGTCGAAATAGAATCCGAGGTTAAACGTGGGAAGGGCCTTGTCGTATTGGACACCTGTCTGCCAGCAGTAGTTAATGCCTCCATCAAGGCCGAATTCCACCTTGCCGGAATTAAGGTTGTCGCCAAGCAGCAGGGAAATAATGACCTGACCATAACTGCCGGTGCTGGCCCCGGCCAGCAGTAGTAGGAAAAACAGGGTTCTCATGTGCTTTGAAGGACGGTTTGGCGTCAACAAAGGTACCCGCTTGTCCTGAGCTGTCAAGGCTGAGCTGCCAGACTTAGCCGGCATGCCCTGAGCCTGCCGAAGGGAAGTCCTGTCGAAGTCTTGCCGATGGGGGAGATTACTTTTTAGCTACCTGAAAGGCTTTTTTGCCTTCCTGATCGGTTTCGCGGATAACGCCAAGCTGCTTCATCTCGGCGAGCATTCCCTGGATGACCTTCTCATGGTTTGCGCCAAGATGGTCGACCAACTCCTGGTAGGTCTTGATCTGGTTCGGGGATTTGCGAAAATCAGTAATAAAATTGAGGATGTCGACTTTTTTCATGGTAGATCATACTTGGCTGGGCATACGAAGGTAACGACCACCTGGTTGCATGAGTTTTGTATCTGGTCTTTATGTAATCCTAATGCTCTGGCAGGGTTCTTTTTCACCGTATTTATAACCGGCCACATACCTTTGGCTCATCAACAAAGAGCAGATGAACCGCTCCTTTTCAGCACTTCGAAAACAACCCTGGCTTGTCAGCACCCTGCTAATGGGCGGTGTGGTGCTCCTTGGGCTCTCCCTTCACACTTGGGTTGGCTACAGGGTAGTGGCATTCATGCTGCTTGTTTCTGTATCTCTGCTTGCATTGGTTTATTCTATCCGCACAGTGATTGCCGCTGCCTTGGCCAGCGCACTTCTTTGGGATTTCTTGTTCATTCCACCCCGGTTCACTTTTACAATTGGCTCAACAGAAGACCAATTGTTGCTCCTGACTTATTTCCTGGTGGCAATCATCCATGCGGTGCTTACCGGGCGCGTTCGCCAGGCAGAGGAACGAGCTCGCGAAAAGGAGGTAAAGGCAAGCCAAATCAAGTTTTATAGCACCTTGTTGAGCTCGCTCTCGCATGAGCTAAAGACTCCGATCACAACAGTCCTAGGTGCGACCGACACCCTCCTTTCCGACCGTCAGGAATTGACTGTGGCAGACAGAAAAGAGCTCCTCCAGGAAGTTGGCAAGGCATGTTTGAGACTCAACCAGCAGGTGGAGAACCTCCTTGGAATGTCGCGCCTGGAATCCGGCGTGTTCGCATTGAAACGTGACTGGGTGGATGTGCCGGAGCTTGTTTATTCCACCCTGCGGCTGTTTGAGCCTGCGATATTGAAGTATCGCGTTACAGTGTTTGCTGAGGAAGCACTTCCGCTCGTCAAGCTGGATATTCACTTGATGCAACAGGTGCTTTACAATCTAGTGAACAATACCCTCCAGCACACCCCGGAGGGGACTGACATAATTGTGCGGGCCAGCTATTATGAAACAGTATTTCGAATAGCTGTCAGCGACACGGGGCCAGGATTCCCCGAGGCGGATATTTCGCGCGTTTTTGAAAAATTTTTTCGCGTTGAAGGATCGCGCGCCGGTGGTACGGGACTGGGTCTTTCTATTGTAAAAGGATTTGTGGAAGCACATAGCGGAACAGTTACACTTCGGAATTTGCCCCTTAGCGGAGCCGAGTTCCTCATTGAAATTCCTGCCGATGCTACCTATCTAAACGCTTTGAAAAATGAGTAAGGCCGCTGTTCTGATCATAGATGATGAGCCGCAGATTCGGCGTCTGTTGACAATTGCTCTCCAGCACGACTTCCACGTTGATGAAGCGGCAACTGCGCGTGATGGCTTAACCAGGGTGGCCATGCACCCACCCGAATTGGTGTTGCTCGATCTTGGTCTTCCAGACATGAACGGTCATGAGGTACTTCGAAATCTCCGGGAATGGTACACGCACCCAATCATTATTCTTTCTGTGCAAAGCAACGAGGATGACATTGTAAAGGCTCTTGACAATGGTGCCAACGATTACCTGGTGAAGCCATTCCGAACCGGAGAATTACAAGCGCGAATCAGGTCGGCGTTGCGCAAAGATGCATCTGATGATCAGTTTTCCCGACTGGAATACGGTGCCCTCGCGCTCGACTTCGCCGCCCGACGCGTTACAAGGAATGGCGCCCCCGTTAAACTTACTGCAACCGAATACACCTTACTTTCATTGCTCGTCCGCAACGAGGGCAAGGTGTTGACCCACAGATTTCTGTTACAGGAAGTTTGGGGTCCCTCATATGTCCAGGAGTCACAATATCTCCGGGTTTTTATCGCGCAACTGCGGAAGAAAATAGAAGATGATCCGAATCGACCAGTCCACCTCCTCACAGAGTCAGGTGTTGGCTACCGGTTCGTCGGTAAGTAAGAGGAAAACTAAACTGAATTTTTACAATGAAAAACTCGAATCACGGTTCGAACAGGATAACTATTGCCTCACTGCTGGTAGCGCTCGGCATCATTTACGGCGACATCGGTACGAGTCCGTTGTATGTGTTGAAATCCATCGTAGGCAATAAACCTATTGATGAGGCGCTGATCCTCGGTGGTGTTTCATGCGTTTTCTGGACGCTCGTCCTGCAAACCACCATCAAGTACGTTGTGTTTACGCTCATGGCCGATAACGATGGCGAAGGCGGTGTGTTTGCATTGTACGCATTAGTCCGTCGATACGGAAAAGGACTTGTCATCCCTACCATCCTTGGTGCCACAACCTTGCTTGCTGATGGAATCATTACGCCGCCCATCTCCGTCGCCTCTGCTGTTGAAGGACTGGAAATGGTGATCCCAGATCTGCCCACAGTTCCAATTGTCATTGTTATTCTGTCCATGCTCTTTTTCTTTCAAAGATTCGGCACGCAAAGGGTAGGAGGTGCTTTCGGACCGATCATGGTGGTCTGGTTCACCATGCTAATTGTTCTCGGCTCAGTACAAGTCATCAACTATCCCGCTATTCTAAAGGCAGTCAATCCTGTTTACGCTATTGAGCTTCTCGTTCGATATCCACACGGCTTCTGGCTGTTAGGCGCGGTGTTTCTGGCTACCACTGGTGCTGAGGCCATGTATTCCGACCTCGGGCATTGCGGCCGAACCAATACCCGGATCACCTGGGGCCTTGTCAAAGTGGCTTTGCTTACAAACTATTTTGGTCAGGCCGCCTGGACGCTCACACAAGCGGGTGAACAGCTCAATGGCCGAAATCCATTTTACGAGATCATGCCTTCGTGGTTTCTCATTCCAGGCATTGTCATCGCGACGCTTGCGGCCATCATCGCAAGCCAGGCCATGATCAGCGGATCGTACACACTGGTAGCTGAAGCCATGAGCCTGAATTTCTGGCCGCGCGTAACAGTTCGGCAACCCACTGAGCTTAAGGGCCAGATCTACATTCCAAGTGTCAATACTATTCTATGGATAGGGTGCATCCTGATGATCCTTTACTTCCAGAATTCTGCGCACATGGAGGCCGCCTATGGTTTCTCGATAACGATCGCGATGATGATGACTACCATTCTATTGGCACACTTCATGCTGTACAAAAAGCGGTGGCATCCGCTCGTGGTTGCCGGTTTGGTTATTGTGTTCAGCACCATCGAGTTATCCTTTTTCATAACCAATGTTGCAAAGATCAAGGAACGCTGGATGTTCCTGTTTTTTGAACTCTTCATTTTCCTGGTCATGTACACCTGGTACTACGCCCGCAAGATCAACAACCGATTTGTTCGGTTTGTCGAGTTGGGCAAATACACCGGGCTGATACGAGAATTGAGTGAAGATGACAGTATTCCAAAGTTTGCGACACACTTGATTTATCTCACCAAAGCCAACAACCGCGAACACATCGAAGAGAAAGTCATTAAATCCATTTTCTCAAAAAAGCCCAAACGGGCCGATGTGTATTGGTTTCTCCACCTCGATAGAACGGATGATCCGTACACACTTTCCTATGATGTTTCAGAATTGGTCGACGACAAGGTAATTAAAGTGACGATTCATCTTGGTTTCAGGGTCCAGCCCCGGTCTGAGCTTTTCTTCAAACTGATTGTTAAACAATTGGTGCGCAACAAGGAATTGAATCTTCACATTCGCCCGGATGGATCAACCAGGTACAACAACGAACCGGACTTCAAGTTCGTAATCCTCGAAAAATTTCTTTCCGTCGAGAATGAATTTGCCATTAGGGAAGGTGTATTGCTCAATGCCTACTTCTTCCTGAAGCACCTCGGCCAGAGCGATGAGAATGCGTTTGGGCTTGACAAGAGTGATGTGGTGGTTGAACAGGTTCCGCTGGTTTACCACCCCGTTTCAGAAGTACCACTTGAGCGTTCAGCTTCCGGCAAATCTGTTTGATGCATAATTGATTCATGAAAAAGATTGTATTCCTTCTATTGACTTGTTTTTCGGCATGGGGCCAGGCAAAAGTTCCCTTCTTCGGAATTGATCAGACATGGCAAAACGGCTCTGACCGTCGAGATTCTTCGGCCTGGGCATCAAACAAATACTTTGTGCCAAGTGTTTTGCTTGACCTCAACTACAATTACTCTTTCAACAACCCGATTGACAATACCGTGGTCGGATCTACGGCCTTGGCCCGTCACAATGAAATGCAGCTCGCGGCCTTGCACGCCGGTGGTGATTTCAGTTATGAAAATGTAAGAGGTAGGATAATGCTCCAGTTTGGGATGCGATCAACGGTGGTGCCAAGGAATGACTACAGTCCGTACCGCGGGCAATACGACCTTGCTTCAGTTTACCGATATCTTAGTGAAGCATATGCAGGATATCACTTCGATGTAGACTACGGATTGAATGTAGACGCCGGCCTATTCCTTTCCTACATTGGTCTGAATTCCTATTACCAGGCAGAGAACTGGGAGTACCAGGCATCTTACACCAGCGACAACACGCCATGGTTCTTCAACGGGATAAGGATCCAATACTTCCCGATAAAGAACCTGAAAATTGAACCATGGCTCATCAACGGGTGGCAGAGCTATGGGAAGTTTAATTCCATGCCAGGACTTGGAGGAAACATAACCTGGATGTCAAAAGACAGCAATGTGAAGTTGCTTACCAACAACTATTTTGGAACGGATGCTGCCGGTATGCCAGGGCGCACCCGGTTCCACTCCGACAACAGCATCCTTGTAAGGTATCTACATCGCCCAAGCGGCAATGGAATTGTACAAGGAGCATTCTCGATCACCGGTGACATCGGAATGGAAACCGGCGGTGGGGTGAACGGTTTTTCAACCGATGGTTCTGTCAATCCGGCGCAATACTTTCTAAGCTTGATGGCGTATCACCGCCTTTGGTTTATGGATAAAAAGATGGCTTGGACTTTGGGAGGCGGGATAATGGAGAATCCCGGAAGGTATCTCGTTTTGCTTCCCACCGGACAGGCCAGCCCATTGCCGGATCCAAATGCGCCAACATCCCCTGCCGGGGCATTCCCATTTTCAACAAACCCCGGTGATCAGTTTCGGGGCTGGGATTGTTCTACAAATCTTGACTTCATGCCCAACCAGTCTTTTACTGCACGCTTTGAGTTTGTGTATCGCGAGGCGTCAGTGCCATATTTTGCCGGAAGGGGAGGCGTGACATCACAAACAGGTTATTCAACAGCACCACTTGATCCAATGTGGCGACCAGACCTTGTGCGTTCAGAGGCCAAGGTGATCCTTGCGGTTCTATTCAGGATTTAGGGTAGAACGGGTCTTTTTCCGGTCACACCGATTACTGACAGATTACCGGTTACCGATCACACCTTTTTGTATCTTTTGGAATGAAACGAGTATTGACCCTTTTCATGGTGCTCGCAGCTTGCCTCGCCTGCAAAAAGAAAACACCTTTGTCCACAATGCTGTCGATTGATCCTTCGGAAATGAAACTCTATGTCATGGCCAACGCCAACCGTATGGCGGTCGCAGTTACCAATTTTGGTGGACGCGTGGTCATGCTCCAGCTTCCCGACAAGGAGGATCATCTGGGTGACATTGTTCTTGGCTACGATTCGCTGACACCTTACCTCACGGGCAACCCTTACTTCGGAGCACTGATCGGGCGCTATGGAAACCGGATCGCAGAGGGAAGTTTTGAGTTGGAAGGAGAGGAATACCAGCTCGCAACAAATAATGGAGACAATGCGCTGCACGGCGGTCCGGGTGGATTTCACAATGTCCTTTGGAATGTGGAACAGAAGACTATCGAAGGCGGACAGGCACTGGCATTGACCTATGTAAGCCACGATGGCGAAGAAGGCTACCCGGGAAAACTTAGTGTGAAAGTGACCTACACGATGCCAAATGACAGCAACGAGCTTGTAATTGATTATGAAGCGATGACCGATGCACCAACAATTGTCAACCTGACGCATCATTCATTTTTCAACCTGGCTGGTGAAGGGTCCGGAAGTATTCTCAGCCATGAATTCACCATCAACGCCGACCGCTTCTGTCCTGTTGATGAGGGCCTGATTCCTACTGGTGAATTTCGCCTTGTCGAAGGTACACCCTTTGACTTTCGCGAACCGCACCAGGCTGGTGAGCGAATAGGAGAGAAGGATGAACAGTTGGAATTCGGGAGGGGTTACGACCACAACTGGGTGCTAAGCAAGAAAGGGAACGAGTTGGCCCTTGCGGCAACTGTAACCGAGCCCTTGAGCGGACGCAAGATGGAAGTGTGGACGACCGAGCCGGGCCTCCAGTTTTATTCCGGCAACTTTCTTAACAAGACCGAAATCGGAAAAGACGGCCACGTGTATGACTTTCGTTCTGCCTTTTGCCTGGAGGCGCAACACTTTCCGGATTCACCCAACCACCCTGAGTTTCCATCAACAGTACTGAAGCCGGGGGAGACGTATAGGCAGAAGACGATATACAAGTTTTCCATTGTCAGATAGCCGCGCTGTCTTCGCGGCCGCAGCGTCAGCGGAGTGCCGCGATCTTCGGATTTTTCGATGCGCAGGCACATTCCAATCTCACGAAACTGATTTCGTGCGCACTAGGGTGTGCATTTCATGGTTGCGTGAAAAGAGCGCGGTATTCGGCCGAAGCGCCCGAAATCGCGAAGACAAGCAAGCCTTGGGAAGGTCTCTTGCATAGAAACAGCAAAGGCATGGTCAGGTTTACCTTATGTAGTTCAACATTTCGCGTAAGTCATACCATCCTTCACTTAAGTCACGCCATTCTGGATTCATCTCATTGATAAGATTCTTTTTCCATTCCCTTCGGTATTTCTTGAGTTGTTTCTCACGATGGATTGCATCCCAAACATAGCCGAAGTCCTCATAGTACATTAGTCTATTGCAATTGTATTTACTAGTGAACCCCGCTTCAAGTTTAAGTTTGTGCTCGAAAACCCTTCGGAATAGGTTATTGGTGACACCAGTATAGAAAACGGAGTGCTGCCAATTGGTGAGGATGTAGACGGAATAAACCTTGGTCACCAGTCAAAAATCCGGAGGTTGAATGAGCCTTCAAGATGATTGATTGCCGGGAAACAGAACATGTTCTTGTTTTGTTTTCCATAATCGGATTCTTCGATGCGCAGGCACATTCCAATCTCACGAAACTGATTTCGTGCGCACTCAGGGTGTGCATTTCATGGTTGAGTGAAAAGATTGCGGTATTCGGCCGAGGCGCCCGAAACCGCGGAGACAGATCAGACACTTTGCTAAGCACTCAATTGTTCCGCTACCCACTCACCAAGTGCCGGCCCATGCTTAAACCCGTGACCTGATCCTCCTCCAAGGAAAATCACGTTCTCCGCTTCCGGGTGTTTGTCGAAGATGAAGTTCCCATCGGGTGAGTTTTCATAGGGACACACCCGGTTCTCAACCAGAGGCGCGTTCTTCAACCCGGGAAAGCGATGGGCGATGAAGTTCCGTGCGCGTTTCAGGACTTCAGGGTTTGCGGAGCGTTCTCCGTGAGTTGGATCGAATGGCTCACCGCGACGGTCAACACCAATCTTGAATCCGCGACGTGCATTTCCGGGGATTCCATAATAAAAGTCATTGCCGTCAACGTCTACCCAGGCCGGCATTGCGTCGTACAAACCGCTGGATTCCTGCGGAACACCAAAGTAGTAGGCTTCCTGCTTCGTACAGGTAATTACATTACCAAGGACTTCAGGAAAAAGTTTTCCCAACCAACTGCCGCAGGCAAAGAGGTAGGCGTCTGCTTTTATACTGCTCCCATTTGACAGAGCAAGGTCACAGAGGCCTCCCGAAGCGAACGTCCCCGGCTTCGCAAGTGCCTGGATAAACGTTCCACCAAGTTTTACAAATTCATTTACAACAAGTTGACAACTCTCGCGAGCCATTCCGTATCCACCGAAGGGATCCAGATAGGCGTGATGCAAGTCTTCCGTATGAATAAGTGGGTAACGGCGCTTCAGTGAGTCTGAGTCGATGCGCTCGTACATCATGCCTTGCTCCTTCGCAAAGGGAATTGAGTCGTCTACGATCGGTGTTTTCTCCTTGTAGCACATCCACAGCACGCCGGTGTTGTGAAAGAGCCTGGTGTTCCATTTCTTTTCGTACTCCTTCCACAGCGTGAGGGCTCGCACGTTCATGTCGAAGTAGAACTTGTTGCCGCCGTAGGTTGATCGTATGACTCTGGTTTCATCTCCAGAGCTGGAACGCGAATGCCCTGGTCCCCAGGCATCTACAAGTGTGGTTCTAAAACTTTTTTGCTGGAGGTGCAGTGCGGTCCAGCCGCCGAAAGCGCCTGCACCAACTACAACGACTGAAGCCGGTGGTGACAACCTGTTCAACTTCGGCCGGAGAAAGGAGGAGGGTGGTGCGAAGGTATTGGCTGACATGGGTCAGGGGGAAACAGCCCACTCGTCAACATTGTAAACGATCCCTGAAATCATGATGATAAGCAAAGCAATCGCAAGGACCTGGTGCAACCGTTCGGGCAATTCCTTCCGAACAAATAGGTAGGCGAGAGCAGCAAACAACATAGCATTGACCAGCCACCCCTCGACACCAAGGTTGTGATACATGATGTTCTCTGCGGCTGAAACTGCCGTGAGTACCATAACCATCGCAAAGAACTTCCGGTAATTTTCGAAATAATAAGACCGCATATCAGTTTGCGACTCGGCGGTCATCGGAAAGAGCAGACGGGCCATGATGAACAAGCTGATCGGATAGAGCACCTGGAACAAAAACCCGGGCAAGCGCCAGGTAGAAATGCCCTTCAATTGATACAACAACCACCAGTCTTGAACATGAAGCACGAAGACAAGTACAATCCACAGCAGGTGAGGCCAGTAGAGTCGTACCATCTTCCATTGGTGTATCAGGTCGGCGATCCCTGACATGATTTGGGTTATGCCCAGTCCAAGGATAATGGAAATCAATACCGTCACAAACTCGAATGGGCTCATAATGAATGACTTTGCATCGTTTTCATCTGTTTATAATCATTCTAATCTATGATTTGTGAGGCATTTCTCTTCAGGTCGGCACAAGTTAATCACCTGTTTTTTTTGGTGCTTAACATCGGCTCTGCTGACCAACAAAAAGTTTGAAAAATTGGCTCTGGAACGTAGATTTGTGCTTCTCCGCCTTATTTTAGCGGAGCCTAAACCACATGATGAAGCACCCAAGTCTCTCCCTCTCTCCTCGTGTTGCGTTTGCTCTCCTCATAGTACTCTTTTCTTATTCCGCTCAGGCCCAGGACATCCCGACCGATCCGGCTGTCATTAGCGCGGGAGAGGCTCTTTTCAATGCCAACTGCAAGACCTGTCATCGTGTTAAGTCCAAGTTGATTGGTCCTGCGCTGGCAGGAGCAGAAACACGTGTGCCATCCATCCCCTGGATTTACAATTGGGTTCGCAACTCTGCGAAAGTCATCGCTAGCGGCGACGAGTATGCCAACAAGATATTCACTGAATACAACAAGAGCCAAATGACGGCTTTTACCAACCTGAAGGATGATCAGATCATGAGCATCCTGGCGTATGTAAAGGCGGAGGAAACGAAAGTGGAGGTAGCCCCAACACCTGTGGCTGGTGCAGGAGGTGCCGCAACGGGTTCATCAATACCAGAAGCCTACATCAACGTGATATTAATAGGCATGATCGTCATCCTGGTTCTCCTCGTGGTGATCCTCGTGCTGATTGTGAATGCACTTCGCAAGTTTCTCAACCAGCGCGACCTCACTGAAGAGGAGCGGGAAATCGTTAATTCACCCATCACAGTGTCTTCCGTCAGCAGGAGTCCCGGGTTTATCTTCCTTGTCACCTTTGTTGTTGGAACAATCATATTCAAGGGTGTTATCGACGGATTGTACTCTATCGGCGTTCAGCAAAACTATCAGCCCAAGCAGCCGATCGCCTTCTCGCACAAGATTCACGCCGGCCAGTACGAGATTGAATGCAAGTACTGCCACACCGGCGCGATGAAAGGCAAGCAAGCCAACATCCCTTCTCCAAACATCTGTATGAATTGTCATTCACAGATCAAAGAGGGAACCACAACAGGTACGGGAGAGATCGCGAAGATTTATGCCGCTGTTGGTTATGATCCGAACACACAGCTCTACACAGGCGTCACCAAACCTATCGAGTGGGTGCGCATTCACAACCTGCCGGACCTGGCGTACTTCAATCACTCCCAGCACGTCAACGTCGGTGGCATAGTTTGCCAAACCTGTCACGGACCGGTTGAGACGATGGACGTTGTGAAGCAGTATTCTCTGCTGACAATGGGTTGGTGTATTGACTGCCACCGCAAGACCGATGTGAATACCAAGGGCAATGCCTACTACGACAAACTCCTGGAGCTGCACGGTCCCAAGAAGGCCATGAAGGTGGAAGACATCGGCGGTCTGGAGTGCGTAAAGTGTCACTATTGATTTTGAAGCGCAACGGCGCTTTTTTGTTTTTTCTTGAAGCACAAAAGGAACGACCAACAATATGGGTACTACCAAAAAGACATACTGGAAAGGACTTGAGCAATTCAAGAATGATCCTGCCTACATCAAAAACGCGGACAAGGAGTTCGTGAATCTTGGTGCGGAGGAGGATCCCGGTCATTCCAGGAGGGACTTCCTGAAAATGATGGGCTTCAGCGTGGCGGCCGCATCCCTCGCTGCCTGTGAAACCCCCATTCGCAAAGCAATCCCATACGTAAACAAACCCGTCGACGTTGACCCCGGGATTCCGAACTATTATGCCTCTACCTATATTAATGGAGGAGACTACTGCTCGATTGTAGTAAAGACTCGCGAGGGCCGTCCCATTAAAATTGAGGGCAACGCGCTTTCCAGCATTTCGAGAGGAGGGACCAGTGCCCAGGTTGAAGCCTCCGTACTCTCCCTGTATGACAACTATCGCCTGCGCGGCGCCAAGATCGGCGACAACTATGCGGAGTGGTCCGTCATTGACAAGGAAGTTATTGACAAACTGGACGCGATCGCCATGAACGGCGGTCAGATCCGGATCATCAGCAATACGATCCTCAGCCCGAGCACGCTTGCAGCATTGGCAAAGTTCATGGTCAAGTACCCTACGACAAAGCACATCCAGTACGACCAGGTATCCTATTATGGAATGTCAAAGGCCAACGAAGCATCCTTTGGTACAGCCTTCATTCCTTCCTATGACTTCAGCAAAGCGAAAGTAGTCGTAAGCTTCGGCGCCGATTTCCTGGGCACCTGGCTGGCGCCGGTTGAATTTTCAAAGCAGTACGCAGAACTCCGCAGGATCGACGAAGACCACCACGAGATGTCGCGCCACTACCAGTTTGAGGCCAATCTCAGCATGACCGGCGCCAACGCGGACTACCGGACCATGATCAGGCCCTCGCAGAGCGGCCTTGCTGTTGCACAATTGTATAACCTCATCGCTGCAAAGGCAGGCAGGTCAACGGTTAGTGCCGGTATTGAAGGTGTAGCCAATCTTGACAAAGCCGCTGAAGACTTGTGGGCCAACCGCGGTGCATCACTCGTAGTGTCGCGCGGAAACAACCCCGCGGCTCAAACACTTATCAACGGCATCAACGACATGCTGGGGAACTATGGCACCACCATCCTGCCCAACTTCCCGGTCAACTATAGAAAAGGCAACGATGAAGTCATGGCCGCCTTTATCACCGAAGCGGGGGAAGGCAAAATCGACGGCGTTATTTTCTACAACTGCAACCCGGTTTACGACCACCCGATGGGTGCCACGCTTGAAGGAGCACTGAAGAATATGGCGCTCACGGTGGCAACCAACAACACGCCGGATGAAACATCTTCATCTGTGATGTACAAGGCCATCGACCACCATTATTTGGAGTCATGGAATGACGCTGAGCCGAAAAAGAATTTCTACAGCCTGTCGCAGCCGGCCATCACACCGATTTTCAAATCGCGTTCCGCACAGGAGAGCTTTATGATCTGGAGTGGATCGGCAGGTGCCGACTACTTCGCTTTTGTAAAAGAGAACTGGCGCAATTGGTTCTTTAATAAGGATAATGCCGGGATGGACTTCCAATCGTGGTGGGACAAGTGCCTATATGACGGAGTTTATGAACCGGGACAGGTAGACTCGTCCGGCGCCGCTTTCCGCGGAGATGTTGCCGCGGCAGCGTCTGCGATCGCAAGCAGATACAAGCCTGACAATACCGGATTGGAGCTCGTTATCTATGAGAGTTTTGGCGTGGGCAACGGTTCAGAGGCCAACAACCCGCTGCTGCAGGAACTCCCCGATCCGATCACCAAGGTAGTTTGGGACCACCCGATCACGGTATCCCTTCGCGACGCAACCGCACTGGGTTTTAAAAACGATGGTGAAAGCAATACACAGATTGGCGCGCTGAAGGTTGGAGACAAGACTGTTAATGTACCTGTACTGATCCAGCCCGGACAAATGCCGGGTACGATTGGAATATCCATTGGCTACGGCCGCACAAAGGTTGGCCTGGTGGCAGAAAACCTGGGCGTGAATGCCTATCCGTTCATTAGCATGAACAACGGTTACCTGGCACCTGTCGTCTTGGAAGGAGTAACATTGACAAAGACAGACACAGCATTCCAATTGGCGCAAACGCAGACGCACCAGACCTACATGGGTCGCAAGAATGTGGTTCAGGAATCTGTGCTTTCAGCGTTCAAGGAAAATCCCGCTGCCGGTCGCGAAGTCCCGAAGATTACAAAGTGGGACGAAAAAGTTGACGCGGCCACGATCTCCTTGTGGAAGGGTCACGACTACAAGGGCCACCATTGGGGTATGGCCATTGACCTGAACACTTGCACAGGCTGCGGAGCTTGTGTGGTTGCCTGCAACGTGGAAAACAACGTGGCTATTGTCGGCAAGGACGAAGTGATTCGCCGCCGCGAAATGCATTGGCTGCGGATCGACCGCTACTACAGCAGCGACGCAGGTGGACACAACTACACGGACATGGAAAAAGCTTCCGAGAATCCGGAAGTGGTGTTCCAGCCCATGCTCTGCCAGCACTGCAACAACGCGCCGTGCGAGACGGTTTGTCCTGTGGCGGCTACGACGCACAGTACCGAAGGTCTTAACATGATGGCGTACAATCGTTGCATCGGAACGCGCTACTGCGCGAACAACTGTCCGTACAAGGTTCGCCGCTTCAACTGGTTCAAGTATCACGACAATCGCCAGTTCTACCAGCAGAACCCCGCGATGAACACCGACCTGGGCCGCATGGTCCTGAACCCGGAAGTCACCGTCCGTTCGCGTGGTGTCATGGAGAAGTGTTCGTTCTGCGCCCAGCGCATCCAGGCAGGCAAGCTGACTGCGAAGCGCGAACGCAGGCCGCTGAAGGATGGTGAAGTGGTCACCGCATGCCAGGCAGCCTGCTCATCAGGCGCGATCCTGTTCGGCGATATGAACGACCCTAACAGCGCGATTACGAAGCTGCTGAAAATCACTGACGACGAGAAGCGCCCTACGGGTATTGACAAGAACATTGGCAATCCGCGTGCTTACCGTGTATTGGAAGAAATCGGCGTGAAGCCGAACATTTACTATCTGACCAAGATTCGCAACAAGGAGGTCAGCGGAGGGGAAGCAGAATAAAATTGAAAAAAGAAACCGGCAAGAAATAACGTATGCAAGCATCATCAGTATTCAGAGAGACACTGGTAACCGGGGGCAAGACGGTACACGATGTATCGCACGACATCAGCATCCAGGTCGAGAACAAACCCTCCCGCTTATGGTGGATGGCTTTCGGGATCTCGCTTGTGTTGCTTACGTATGGAGGCTATTGCTGCTGGATGATGCTTTGGCATGGCATCGGGATGTGGGGTCTTAACAAGACGGTAGGCTGGGCCTGGGATATCACCAATTTCGTATGGTGGGTCGGAATTGGTCACGCCGGAACGCTGATCTCTGCCATTCTCCTGCTTTTCCGCCAGCGTTGGCGCATGAGTATCAACCGCGCGGCCGAAGCCATGACGATCTTCGCCGTGATTTGCGCGCTCAGTTTCCCTGGCTTCCACATGGGCCGGCTGTGGCTGGGATTCTATTGGGCTTTGCCGCTGCCCAATGCGTTCGGCTCGCTATGGGTGAACTTTAACTCGCCGCTGCTGTGGGACGTATTCGCAATCTCAACGTACTTCTCTGTATCGCTGCTGTTCTGGTACATGGGACTCATCCCAGACTTCGCGGTGATCCGTGATCGTGCCGTGCGCGCAGGTGCGATGACCCGAGCCACCATATATAATGCGCTCAGCTTCGGTTGGGATGGCGCTGCCAAGACATGGATGCGTTATGAATCAGTGGCGCTAATCCTGGCCGGCTTGTCAACACCGCTGGTCCTCTCGGTTCATACCATCGTGTCTATGGACTTTGCAACATCGGTGATCCCCGGCTGGCACACCACGATCTTCCCGCCCTACTTTGTTGCGGGAGCTATCTTCTCGGGATTCGCGATGGTGCTCACGCTGCTGCTCGTTACCCGCAAGGTGTTCAAGTTGGAAGACTACATCACAATTTATCACGTGGAGTTGATGAACATCATCATCATCGTGACAGGTTCTATTGTTGGTGTGGCTTATATCACTGAGCTGTTTATAGCCTGGTATGGCCAGGTGCCTGCCGAAAGCTACGCTTTCCTCAATCGTGTGAGCGGCCCTTACTGGTGGGCGTACTGGTCGATGATGACCTGCAATGTTATCTCGCCTCAGTTGTTCTGGGTCAAGAAAATCCGCACCAACCTGATGGCCACCTTTATTCTTTCCATAGTGGTGAACATCGGGATGTGGTTTGAGCGTTTTGTGATTATCGTCACCTCCCTGCACCGTGACTATGTGCCGTCGAGCTGGACAATGTTCCACGCGACCCAGTACGATGTAGGACAGTACCTGTTTACGTTCGGCATCTTCTTTACTGCATTCTTCCTCTTTGCCAAGTTTTTCCCTGTGATTAACATGGCCGAGGTGAAGAGTATTGTGAAGGCCACGTCGGAGAAAAAGAAATCAGCTGCACATTAATACCGCAAGTCAATGGCAAAAGAAAACTACCTGGTGGGCATATTCGATGACGAGGACGTGCTTCTCAGCGCCGTCGAGAACATCAGGGACAAGGGGGTAAAGATCAAGGAAGTTTACTCACCTTTCCCTGTACACGGCCTCGACGAGGCGTTAGGCTACCGCCGCACCCGGTTGCCGATCGCGGCTTTCCTTTTCGGAATGACCGGAACGATCACCGGCTTGTCTACCCAGATCTGGATGCTCGGATTTGACTGGCCGATGATCATTGGCGGTAAGAACCACTACTCCATCCCGCCATTCATTCCAGTCACTTTTGAGTTTACTGTTTTGTTGTCGGCCTTCGGTATGGCGGCAACATTCCTGATCGTAAGTGACATGAAGCCCTACAAGTGGCCGCGTATGTTCGATATCCGCAGCACGGACGACAAGCATGTGATGGCCATTGAGCTGGGTGCGAACAAGATTTCAAAGGATGAGATCCGCCGCATCCTGCAGAGCAACGGCGCTTCGGAAGTAAATGAAAAAAGCTACTAGACGATGAGACTGAAACATACATTGATCCTTGCGACTGCCGGCTTGCTGGCCGGATGCGCCAGCGGTGACAACCCTGGACGCGAGTACGCACCGAACATGTACCACTCTGTGGCTTACGAACCGCTCAGCCAGATCACTGATACTACTGCTGGAGTGTGGGTCAACTCGCTCGACAACGGCCGCGGAGAGTATTTCAATTCAAACAGGTACAATCCCTTCCGAATGACCATGCGCGAACCGCCGGCGAGCACAGTGAAGCGCAACAAGTACGGATGGCTTCCATACCGCAGCAAGAATGTTCCCAAAGACAGTGTTGATATCGTTACAGGCAAACTCGCCAGTCCCCTTGAGGACAATCCGCAATACGTGGTAGAGGGAAAAGCACTGTACGAAGTTTATTGCAAGCATTGCCACGGAGCGAAAGGAATGGGCGATGGTAAGGTGGCAGACAAATATGCCGGTGTTGCCAACCTGAAAGGCGATGCTTATCTCAACTTGTCTGAGGCACACATCTTCCACGTGATAACGTATGGCGCAGGCCTGATGGGTGCACATGGCTCGCAAGTTAGCCCGGATGACCGCTGGAAGATTGCACGCTACGTGAAAGACCTGCAGAAACAGAAATAAACCGAAGATAATCGACGCAAATGGCTACACACGAAGTTTCTGATGAACGATACATCTTCAAGCCGCAAACGCGGACGTGGCTCTTGGCGCTGCTAGCTGTGGGTGCATTACTCTTCGCGATCGGCACCTGGAGCGCGATGTCGGGCGGCGGCGAGCACGGAGAAGGCCATGCAGCACTCCCAGTTGCTTCTGAGATGGTTGCAAGCGTTGAGGCTCCACCAGCTGAGGCGGCGCAAGGCGAACATCACGGCAGCGCCACATGGATCAAGCGAATCTACACGACGCTCTGGATGAACAATGTGTTCTTTGCAGGTCTTGGGTTGATCGGTTTGTTCTTCGTAGCGATTCAATATGCAGCCCAGGCAGGCTGGTCAGCTGGCGTGAAGCGTATTCCTCTTGCCATGGGCAGTTGGATTCCGATTGCCGGCATTCTGATGCTCGTTCTATGGTTTGTGGTGAAAGGTGATATTTTCCATTGGACACATCATGACCTCTACACCAGGGGCGGCGAAGATTACGATCCACTAATTGACGGGAAAGGAGTATACTTCTTCTGGCCCATGGAGAACGGATCATTCCCGGCTTTCTTCATTGCCCGAATGATCCTCTTCTTTGGTCTGTGGTACATGTTCTTTATGTATATCAAGAAGGAGATGCTGGCAGAGGATATTGACGGCTCAACCAGGCATTGGGAAAATGCGCGCGTTTATTCCGCCTGGTTCCTGGTCATTTTCGGCGTGACTTCATCAGTAGCCGCTTGGGATTGGGTGATGAGCATCGACACGCACTGGTTCAGCACGATGATGGGATGGTATGTTTTTGCAAGCTGGTGGGTGACCGGCCTTGCAGTCATTACGCTCATCGTATCCATGCTCAAGGAAGCCGGCTACCTCAAGGTCGTTAACGCGAACCACCTCCACGACCTTGGCAAGTTTGTCTTTGCCTTCAGCATCTTCTGGACTTACATCTGGTTCAGCCAGTTCATGCTGATTTACTATGCGAACATACCCGAAGAGACTGTGTACTTTGTTCAGCGACGCACGGTGTCACCTTATAGCTGGATCTTCTTTGCCAACCTGATCGTGAACTTTGTGCTGCCATTCCTGCTGCTGATGATGCGTGATTCCAAGCGCCATATCGGGATGTTGCGCGTAGTCTGCCCGATCGTTGTGGTCGGCCATTGGCTGGACTACTACCTGATGGTAACGCCCGGAGTGATGAAGTACGACGGCGGTATCGGCCTTCTTGAAATTGGCATGGCCATGATCTTCATGGCCTGCTTCCTGCTGGTGACACTGAGCAACCTGGCCAAGCACCCGTTGATTGCAAGGAACGACCCGATGCTGCAGGAAAGCCTGGGACACCACATTTAATTGAACAGCGAACAGGAGACGATAACGTAGCTAATTATGATGAATCTGATAATCGGTTTGGGTGTGGTGCTGATCCTGGTAATCACCTATATGATCTTCAAGATCACCAACCTGGTAAGCCTGGTGAAGGTCGATCGGGAGAATGCAGAATCTGGAAACGGCATTCACGCATTCCTGTTCATGGCCTTCATGATCCTTTCGCTCGTCGGCTTTTTCTGGTATTCCTTTACACACTTCGACAAGTACACGCTCCCCGTGGCCTCTGCACACGGTTTAATCACTGACCATCTTTTTTGGATCACGATGGTAATTTGCATTGTTGCCTTCACAATAATCTTCATCGCGATGTTCTGGTTTACCTACAAATACCAGTACCGCAAAGGCGGGAAGGCAGCCTATTTTGCCGACAATCACAAGCTTGAGATCCTTTGGACTTTGATTCCGGCGGTAGTCATGGCCCTGCTCATTTTCCGTGGTTTGCGGGCATGGAATGATATCACAGGACCAGCTTCCAGGGACGCCGTCGTCATCGAACTTGTAGGCCAACAGTTCGCATGGACGGCGCGGTACCCGGGGACAAATGATGAAATGCTTGGCCATGTAGATTTCCGTTTGATCGACCCAACGAACGAATTTGGGCTTGACCTCACAGACAAGAACGCATATGACGACTTCAAGTCATTGGAGCTGCATTTGCCTGTCGGGAAGGAAGTGCTCCTGAAGATCCGCGCCAAGGACGTATTGCACAGTGTTTACCTGCCGCACTTTCGTGTGAAGATGGACGCGGTCCCTGGAATGCTCACGACTTTCAAGTTTATGGCCACCAAGACCACGCAAGAGATGCGAAGTGAGACCGGGAATCCGAATTTCAACTACGAGATGGCCTGCACGGAAATCTGTGGAAAGGGCCATTTCTCAATGCGTTTCCCGGTTGTTGTTGAGGACTGGGATACCTACAGCAAATGGAAGGCCAGCCAGGAAAGTTGGCTGAAGCAAAACCCCGACTATCTCAACAGGGTGCCGGAGAACCTGCGGGAGTTTGCGATGATCAAATCCGGCATGGAACCTGACAACGGTTCAGCAGATGCTGAACTCCAAAAGAGCGTTTCTAACAGATAACCAAGAACAGAACAACAGCCATGGCAACTGCAGATATTAAAGTACACACCGAAGCTCACCACGACGACCACGACCATGAACATGAGCATCATGGCAACTTCTGGACAAACTACGTTTTCTGCCAGGACCACAAAGTAATCGCCAAGCAGTTTCTGATAACAGGGATGGCTTGGGCCCTCCTCGGTGGCATTTTGTCGGTGATTTTCCGCATTCAGCTAGGCTTCCCCGAAGC
>Ga0187893_10006444_pt1 | contig 20097 bp, 11 predicted proteins | sample MA1701074metaG_FD_139574 | JGI IMG/M metagenome (GOLD analysis project Ga0187893, IMG submission 139574) | White microbial mat communities from a basaltic lava cave in the Kipuka Kanohina Cave System on the Island of Hawaii, USA - MA170107-4 metaG ...
AAGGTCGCGAGCGCGGTAATCGCACCCACGACCAGGAATGCCCGTCTTCTCATGTCCGCCGCCCTTCCCGCTCTTGCAATCTGTTCTCAACAGTAACGCAGAGCATAACCGCAGGTCAACCGCTTGTCGGCCGGCGCGATATGCGGTTGGGTGCCAGCCGGGCCAGAGGGGAAGAAACGGGTGATGGCGACCGCACGTCGCAAGATCGGTGTATCAGCCGAGCGCGTCGGACCCTCTACCCCATACCACACACGCATCCCCTAGGGTCCGAGGCGCTGCTCGAGGACCCTTGCATTTTCACCGTCCGTGATACCGTAACTACCGGGGAATCGTGGACGGGCTGCTGGTTGTCGGCACTTCCGGCAGTGCGGAGGGCGCCGGTCGACGCAAGAACTCGGTATGGCTGCACCCTCACGACGACATCAGGGATGGATGGTTTGCCTGGCGAGCTTCGTTACGCCGAGCTTGAGATCGGTCTCTACCAGAGAGGTCTCAAGAGCTGTACCGTGGAAATGCGCTTCAGCGTTGACGACGACCTTCAGTCACTAGGTCCGTGGGCGATGGAACTGGACCTCGAGGGACTGAGCGGACAGATGTACGACGTCGAGGCCTATGGAGAGCTCTTGACCGGCAGGCTGTTCGGGACCCGGGACGACCAGAGGCTCAGGCACGTGTTCGCCGACGTCCGCGAGCTCGCCCGTCAACGCGACCAATGGTTGCGCGTTCGGCTCCGAATCGGTCCGAGTACCTCGCGGCTGCACGGAGTGTGGTGGGAAACGCTCCGCGACCCGAAGGACGGGACAGCGCTGCTCACGGACGAGAAGGTCTTGTTCTCCCGCTACCTGTCCAGCCTCGACTGGCCATCGGTCGGTGTCCGCTCCAGACCGCGGTTGAGTGCCCTGATCGTCATTGCCAACCCGTCCAACCTCGCCGACTACGAAACCGAAGGACGTCGGCTCGCGCTGATCGACGTCTCCAAGGAATGCGAGGGGATCGAGCGCGCGCTGCGTGGTATGCCGTTCACCACGCTGGCTTCCGGCGGCGCCGCGACCTTGGAACGGATGATCGACGAGCTTGGCAAAGGCGGCCACCACATCCTGTACCTCGCCTGTCACGGGTACCTGCACGAGGGCCAGTCCCAACTCCTGCTCGAGAACCCGGACGGTACGGTTGCCCGCGTTACGGGTGACGATCTCGCCGATGCCTTGCGGGATCTGCGGTACCTTCCGCGACTCGTGGTGCTCGCGTCGTGCCAAAGCGCGGGACCCGAAGCCCCGGGCGGTCCCGGGGCGCTGGTGGCGCTGGGACCGCGCATGGCGAAGGCGGGCGTTCCGGCCGTGCTCGCGATGCACAGCAGCGTGTCGATGAAGACCGTGGCGGGCTTCATGCCGGTGTTCTTCAGGGAACTGGACCACGACGGTCAGATCGATCGGGCCGTCACGGTGGCCCGCCGTGCGGTACAAAATCGGGATGACTGGTGGGCGCCCGTGCTGTTCATGCGCCTGCAGAGCGGGCGCCTCTGGTACGCGCCAGTGGGGGGGAAGGAGTTCCCGCAATGGCGAGGCCTGTGCAGCGAGATCGAAGCGGGGAACTGCACGCCGGTGCTGGGGCCAGGCTTGACGGACGCGTTCTTGGGTTCACGCCACGAGGTCGCCCGCGGGTGGGCAAACCAGGAGCATTTCCCGCTGGCGCATCACCACCGCGAGGACCTCCCGCGCGTGGCGCAATACCTCGCCGTGGACCAAGGCCTCAACTTTCCCAGAACGAAACTCGTCAAGTACATCCGCAAGGAGTTGCTGGAACACTACGGCAGCCACCTGCCACCTGAGGCGCAAGACTGGCAGGTCGACCAGATCGGCAAGTTGGTGGCGGAAGTCGGGGAGTACCGGCGGTCGATCGACCGCGGCGAGCCACACGCCGTGTTGGCGCGGCTGCCGTTCAAGACGTTCGTCACCACGCACCCCTCGGACCTACTCGAGGATGCGCTGCGAGCCGAAGGCAAGGATCCCCAGCGTGAGATGTGCCGGTGGAAAGACGCCAACTGGCCCAAGTCGATATTCGACGACGGCACAAGCCCGTACGAACCGATCTCTAGACGCCCGTTGGTCTACCACCTCTTCGGCTATCTCCGGGAGCCGAACACGATCGTGCTCACCGAGGACGACTATTTCGACTATTTGGTCGGGGTGACCAGCGGGAATGTCTTGATCCCCGTGACCGTGCGCCGGACCCTCGCCGACTCGGGGTTGTTGTTCTTGGGCTTCCGCCTCGACGAGTGGGACTTTCGCGTGCTGCTGCGCAGTATCATCAGCCAGCCAGGGATGTGGCGTAGGAAGCAATACCTGCACGTGGCCGCGCAAATCGATCCGGAGGACGATCGCACGATCCACCCCGATCGGGCCCGCCGGTACTTAGAGGAATACTTCTCGCAGCTCGACCAGATCAGGGTCAGTATCTACTGGGGCAGCGTGGAGGACTTCACGCAAGAATTGAGCGCCCAGTGGGATCGTTGGAGGGAGGAGCAGTGACCACGCTTGTCGCGCGCTCCCGGACCAACCCTTACGTCGGACCACGCCCTTTCGAGTATGGCCAGACCCTCTACGGACGGGACCGTGAGATCATCGAGCTGCGCGACCTGCTCATCGCCGAGCGCATCGTGCTGCTGTACGCGCCGTCGGGGGCGGGGAAGACCTCGCTGATCAGAGCTGGCCTGGTACCCCATTTGGAGGAGGAGGGGTTCAGGGTCCTGCCCGAGATCCGTGTCAGCGCCTGGCTGCCCCCGACCGGCGACGCAGGCGTGTCCCCCAATCGCTATCTGATGAGCACGCTGCTCTCTCTTGAAAATGGCCTGGGACCAGAGCGCCGCCGGCCCGGCGAGCTGGCAGGTATGGGGCTGGTCGCCTACCTCGAGGCCGAAGAAGGTAACGAGCCTGGCGGCGAGGTGCTGATCTTCGACCAGTTCGAGGAGCTGCTCACCGCCGACCCCATAGACGAGGACGCCAAGTACACGTTCGTCACCGAGTTGGGGACCGCGCTGCGGAACCCCCGCCGCTGGGCGCTTTTGGTCATGCGCGAGGATATGGTGGCGGGGCTCGATCCCTACCGCCAGTTGTTGCCGACGCGCCTGCGGACCACGTTCCGTCTCGACCTGCTCGGCGAGGCCGCCGCGCGGGCCGCGATACGGGAACCGGCGCGCAAGGCCGACGTCTCATTCGACGACGAAGCCGTCACGAATCTCGTGAACAGCCTGCGCCAGGTACGCCTTCGCCGCCCTGGTGGGCCGGTCACCGTTCCAGGCCCCTATATCGAGCCGGTGCAGCTCCAAGTGGTCTGCGAGCAGCTGTGGGAGCAACTGGACCCCGACGACGACCACATCACCGAGTCCGACGTCGAAAAGGCCGGCGACGTCGACCAGGCACTGGCCGACTACTACGCCGCCAAGATCGACGCAGTCGCCCGCGAGACCGGCGCGAGCGAACGCGCCATCCGCGCCTGGTTCGAACGAGCCCTCATCGCCGAACAGGACATGCGCATCCCCGCGCTGGCCGGTCCCCTCGACGGCAAGCCCGGCGACGAGGACGTCTTGGGGCGGCTCGAAGACGCCCACCTCATCCGTGCGGAGAGTCGCGGAACCACGCGACGGTTCGAGTTGGCGCACGACCGACTCATCGACCCGATACGGGACAACAACGCCGCATGGCGTAAAACCAACCTCCAACCGTTCCAGCGCCAGGCGCCGCTGTGGCAGACCGAGTTCCAGCCCGAGCGCCGACTGCTGACCGGCGACGCGCTCGCCGAGGCAGACCGCTGGGTCGAAGAACACCCCGGGCAGCTCGAACCAGTCGAGCGCGAGTTCCTGACCGCCTCGCACACCTACGAAACTCGCGAAATAGAAAAACGCGCACAGGAGCAGACGCGTCGCTCCCAAAGGATTCTCGTCGCCACGGCGCTCGTGACCGTAGTCGTGTTCGCCATAACAGCATTTTTCTTCTTCACAATCCAACAGAGAACCCTCTCCCGAGCGATTGCGCTCGAGGCAACGCTGCAGTTGGGCATAGATCCCGCAGTCGCTGTCGCGAGAGCGCTCGACGCCCTGGACAACGCCTCTACGCCAGAGGCGCAACGGGCTCTTACGAGAGCGGTCGCAGGATCGCACGTGCGCGCAATCATGAGCTCTGGGCCAGACGCTCCACCGCTGAGCAGCGCTGAGTTCAGCCCGGACGGCAGGATCGTGGTGACCGTCGGCGCCGACGGCATCGCGCGGACGTGGGACACAGTGACGGGGAACCCGATCGCGTCGTTCGGCACGCAGGTCAGGGCAGCGCGGTTCAGCCCGGACGAGTCGCGGATCGTCACGGCGAGCTTCGACAACACTGCTCGGGTATGGGACGCTCAGGGTCGGGAATCCCTCCTCAGAGGCCTCAGAGGCCATACGGAAGGTGTGCTCAGCGCCCGGTGGAGCCCCGACGGATCCCGGATCGCGACCGCGAGCCTGGACGGGACCGCCCTGGTGTGGGATGCCGAGACAGGACAGATGCAGCGGCGGTTGAACGGCCATGACGGCGCGGTGCTGGATGCGGCCTGGAGCCCCGACGGGAATTGGATCGTCACGACGGGTCAAGACGCGAGGGTCAGGGTGTGGGATTCCCAAACAGGGGTCGAATCCGCAAACCTTCCCCTACCAACAATCATTGTGACACCAGCGATGTTCAGCCCAGATGGGGAATACGTCGCCGTTGACGGAGTGGACGATTCCGCGCAAGAGCTGACGTATCTCTGGGACTGGCGCAATGGCGGGCAGTTAGCGAGCCTTCGTGGGAGCCGGCCGGAGTTCAGCCGAGAGGGAAACCGTCTTCTCACCGTGAGCGGTCAAACCGTGATCGTATGGGCTATGGGTGCCAGGGAACGCCCGCTCTACGAGTTGGAGGGCCACGTGGGCCCGGTCACGGTGGCGAGGTTCAACGAGGACGGCACCCGTATTGTCAGCGGCAGCGACGACGGCACCGCCCGGATCTGGGACGTGGCCTCGGGCGCGATCCTCGTGCTGCTTCGAGGCCACCAAGAGGCGGTGAACGACGCGGCGTTCAGCCCCGTCCAGCCCGACCCCGCTCGGCCGATCGTGGTGACGGCCGGCGCGGACGGTACCTCTCGTGTGTGGGAGCCGTCGATCGGGTTGGTGCTCAGCGGGTACCCGAGGCCGCTCAACAGCGCCAGCTTCAGCGCGGACGGGAGCTTGGTGGTCGGCGCCGCAGAGGACGGGGTCACGCGGGTGTGGTCCTCCCAAGGAGGCGAACAGCTCGCGGAACTCGGTGCCAACCAGCAGACAACCGCGTTCAGCGCCGATCAACGGGATGTCGTCACGAGCGCGGCGTTCAGCCCCAATGGCCGGTACGTCGTGACTGGGGGTACTGACGGCACCGTGCGGGTGTGGGACTGGCGGGCGGGCCAGCCACCGGTGGAGATGCGGGTCGCCGATGGCGGGGAGCTCAGCGCGGTGGCGTTCGATCCCTCCGGCAGGTTGGTACTGATCGCAGGGCCGGGTAACGCCGTCCGGCTCTGGGAGTGGGACGCCGGCACGCCGCCGCGACTTCTCGGCGAACACGACGATTTCATCACCGACGCGGTGTTCAGCCCGGACGGCGCGCGCGTCGTTACGGCGAGCGTGGACCGCACCGCGCGGATCTGGGACGTCGCGAGCGGGAGGTTGCTGCAGACGCTCACCGGTCACGCCGGCAACGTCTACAGCGCGGAGTTCAGTCCTGACGGCCGGTACGTCGTGACCGCGAGCGACGACCGCACCGCGCGGATTTGGGATGTGGGGACCGGCCGCGAGGTGCGTCCGCTGGAGGGTCATCGGGACGGGCTGCAGGATGCCGCGTTCAGTCCCGGCGGCGGCTTCGTCGTGACGGGGTCTAGCGACGGGACGGTCGGGGTATGGGAGGTGCGCACGGGCCTGGACCTGGCGTTGTTGCCGATGCACCGCGAAGCGGTCTCGTCGGTGCAGTTCAACCCTCGCGTGCAAGGCGGGGAATCTATCCTCACCGCGAGTTTGGACCGCACCGCCCGTATCTCCGAGTGTGAGATCTGCGTCTCTCTTGAAGAGGTGCGCAGGATTGCGGAGGACCGGCAACGGTATGTGGCGGACCGCCTTCCGGGCATTGGGGTCGGGAGGCCGGAGGAGCTGCGATGAAGAAGGTGGTGGCACGTGTCCTGCTTCCCATGGTCGTCGTCGTGGGGGTGAGCGTGGCCGGGATGCGGGACGCGCGAGGCCAGCAGGGGTGTGACTCGGGCGCGCTCTGCCTGTATGAGAACGTCGGCTTCGGCGGCCAGCTCTGGCCCTTCTTTTCGAGTTCGTTCTACGTCGGCGACGACGTCAATGACCGGGCAAGCTCGGTGTTCAACGCGACCGGGATGGCAATCGTCCTGTACTCAGAACCCGATTTCGGTGGGTTTTCCTTCTGTTTGGACCCGGGTGCCGGATTCGGTGACCTCGACGTAGTGGGGTTGAACGACGTGATCTCGTCATTCGAGGCCGTCGGTAGCTGCTGATGGCTTGAGTTCGTCAGGAACACCGTGAGCGGGGGAACCGTTACGCTTGAGAGTTCAGCAGTCCACCCGGGGTTGGCACCGCCGTCGATGGTGCCGCTCACATTCGGGCGTCATGACAGATCAAGAACGCGAGGGCAACGAGATGTCCGGTGGCCATCCATGAGCGCGCGACGGTTCCCGTGGTGCGCATGCTTGGCGATGTTCGTCATCTCGACCCTCGCCGCGCTCCTGGCGCCCGCCAGTGCCGCGAACGCCGATCCGTCCTGCTCGGAAGGCGAAATCTGCTTTTGGACGGGTGCGGATTTTCAAGGCACCAAGATGAGGATCACGAGACCGCGGGCTGGGAGATGTACACCTTTTTCAGAGCCGGCCATGTCGGGGAAGAACATGACAGAGAATACCGTAGTGCTGCTCTACGCTGACGCGGTCTGCGGCATAGCCGCGGGAAATCTCGAACCAGGTGGCATGACGAACATCATCCCTGCCGCGGCGTACAGCATCCAGTGACGCCGATGCTCGATTCGGAGGACCTCCTATGAAAAGGCGACAGCCGCGGTGTAGCCGCCTCATGCTGCCGGTCGCGCCGGTCCTCGCGGCGCTGACGATGCTCACGGGTACTGCCGAGGCCGGACCGTCGTGTTCGGAGGGCACGATCTGCTTCTGGGCGGGACCAGATTTTTCCGGCGAGAAGACTGTGATCTTGGACCCTCAGCCTGGGTGCGTGTCCCTTTCGCCTGCCGCGGCGTCGGTGGTAAACGCCACCGGGGGCTCCGTCCAGTTGTTCTCCGGCTCCGACTGCAGTGGGGAGATGGGCACCCTCGGCCCCGGTGAGAGCGCGCCGAGCATCTCCGCCGGGTCGTACGCCGTCGCGTGACCCATCCCTCGACGCTGGAGAAAGGGGGATCGAATGTCTGACGACATACTGACGCTCAATGGTGTGGACGGGTCCACGGGCCACTACCTGCTGCCTTCGCTGTCCTTGGAGGAGATCTCGAGGCTGGCGAGAGGAGAGATTCTCGATTCCGATCACCTCGGCGAGTTGCGCTGGCGGCACCGGTGGGCGACAGAAGCAGCGTATGGACCGAAAGAGGGAGTCGATCCGAAGGATCTCGCGCAGGCCGGTTGGGGAGCTGTCTTCGCGTACGACGCTGACCCGAAGGTCAGGCAGCAACTGCGGCCGCTGTTGGATCACCGGCGCGCGCAGGCCGGGCGCGGCTACCGCGAGTTTGCTGAGAAGCTCGGGTACCGGCCTGGCGAGTCCAAGCAGCAGTTCCTGGCGCGTCATGGCGCTGGACCGGGACCCGCGGATCCCGACAGGATCCCTTACTACCTGCTCATCGTCGGTGGGCCCGAGTCGATTCCCTATGCGTTCCAGTATCAGCTCGACGTCCAGTACGCGGTGGGTCGCATCTTCTTCGACCAACTCAGGGACTACGGCGCTTATGCCAGCAGCGTCGTCGCGGCGGAGACCGGCAGCCTCAGGCGCCCTCGGCGCGTCACGCTCTTCGCGACCCGCAACCCTGATGACCTAGCCACGGCGGCCAGCGCCGCCGAGTTGGCGGCCCCGCTGGTGGAACGGCTGTCCAAGGACCGGCCGGATTGGGAGATCCAAGGCCTGATCGGCCAGCAAGCGACGAAGGCGCGGCTGGCAGAGACCTTCGGGATCGGCGAGGCCCCGATGCGTCGACAGCATCGAGGCCCGCCTCCCCAGCTCCCGCTGGGAACCCCGGCGCTGCTGCTCAGCGCCACGCACGGAGTGGGCTTTCCCAACGGGGATCCGCGGCAGCTGCGCGGGCAGGGCGCGCTGCTATGTCAGGATTGGCCGGGACCGGGTGGGCCCGAGGGGCCGCTGGATGAGTCCTGGTACTTCTCAGGCGAAGACCTGACTGCCCATGCGCAGGTGGCGGGGCTAATCTCGTTCCACTTCGCCTGTTACGGGGCGGGCACCCCCCGATACGACGACTTCGCGCACGACCAGGACGGGACCCGGCGGCAGTTGACCCCGCATGCCTTCGTCGCGGCGCTGCCGCAGCGGCTGCTCAGCCATCCGAGCGGCGGTGCGCTCGCGGTGATCGGCCATGTCGACCGAGCCTGGGGATACTCGTTCATGTGGCCCCAGGCGGGGCGCCAGACGCAGGTGTTCGAGGACTGCTTGGCTCGCTTGATGGATGACCATCCGATCGGGTCCGCGTTCGAGTGCTTCAACGAGCGCTATGCCGAGCTGGCCTCGGACCTGAGCGTCGAGCTGGAGGAGGTCAGATACGGCAAACGCCTCGATCGCCGGGCGCTGGCTGGGATGTGGACGGCGAACAATGACGCCCGGGACTTTGTGATCCTCGGTGACCCCGCGGTCCGCCTGGTCGCCGCGCCTAAAGCCGATGCCCCGCCCGCCAGAGATGCCGTGGCGGTCGCCAGCCCCCAGGTTGCTCCCCAGCCCGAGCCAGAGCCGGAGCCGAGCGATGTCGATTTCGGCTTGGGTCTGCGGGACGGGATGCGGCAGGCCCGAGAGCGCTTGGCCAACGCCCTACAGACCCTGACGTCCAGCCTCGGCGCCGTATTGGAGCGCGCGGCGGACGGCGTGGGCGTGTTCGAGGTGGCCACATACTCCAGTGATGACCTTGCGGCGGCGAGGTACGACAAAGCATCGGGGCGCTTCGGTGGCGACGCCAGGCTGCGCGTCCTGTCGCGAACCCACATCACCGGCGACACGCAACTGCTGGTGCCCGAGGAGCTCGGCGGGATCGAAGACGCCCTCTGGACACTGCATCTCGGCATGGTGGAGCAAGCGCGGGCCGCGCACAGCGAATTGCTGAAGACCGCCGGCGCGGCGGTCGCGGGGCTGCTCGGCGCGACGAAGGTGTGGTGAACGGTGACGGCGTTCCAGCTGTCGGACGGGTCGTCGGCCGTTCCTGAATTGCTCGGTCTGTGGCGCGAGGACTCCGCGGCCGTCGCCTTCGGCGGTCAGGACCTCCAAGTCTGGCGGGCGGACCTGCCAGCGGACGCCGCCCTCGCACGCGATCAGGTGGCGGCGTGCGGTGTCCGGCTGCGGTGGTCTCGCGCGCAGCTACCGGAAGCTGCCGCCGCGGCGGAGCTGGCAGCGCTTGCGGAGCCGGTCGAGTTCGGAGCGGCTGGGTGGTGGCGGGACTCCTGCGACGACCTTGCGGGTCTCGCCGCGCAGGTGGCCCGGGCATGCAGCCCCACGGCCCTGATCGAGACCCGAGTGGGCGACGACCTGGTAGGCCGCTCGCTGGTCGAGCTGCGCGGCGACGCGCGCACCGCCTGGAGCGCCGGGGCAGGTCAGAGGGATGCGCTGCTGCATATGACCACGGTGATGCTGGCGCTGTCGACGCGGGCGACGCTGCTGCGGATTGTCGTCTTGGTCACGCGGACGGCCCCCGCCATCGCGGTGCGCCTCGGGCTGCCGTTTGGCCCGCTGCTCGCGATGCCTGTGGCGTGGCGGGCGATTCAGGGGCTGCTGAATGAGATCAACAGGTGAGGGGAGAGCGAGAGGGGAAGCGATGTCGAGCTACCCCGAATCTCGAGATTGGTCTATACCCGAAAGGCTGCGAAAGCTGTAACGTGAACTTGCGCTTCGGCGCTGACGATCACCTTGAGACGCGGGTCCGTCGACGGGTGGGTTGGACCTCGAGAGAGCAGCGCGAGCGATGTATGAAGTCGAGGCCGATGGAGACCTGTTAACCTCCAGCCTGGTCGAGGCTGCGGACAGGCATGCGTTCGTTCAGGTCCGCGTGGAGGACGTCGTGCAAGAGCGAAGCGATCATTGGGGCGGTTGGTTGGAGGACCGCGGGTGACCACGGTCGTCGCGCGCTCCCGGGCCAATCCCTACGTCGGTCCGCGTCCCTTCGAACGCGGTCAGCGGCTCTACGGGCGTGATCGCGAGATCTCCAAGCTGCGTGATCTGCTGATCGCCGAGCGTATCGTGCTGCTCTACGCGCCGTCGGGAGCGGGAAAGACCTCCCTCATCAGGGCAGGCCTCGGGCACGAGCTGGAGCAGGAGGGCTTTCGGGTCCTCCCGGAAATCCGGGTCGGAGCGGAGCTGGCTCCGGCTGACCAGGGCCAGCCCTTCAACCGTTATATGACGAGCGCGCTGCTCTGTCTCGAGAAGCGCCTACCGGCGGAGCGTCGGCGTAGACTCGACGAATTGGCCGGTATGGGGTTGGCCGACTACCTCGATCAGCTCGATGGCGAGCGCGACAGCGATGTGCTGATCTTCGACCAATTCGAGGAGCTGCTCGCCGCCGATCCCACGGACCAGGACGCGAAATCTGCCTTTCTCGTTGAGCTGGGCGTTGCGCTGCGTGACTGCCGCCCCTGGGCGGCCTTCGTGATGCGCGAGGACTGGGTGGCGGGGCTGGATCCCTACCGCCGGCTGCTGCCGACTCGCCTGCGCACCACATTCCGCCTCGACCTGCTGGGTGAGGCCATGGCACGGACGGCGATACAGGAGCCGGCGCGTGACGCGAACGTTGAGTTCTGTGACGCCGCCGCCGCGAAGCTGGTCGACAGTTTGCGCCGGATGCGCGTGCGGCGATCGGGAGCGTCGGTCGAGGCTTTGGGCCCGTACGTCGAGCCGATGCAGCTCCAGGTGGTCTGCGAGCGATTGTGGGAGCAACTGGACTCAGACGCTCTGCGCATCACGGAGGCGAACATCGAAGACGTCGGTCACGTCGACAGGGCCTTGGCCAACTACTACTCCGACAAGGTGGGGGTTGTTGCGCGCGAGACGGGCGCGGACGAGCGCGCCATCCGTACCTGGTTCGAGCAGGAGCTCATCACCAAGCAAGGCCTGCGAGTCCAAGCGCTCACCGGCCCTCTGGACGGCGCATCCGAGGAGGAGACGGTCCTGCAGCGACTCCAGGACGCCAACCTTGTCCGGGCCGAGATCCGATGCACCACGCGATGGCTCGAGTTGGCGCACGACCGCCTCATCGACCCGGTGCGAGCCGACAACGCCGAGTGGCGCGAGGCCAACCTGCCGCTCTTCCAACGGCAGGCGCCGCTGTGGCAACACGAGTTCCAGCCCGACCATCTGCTGCTGACCGGCGACGCGCTCGCTGAAGCGGACCGCTGGATCGAGGAGCATCCTGGGGGTCTCGAGCCGGTCGAGCGCCAGTTCGTGGCCGCCTCCCACACTCGTGAAAAACTGAAGCGCGCGCAGTGGCGAGCCAGGGCGCTCGTCGTCACGCTGACCGTGCTGGCCGCGGCAGTGGTGCGGTCTACCAGATCCGCGTGGCGCTCTCCAGGGAGTTCGCGGTGCAGGCCGAGCTCCAACTGGAGAGGGATCCCTCGGTCGCGCTGAGCAGGGTCCTCGCCGCAATGAGCTGGCCGTCTACGCCAGAGGTAAAGACGGCGTTGACGAATTCTCTTGCGGAGCCCACTTGCGAGCGATTCTGAGCCGGGAGAGGCCTCCGAACCGGTGAAGGATGCTCGTGGCGCCGTCAGCGCCGACGGGCATCGCCCGGACGTGGGACGCCGCGACAGGCGATCAGATTACTCAGTTCGGTAGTCAGATCAGGACGGCGCGGTTCAGCCTAGACGGGTCCCTGGCCGTGACCGCCAGCTTGGACGGCACCGCCTGTCTCTGGCGGCTGTGGCTTTCTCGCAGGAGGCGTCCTACGTCGATGACGACGTCAATGACCGGGACCAGCTCGGTGTTCAATTCCGCCGGGAGGACGATCGCCCATATACTTCGCCGCCAACTTCCGCGGGTGCTTCTGCCTGGACCCGGCTACCGAGATTGGCGACCTGGGCGTGGCGGGCTGGACGGCATCTCGCCGCTCGAAGCCGTCGGAGGCCACTGACGACCGCCCTGGTGTTATGGGCGTGGTCCAAAAGGGCCGGTGTATGCCGATAGGGTCAAGGGTTTCGGGGGCTTGCCGGATAACGGTTGTATCAGCCATACGCCCTGGCGCCTCTCACTACGTACCCGTACATCCCCGTGCGGGAGTCTGAGGTTGGGTCACCGGCGATGCCACCGCAGCTCCATTGGAGATTGCGCACTAGCGCCGAAGGCTGTCAATAGAGGGCGAGGAGTTCTCGCCCTCTCCTTCCGCGCTGGCTTGATGGTCCAACCGTCAAGAGCACGCCTGGCTCACTGATCGGGAGGGACGCATTGTGCCTGCCCAGCGCCCTGTCGTGGATCTCGTGCACCTCGTCACCTCACGACGGCAGGAAGAGGTTCGAATGGCTGGCGAGCTGGTGATACCGCGCGGAGTGAACGGCTCTATGGGCTGTGATCTATGGCCCTGTATATCACCGAGGACGCTGTGTGGGGAACCGGGAGGGCATGTGATGGGGTTGATGTGATGAGGGGGTATGCCGATCTCGAGATTGGTCTGCATCACCGGACCGGGAGGTCCTGGTCGGTGGAATTTCGGTTCCATCATCCCGACAGTGTGGCCGATCAACTGCTGCAGCCAGGCCAGCTGCGGGTCCGGTTCGACCTGGAACGGCTCGCGGAGCATATGTTCGACCCTGACGCGTACGGGCGGGTCTTGAGCAAAAATCTGTTCATCGCGCCGGTCAAGGAGGCGTTCGGCAAGGCCCGCAGCCTGGCCCAGTCCGACGACCTCGCGCTGCGGGTACGGCTGCTGATCGGCCCCAGCGCCCCAGAACTGCACGGGCTGCGCTGGGAGACACTGCGTGACCCGTTGGACGGCACCGCCTTGCTGATAGACGAGGGGATTGTGTTCTCCCGGTACCTAGCCAGCCTAGACTGGCGGCCCGTGGGGGTCCGTCCCCGCTCGCAGCTACGCGCGCTGGTCGTCATCGCCGACCCGTCGAATCTGAACGCCTACGAGGCGCCCGGCAGGACGCTGCCGCCAGTCGACGTCGAAGGAGAGCTGCAGCGAACCCAGCAGGCCATGGGATGGATCCCCATCACCCCCCTGGCCTCCGGCGGCGCCGCGACGTTGACCGGGATCGTCGACGGGCTACGCGCGGGCCATGACATCCTCTACCTGGTCTGTCACGGCTATCTCGTCGACGGCGAGCCCCAGATCCTGCTCGAGAGCCCGACCGGGCAAGTCCACCGGTTGTCCGGGGTCGCGCTGATCGACGCGCTGCGGGATCTGCAGCGCCCGCCGCGGCTGGTGGTGTTGGCGTCATGCCAAAGCGCGGGTGGCGGCGAGCAGGCGGGATCCAGCGACGAGGGGGGGTTGGCGGCGTTGGGACCGCGGATGGCCGAGGCGGGCATCCCGGCCGTGCTGGCGATGCAGGGTAGGGTGTCGATGCGGACCGTGACACAGTTCATGCCGGCCTTTTTCGACGAGTTGAACGACAGCGGCCAGATCGACCAAGCGATGACGGTGGCGCGTCGCGCGGTCAGGGACCGGCATGACTGGTGGGTGCCGGTGCTGTTCATGCGCTTGGCGACTGGGCGGTTCTGGTACGTGCCGGGATTCGCGGGAGAACGCGACTTCGAGCAATGGCCCGGCCTGCTGGCCCAGATCCGCCGCGGCCGCTGCACGCCCGTGCTCGGCTCAGGCCTCACCGACGGCTACATCGGGTCGCGTGAAGAGATCGCGCAGGGCTGGGCCAGCCAGTACCACTTCCCGATGGCGCGCCATCACCGGGAGGACTTGCCCCACGTAGCCCAATACCTTGCCGTCCACCAAAGAAGCTACGAGTTCCCCCGCTACGAGCTGGAGAGCTATCTCCAGACGGCGTTGCTCGAGCGGTACGCCGGCAACCTGCCGGCAGATGTGCGAGACCAGTCCCTGAATGAGCTGATCAGGGCGACCGGCGCTTATCGCCGGTCGGTCGATGCGTTCGAGCCCCACGCCGCCCTGGCGCGGCTGCCGTTCAAGATGTTCATCACGACCCAGCCGACGAACCTGCTCGCCGACGCGCTCACCGCCGAGGGCAAACAGCCGCAGGTCGAGCTGTGCCGCTGGAGGGACGACGCCAGCTGGCTGCCGTCGGTGTTCGACGACCCGACCAGCCAGTACGAGCCGAGCCCCCAACGCCCGCTCGTCTACCACCTGTTCGGCCATCTCGCACAGCCTGACTCGCTGGTGATCACCGAGGACGACTACTTCGACTACCTGATCGGGGTGACCAAGAACAGAGAGCTGATCCCCGAGGCGGTGCGCCGCGCCCTGACCGACTCGGCGTTGCTGTTTCTGGGCTTCCGCCTCGACGAGTGGGACTTCTCCATGCTGTTCCGCAGCATCCTCAACCAACAAGGGGAACGGCGGAGAAGCAAGTACCTGCATGTCGCCGCGCAGGTCGACCCGGAAGAGGCGAGCATCATCGATCCCAGCCGTGCTCGCCGCTACCTGGAGAGCTATTTCTCGCAACATGATCAGATCCAGGTCAGCATCTATTGGGGCAGTGTCGACGACTTCGCACGCCAACTGAGCCAGCACTGGAACCCGTGATGACCGCGCTCACCTCCCCGCTACTCCTACTCAACCCCTACGTGGGCCCCCGCCCCTTCGAGCGTGGCTGGCGGCTGTACGGGCGCGACCGTGAGGTCATCAGGCTGCGTGACCTGCTGATCGCCGAGCGCATCGTCCTGTTCTATTCGCCGTCGGGGGCGGGAAAGACCTCGCTGATCAAAGCGAGCCTCGAACCTGAGCTGGAGCAGGAGGGGTTTCGGATCCTACCGGAGATCCGCGTCGGGGCAGAGCCGGTCCCGGCCGGGGACACTGCTCGGCGTCCGAACCGCTACCTAATGAGCACATTGCTGTCCCTCGAGAAGGATCTGCCGCCAGATCGTCAGCGCGACCTCGACGAGCTGGCCAGTATGGGGTTAGGCGACTACCTCGACCGGTATGACGGCGAGCGCGACGGCGACGTGCTGATCTTCGACCAGTTCGAGGAGCTGCTCATCGCTGACGTGACCGACCAGGGGAGCAAGTCGGCCTTTCTCACCGAGCTGGGCGCTGTGCTGCGCGACCGCCGCCGCTGGGCGCTTTTCGCAATGCGCGAGGATGTGGTGGCCGGGCTCGATCCTTACCTTCGGCTGCTGCCGACGCGCCTACGTACCACGTTCCGTCTCGATCTGCTGGGTGAGGCGGCGGCGCGGATGGCGATCCAGAACCCCGCGCGCGACGCGAACGTTGAGTTCTGTGACGCCGCCGCCGCGAAGCTCGTGGACAGCCTTCGCCGGGTGCGCGTGCGACGACCGGGGGGGCTGGTCGAGACCCTGGGTCCGTACGTCGAGCCGGTGCAACTGCAGGTGGTCTGCGAGCGGTTGTGGGAGCAGCTGGACTCAGGCGCTCTGCGCATCACCGAGTCGGACGTCGGAGAGGTCGGCGACGTCGACAGCGCGCTGGCCGGCTACTACGCCGACAGGGTGGGAGCTGTTGCGCGCGAGACGGGCGCTGACGAGCGTGCCGTCCGCACCTGGTTCGACCGAGCACTCGTCACTGAGCAGGGCTTACGGGCCCAAGTGCTCACCGGCCCTTTGGACAGCGCATCCAAGGACGACCAGGTCCTGCGGTTACTCGAGAACGCCCACCTCTTGCGGGCTGACACCCGCGGGGGTGCGCGATGGTTCGAGCTGGCGCACGACCGCCTCATCGAGCCGGTGCGCTCCAGCAACGCGGAGTGGCGCGAGGCCAACCTCCAGCTGTTCCAACGCCAAGCGGCGCTCTGGCAACGCGAGTACCGGCCCGACGGTCTGCTGCTGACGGGCGATGCGCTGACCGAAGCCGACCGTTGGGTCGAGGAGCGCCCCGGCGAGTCCGAACCGGTCGAGCGCGAGTTCCTGGCCGCCTCCCACCGCGCTCACGACGAGCTACAGCGGGCGCAGCGATCGAGACAGCGGATCCGCCAATTGGCGATCGCCGCCTCGATCATGAGCGCCATCGCGGTGCTCGCTCTCGTATGGGTGGTCTATACGGACCGGTTGGCTGACTCCCAACGGCTCGGTTTGCTGGCCATGCTTCAGCTCGAGGATGATCCCGCAAGCGCATTGGGCACGGCGATTCAGGCAATGGGCTCGGCGTCGACCCCGCAGGCCCAGGAGGCCCTGACCAGCGCCTTCGCCCAATTCCACGTGAGGACGATCCCGCGCGAACCCACCGACCCGGTCGACTCGGTGAGGAGCGCTGAGTTCAGCTCTGACGGCCGCCTGGTGATGACCGTCGGCGACGATGGGACCGCGCGCACGTGGAGCGCCACGACCGGCGAGCAACGCGCCGTGATTGGATCTCAGGTTTTCACGGCGAGGTTCAGCCCAGACGGATCCCGGGTGGTGGTGACGGCGAATCTGGACAATACGGCCCGGGTGTGGGATGCCGAGACGGGCATCGAGCAACGCGTGCTCCGCGGCCATCAGGGCGCTGTCGTGAGTGCGCGATGGAGCCCTGACGGATCTCGGATCGTGACGGCAAGCTTGGATAGCACGGCCCGGGTGTGGGATGCCCAGACGGGCATCGAGCAACGCGTGCTCCGCGGCCACCAGGGCGCCGTTGTGAGTGCGCGATGGAGCCCTGACGGATCTCGGATCGTGACGGCAAGCTTGGATAACACGGCCCGGGTGTGGGATGCCCAGACGGGTCTCGAGCGCGCGCTGCTTCCCCTGACTGGAAGAGTCTCTGCGGTGGCCTTCAGTCCCGATGGAACGCGCGTCATCGCCGAGCAAGAAGGCGCCACGGCAGCAGATGCTGCGTATCTGTGGGAGTGGGCCGCCAATGGGCCGCCGGTCCGGCTCTCAGGCGGCAAGCCGGAGTTCAGCCCGGATGGCGGCTATGCCCTCACGGTGGACGGACAGACGGTGCGCGTGTGGGACGCGCGCAGCGGCATGAGCGTCGTCGAGCTACAGGGTGCTCGGGACCCCGTCACCGTGGCACGGTTCGGCTCGGACAGTGCCTACATCGTCAGCGGCAGCGAGGATGGCACCGTCCGGATCTGGGACGTGGCCAGCGGCGCGACGCTCGTGGAGCTCCACGGTCACCAAGACGAGGTGAGCGACGTGGCGTTCAGCCCCCAACAGCCTGACCCCCTCCGGCGCACCGTGGTGACCGCCAGCGCGGACGGCACCGCCCGGGTGTGGAGTCCCCAGATCGGGCAAGTGCTGAGCGGGTACCCGGCCTGGTTGAACCGCGCGAGCCTCAGCGCCGATGGGACGCTCGTGGTCGGCGCCGGCGAAGACGGTGTCGCCCGGGTGTGGCGCGCTGACACCGGTGAGCAGCTCGCGGCGCTCGACGCTGGTCCGCAACCGCTCGGCAGTGCGACCTTCAGCCGTGATGGTCGGTACCTGGTGACCGGCGGGCGTGACGGTTTCGCACGCGTATGGGAGTGGCGCACGCGGGCTCAGGTGGCGCGCGTGGAAGTCGGTGGGCGTGTCAGCGCGGTGGCCTTCGATCCTTCGGGAGGATTTGTCGTCATCGCCGGGGTGGACAATGACGCCCGCATCTGGGAGTGGGCCTCCGGCGTGCCGCTGCGGCTCCTGAGCGGCCATCAGGGTGTGGTGACGGATGCGACGTTCAGCCTGGACGGTTCGCTGGTCGTCACCGCAAGCCTGGACCAGACCGCCCGCGTCTGGGACGCGGCCACAGAGCAGGAGCTGCACACGCTCCGCGGCCACAGCCGCCCTGTGTCTCGCGCGCGCTTCAGCGCAGACGGGCGGTCGATCGTGACCGCAAGCGCCGACAGGACGGCGCGCATCTGGGACACGGCGACCGGCCAGGTGCGGCTGTCGATCGGTCATGACAGCAACCTTCAGGATGCCGCATTCAGTGCCGATGGGAGCTACATCGTGACCGGAGACGTCGATGGCATGGTGGGAGTGTGGAACGCGAGCACGGGCGAAAGGCTCGGGCTTCTGCCGCCGCATAGCGAGGCGGTCACGTCGGTGCAGTTCAGCCCAGACGGCCATAGGATCCTCGCTGCGAGCGAAGACCGCACTGCCCGGATTTACGACTGCGAGATCTGCGCGCCTCTCGCCGATGTGCTCCAGCTCGCCAAGGAGCGGCAACGCTATGTGGAAGAGCGATTACCCGCTTCGCAGTTCTAGGGGCCCGTCGCCGAAATTCCTTTAACGCCGGACCGCACATCTCACGCCCGGGCCTCGTTCATTGCTCGTCGGCTACATATGCAGCGGATCTGAGTCCTCGGACCTCCGAGATGGATTCCTTTGCTCACGCCACGTGAAGTCTGTCACAGTGCGTGAACTTGTCACCACCTGTAAAGATCTCGACAACAGAGGAGTCCTACGCCGGTTCCGAGACTGCGCTCGGAACCGGTGGCCCTTCGGGCAGGGCAACATAGCGATCCGCCACCATCAGGCGACCGCCGTCACCCGAGCCACGCGCCTTCTGCTGGCCTCGCCCTATGGTCTCGCTGGGAGACGAGGTGTCTGCGACAGCCACCATGCTGACCGGCTCGCACTTTTCATCCTGGTGGCAGCACCGGGCATGCGCACCCTATAGCCCTAACTGGACGAGGTGTCTGCGCGCATGACTGACACTGGCGACCTCAGTGTGGCGCAAACCCGCCCGGCATATCGACAACTTTTTGTCGATCACGTTTCTGCAAGCGCCTAGTTCTGAGAGCAGTAATGATTACCGGCGAGCCACACCGTCACACCACCAATCTCCTGTCGAAGGTGCCACCACTGCACTCCCTCCCATTCGCACCCAAAAACACTGCGCCGCCGCCCCTCATGCAGTCGTCCTCCGTAACAGGGGTGCCGGCATAGGCGAGCGATGCCAGGCTCATGAGGGTCGTGAGGATGGCGGCGATGACAAGCGCACGCTTGGCATTCATGGGATTCCCCCTTGCTGGCTGCTTTTTGCCCTTTGCCCAATGTACATGGGCACCTAGAACTTCTCGGTTCCCGAAAGCCTTGACATCGTGACATTGAGCAAGGTCTGTGAGAGCGTACCTTTCATGCCCGCGGACCACTCCAGCGTGCCCACGTCGGGATCGGGGGTCCGAGGACGATGCCTCACTGGTCAGTCGTCGCGCGGATAGCGATCGGCTGATAGGCAAACGACCGGCTTGACCTCGGCCTCGAGTCGCCAATCCGCGTGACCTCTCCGGTGGGAGGATCGGGCGGTCGAGCGCCCTTCGCTTATCAGCGTTCCACCGATAGGTGACCCGCAGCTTTCCCTCGGATGCGGAGGCAAGTTGCAGTTCCAGACCACCGGCACGGTGGCTTCGGGCTACGCGTCGAGCGGGCGTGCGGTCGCGGCGACGAGCGCCCCGGCGCGGATCTGGCGCAGAGCGTCTCGGCGTTGCGGCTTGGTGGGGCGAGACAGGAAGAGCCGGCCGTCGAGGTGATCGCATTCGTGTTGGAAGATGCGGGCTAACAGCCCCTCGGCGGCGATCTCGAACGCCCCTCCGTCCAGGTCCCTGGCGGCCAGCAGGACCTCCCAGTACCGGCGGCAGGGGTAGCACAGCCCAGGGATCGACAGGCAGCCCTCTTCCTGCTCGTGCGCTTGCGTGGACACGCCGGCTCGACCACCGCCACCTGGACCTCGCCGGCGCGTGCGGCGGCCAGGTTGCCCTCCTCCTCGGAGAACTGGAACACGAGCCGCTGGAAGGCCGGCCGCTCCCCGTAGTAGTCGGGGT
>Ga0187893_10006445_pt1 | contig 20097 bp, 14 predicted proteins | sample MA1701074metaG_FD_139574 | JGI IMG/M metagenome (GOLD analysis project Ga0187893, IMG submission 139574) | White microbial mat communities from a basaltic lava cave in the Kipuka Kanohina Cave System on the Island of Hawaii, USA - MA170107-4 metaG ...
CTACACTAGCCCGAAAATCTTCGTGTGGGTGCGGATCGGTATTCGGGCGGCTATTTCGAGAAACCGTTCCCCATCTTCACGTGTGTTATTGGCCACCGAGCGCACCACGCGCTCATGGTAGAGCAGCGAATACGCCATCTCAGGAATTGGGCTCATGTGAATTCCGCCAAGCGCCAGAGTGCCCCCGCGCTTCAAAGCCTTCAACGCGGCGGGAACGATCTCCCCCGCCGGCGCGAAGATGATTGCGGCGTCCAGAAGTTCCGGAGGCTGATCCGCCGGGCCGCCGGCCCATACCACTCCGAGGTCCTCCGCCAGTTTGCGATGCCGCTCGTCACGCGTTATCGCATAGACTTCCACGCCCCAATAACGCGCCACTTGCGTGGCGACATGCGCCGCCGCCCCGAAGCCGTATAATCCCAGCCTGCCTCCTGCCTCAATACCGCAAAGGCGCAGACTTCGAAACCCGATGATGCCCGCGCACAGCAGAGGCGCGGCATCGATGTCGGAGAACCCTTGCGGCAGAGCGTAAACAAAACTCTCGGCGGCGCACATATAGCCGGCATATCCTCCGTCCACGGTGTAGCCCGTGAAATCGGGCTCCAGACACAGATTCTCTTTCCCTTCCCTGCAATAAATGCAACCGCCGCAGGTCCGATGCAGCCATGCCACTCCCGCGCGTTGGCCAACAGAAAACCGGCTCGTTCCGAGCCCGCATTTCACCACCTCGCCAACCACTTGGTGCCCCGGAATCAGAGGCAGTTTCTTCGGCGTCAGATCGCCCTCGATCACGTGCAGGTCGGTACGGCACACGGCGCACGCACGGATTCGCAGCAGCACCTCTCCCGGGCCCGGCTCGGGTTCCGGCCGCTCTTCGAAAGCGAGCGGCCGGCCTTCAATCGGCTGTTGCCCGTAAAGGACGCACGCTTTCATCTCGATTTCCGATTATCGCCCCATTTTGGGATCGCTAGAAATGCTCGTATGCGTTTCCAAGACCGGCGGCAAGCCGGAATCGAGCCGGGCGGGCAAGGTAGCCGCAACTGTAAAGGATCACGATGTCGTTGTTCTCGCGCTCCCGCGAGATGCGCCGCTGGAAAGCGTATCGCGGCCGAAGCGGTGCGCCTCGTCCGCGCCAGGGCCGATGAGTTTATTTGCCTGTCGATTCCGCCATCGTTCCAGGCCGTCAGCCAATGGTACGAGGAAATCCCGCAAGTCGCCGGCGAAACAGTTCGCGCGCTGCTGGAAGGCCCCCGTCAAGCCTGAGCCGACTTCTCCAGAATTTTCTGCAACGAACCCAGAATATCCACCGGCAGCGGAAACACCACCGTCGTATTCTTCTCGGCGCCGATCTCAACAAGGGTCTGCAGATAACGGAGCTGAATCGCCACCGGTTGGCTTTGGATCGTCTCCGCCGCCCTAGCCAGATTCGCCGCCGCTGAATACTCTCCCTCGGCGTGAATGATCTTGGCGCGGCGCTCGCGCTCGGCTTCTGCCTGACGGGCGATGGCTCGAATCATCAACTCCGGCAGGTCCACCTGCTTCACTTCCACCTTGGAGACTTTGATCCCCCATGGTTCGGTGTCCTGGTCGAGTACGCTTTGCAGCTTCACGTTTAGTTTGTCGCGCTGGCTCAATAACTCGTCCAGCTCGGCTTCTCCCAGTGTGCTTCGCAGCGTAGTCTGCGCCAATTGTGATGTCGTGTAAAGGAAATTCGTAACTTCGAGCACTGCTTTTTTTGGATCGATTACACGGAAAAAAACGACCGCATTCACTTTTACCGTAACGTTATCGCGGGTTACCAGGTCCTGCGGCGGAACGTCCATCGTTTCCAGACGCAGTGAGATGCGGACCATACGGTCAATGGGGCGGAATACGAAGATCAGTCCCGGGCCCTTGGTTTGAGGCAGCACGCGGCCGAGCCGGAAGACAACGCCGCGTTCGTACTCTGCCAGAATTTTGATGCAAGACATCAGGTATAGCAATAGAATCAGAAGCAGAACAACAGTCTCTTGCGTCATGTGAATTTCCTTTCTTCGTTACCGGTCTGGGCCGCCGGTTCGACTTTCAGCAGCAGACCGTCGATCCCCGTTACACGCACCGATGTGCCTTGCGGCAGTGGACTGCTCGCCACGGCGTCCCAATATTCCCCGTGCACGAATACCTTACCTGCCGGGGCCAACTCAGTATATGCCACTCCGGTCTTGAGCAGCATTCCGGACTCTCCGGTTTCCACCGGCTGCTTGTGCGCCCGCAGGATCAACGAGAGGAGGAAAACCGTGATCAAGGCAAAAGAACCGGAAACCGCCACGGCGGTTCCCAAACGGATGCGCATCTCCGGCGGCCCCTCGATCAGCATCATTGCTCCCAGGACCATGGCCACCGCTCCGCCGATACCGAGTACTCCATAGGAAGCCAGCTTCGCTTCCAGCACGAACATAACCAAAGCCAGCAGAATCAGAGCCGCGGCGGCCCAGTTGATCGGCAGCACGGAGAGTGACATAAGGCCCAACAGCACCATGATGCCGCCTGCTACGCCCGGCCCGATGAGTCCGGGAATGCTGAATTCAACATAAAGCAGAATCGAGCCTAAAGAGAGCAACGCGAACGCCAGGTTCGGATCCGCGATCGCCGAGATAAGCCGCTCCCGAAGCGTGCGCTCATAATTCACTATGCTGGCGCCCGTCGTCCGCAATACCTCCTTGCGCCCGTCAAAGCGCTTGATCTCGCGCCCGTCGAGCTTTTCAAGCAGAGTAGCCTCATCGGCTGCGATCAGATCGATCAACCGTTGGTCGAGCGCTTCCTTCTCCGTAAACGACTTCGCTTCCATGATCGTGGTTTCGGCCACCTTGCTATTGCGGCCCCTGCTCTCGGTCAGACTTCGCAGCAGTGCCGCGGCGTCATTTTCGACCTTGCGCTGCATGATGGGGTCCATTTCCGGACCCAGCGAAACCGGTGTGGCCGCGCCGGTATGAGTGCCGTTGGCCATGGCCGCGACGTCGCCGGCCTGAAGCAGAAAAAAGCCCGCCGATGCCGCGCGGCCTCCGCTCGGGCTGACATAAGTGATCACGGGAACGGGCGAAGCGATCAGCTTCTCCACGATCTGCCGCATCGCGTCCATCAGGCCGCCCGGCGTGTTCAAGCGAACCAGCAGAGCCACCGATTGCTGGCGCTCGGCCTCCTCGATGGCATGAGTTACAATTTCGGCGGTGATCGGGTGCACGGCAAAATCCACAGTTACAGCCGTCACCCGCCGCTGCCCATAGGCGGGAAGCGCCGCGAGCAAGAGGAACAAGAGGCACATCAGGCGCGCTGCGGCTACAAGTCGCATGTTTCCCTCCTGGTTCATTTATACACCCTGGGGTCACCAACCGCCAATATAGGCCTTGAGGCTACTTGCTTACGGCTGGCGGCAGCGGCAGCGGCTCGCTCTCCTTCTCTCTGGCCCGCTTAAATGCCTTCCGCGGTTGCTTGGACCGCACTTGCTCGATCCAGTACACGCCGTCGAAATTGCCGCTGTTTCCGCGCGTTCCGACAAAATCGACATCCCCGTCGCGATCCATGTCCCGGGCCAGGAACGCGTCATACATTCCGCGTTTGGCGCGCGTGATGTCGTGGCGCGTCCATGGCTTGCCAATGCCTCCGGGATTCTCGAACCAGGCGATTCGGCCGGCGACGCTCCCGGCATGGATCCTGGCCCCGTCATGATCGCGGGGATTCTGGCTGTAGCCGCCCGTGATCACGTCGGCCTTCCCGTCGGAGTTGATATCGGCAACGGTAATGCCTGTTGCGGTGTCGGGCTGAATCGATCCAATAAAGTGGGCTTTCCAGGCCTGCTCCAGACTGGACGGCTGTTCGAGCCAGACCACGGCGCTTTGCGCACCGGCAACAACCATATCCGGCCGCCGGTCCCCGTTGAAATCGTGCACGGCGATCATGAAGCCCCACGGGGAGCGGGCGCCGGAGGGCAACCCATCCAGGCGCACGGGAAACGGCGAGAAGCGCGGTGGCTTACCGCCTTCATTGCGCAGGATCACCATTCGCGCTTCGCCCCGGCTGCCCGCGATCACGTCCATGTCGCCGTCGCCGTCGAGGTCAGCAGGCTGGCTGTTAATCGGAATGACGACGCGAATGAGTTCGTGCTCCTTCCAGCCGAGTCCATCGAGGGGATTGGAAGGGATTACGAACCAGGATATGGGTAGCTTGTTGCGGAGCGCCTCCGGGGTTGGCTCGCCGGGCACGTCGGCGGGCAACTGCTCGCCTTTGTTGGCAGCTATCGCTTCCAGCCGGCCGTCGTTGTCGAGGTCGGCCAGAAACACCCGGATATAAGAACCACGGTTGCGCGTGTTGTCTAAAATCACCCGCGGCCACTTGCCCGAGCGCGCCGTCTTGCCGGGGTTCTGGAAATAGATGAGGTGCGCCAGCTCGCAAGCGACAATAATGTCGGGATATCCATCCAGGTTCACGTCCCCTACGGCGGCATCCTCGGCGGCGGGAACTTCCTTGCCCTCGGCCAGAGTCACCAGGAACCATTTGGCGGGGTCCTTGGAGCCGAATGCCAGACGCACGTGGTCGCTGTCTTCGTGCACGGACACGATGTCGAGGTAGCCGTCGCGATCGAAATCCGCCATTTGCAGGCCGTCGGCGCCGCGAATGGCCACGCCGCCGAGCTGCTGGTCGTCAATCAGATGCTCAACCCAGGAAATGAATTCGCCCCCCGGCGCGCGCGCCATCGACGGCGTGCCGGCAACGCTGAGAAGGACTTGTGCGGTGAGCATGGCCAGCGCGGCCAGCGCGAATCCCGGCAAAATGCGAAACAGCATGATCGCCGTTAGAGTATCATGTCTCGTTAATGCTCTGGTTTCTGATTCTACTGGCGGCTTGGACGGCGCGGGCGCAGGTGGTGGTGCTCATTCGAGGGGCCGTGGTGGTGGACGGCTCCGGTTCCGGTCCCCGTAAAGCTGACGTGCTCATTCGCGACGACCGGATTGAATCGGTGGGGGAAGCCCTTCCGGCGCCCGGCAACGCGACGGTGGTTGCCGCCGAAGGGCGGACGCTGCTGCCGGGCCTTTTCGATGTGCACACCCATCTGCCTTATTCGGCGGTCGCGGGTGCGCCGGCCGACCATGGAAAAAACCTCAAAGCCTACCTTGTAAACGGCGTCACTTCGGTGGTCGACTTCGGCGTGTACCCGGAAATGTTCGAGCCGGTCCGAAGGCTGGTGCGCGACGGCGTGTTCCCGTCACCCCGGCTGCATTTGGCGGCCCGGCTCACCACTCCCGGAGGCCACGGCGCTGAAGGAGGCCGGAGCGAGTTCTTTTCCATCGAGGTTCTCACGCCGCGCCAAGCCCGCGCGGCCATGCAATATCTGCGCCCCTATAAGCCCGACGCCATCAAAGTCTTCACCGACGGATGGCGCTACGGCGCAGCGGCGGATATGACCAGCATGGACGAGGCGACACTAAGAGCCATCGTCGAGGAGGCAGGCAAGGATGATTTAAGAGTGCTTACCCATACGGTGACGCTTGAAAAAGCCAAGATCGCCGCGCGCGCCGGTGTCAACGTGCTGGTGCACGGAATCGGCAACGCGATCGCCGATGATGAGCTGATTGCCTTGCTGCGGCAACAGAATGTTGCTTATGCGTCCACGTTGGCGGTCTATGAGCCGGCTTCACGCCGCCCTGATCCGCCCTTGTCCTTGTTCGAGCCCGCCGCCCGGGAAATCCTGAAGCGGCCGCGGCCACCGGCTGCCGCCGGAGCCGGCAGGCAGAGGCGGTGGGAGAACCTGATGGGCAACGTAACAACGCTGCGCGCGGCCGGTATCCCTTTTGCCACGGGTACCGACGCGGGTGTAACCGGAACCTATCATGGCGCTGCAACGCTTCGTGAATTGGAATTGCTGGTGGAAGGCGGGTTGACGCCACTTGAGGCGATTACAGCCGCGACTTCAGCCAGCGCGCGAGCGCTCGGTATCGATAAAGAGCGCGGCAGGATCGCTCCCGGCGCGTTGGCCGATATGGTGCTGATTCGAGGGGCGCCTCACGAACGGATCACGGACATCCGAAACACCGAACGCGTGTTTTTAGCCGGACGCGAAATCGATCGCGAAGCCCTGCTTCGTGACATCGGCAGTGATGCGCCAACCCCCATTCCCGTGGTGCGAATCACGCACCAGGTCGATGATTTTCAATCGGCTGACGGCAGAACCCGGTTGGGTACGCTGAGGCTGAATCAAACCGACTCCGGCCATGACAAGACAAAAATGCTCTTTCATCGCGTCGCCCGCGGAAGAGGCAATTACGCCATCGCGGTTCACGCGCGATTCTCAGAAAAGGACCGGCCATTTGCCCGCCTCACGCTTCCTTTGACAAAGGGGCCTGTGGAGCCTGCCGATGCGAGCCCCTATCGCGGCCTGATGTTTCAGGCCCGAGGGGACGGCGAATACCGGCTGCTTGCCGAGCGTAGAACGCGCGAGCAGCGGACCCTGTTTGCCAGCTTTAGCGCGGGTCCTTTCTGGAGGACTTTGCGCATCCCATTCAGTGAATTTGCCGGCAGCGCCGGAAAAGCGCCGGAAAATTGGGATCGTCGCGATCTGCTCAGCCTTTCTTTTGAGCTTTCCGGCAAACCTGGCGAGTTCGGGTGGATCGAAATCGACAACGTCATGTTCTTCCGTTAACGAAAAACAATGTTCCCAACTCTTCTTCTACTCATCGGAATTACGGCGTGCGCCTGGGCTCAGCGCGCTACGCTTCATGAAAGCCGCCCGGCGCTCGAGTTCTCCAACGACAGGATCGAGCTGGTGATGATCAAAGATGGCGGCGCCTTCGCCAGCCTGGTCCTCAAGGACGATCCCAAGCGCGTCAATCCAATGTGGGACCCCGTCCGGATGGCGCGTGAAACCGGCGGAGCCCAGCGCTTCGGAGCGGGCACGGGCCATTTTCTTTGTGTCGATGGCTTCGGTCCTTCAACCACCGAAGAGCAGGCGGCGGGCCTGCAAGGTCACGGCGAGGCGCATCGCCTGCCATGGCAGATTCTGCGCTCCTCCGGCGCCGAAGCAGAGTTCCGGGTCCGGCTCCCGCTGGCTCAGGAGACGCTCACTCGCAAGGTGAGCATGGTTCCGGGTGAGCAGGTGGTTCTGGTCGAATCCGAACTCGAAAGCGAGACTGCGTTTGACCGGCCGATCCTGTGGGCCGAACACGGCACCATCGGCGCGCCGTTTCTGGCGTTGGGCAAGGTCGTTGTGGATCAGTCGGTCACCGACTGCCAAACCAAACCCTACAACGCGCAGGCGCGGGGGCCTAGAACGTTCCCGAGCGCGAAGAATTTCATCTGGCCGGAACTGCCCGCGGAAAGAAAAAGCGTCAATCTTCGAATCGCGCCCGCGGTCCATGGCACGATGAATCATATCGGTTGCCTGATGACCCCGTCGCGCGAGCACGGATTCATCACGGCGCTCAATACGGAGCAACGGCTGCTCATTGGATATTTTTTCCGGCGAGCGGATTATCCCTGGGTGCAGCACTGGATGAACTACCCGGATAACCGCATGTACTCCTGGGGCCTGGAATTCGGCATGCAACCCTATGACATGACCCGGCGCGACATTCTGGCGCTGTCGCCCATGTTTGGAGCGCCCACCTTCCGCTGGCTGCCGGCGAAAGGCAAAGTGGCCACGCGATTCCTGATGTTTATGACCCGCGTGCCGGAGGGTTTTGGCCGCGTCGATGACGTGCGTCTTTCCGGCGGCCGGCTCATCCTGGAAGATCGTTCGGGGGCGAAAACAGCAACGCTGGCTTGTTCCCGAAGCTTGTGACAGCATGAATGCGGTTCTCAGCCAAGAGAGGGGTTTGTCGAATGCGGCTAGTTCCAGTTGTTCTACTTTGTTTGTCATCAGCCGGCCTCAGCAACGCCGGAATTATTTTTTTCATCAACGATCAGCCGGGATTCAACCTGCAGGCAGGTTCGCTCCTGCTTCGGGGGATCGAGGATTTCGAGTCCAGCACGTTGGGGCCTAACCAAATCACAATCCTTCCCGACCCTCTGGCGCCCGGTGTTGCCAACAACCCGTTCCCTACCGGAACCAACCCGGCCACCGGACTTACGGTTCAATCCAACACGTTGGGAGGATCCGCGTCGGCGCCATCCCCGAGAGGCTCCAATGGCCTGGCCACCGCTTCAGCCGGCTTTCTTTCCACTCCATCGGATCAAATCAGCAACAATAGTCCGCAAGACAGCTTCGATATGCTCTTCGCGCTCCCGTCGGGAGCCGGAGTCAGAGCGGTGAGTTTTATCCCCTTGTTCTTCCCCGATTCAGGGTTTGCTACAGGCACGATCACGATACAGGCTTATGGACCGCTCAATACGCTGCTGAGTTCGACCACGATAACGGGCGTCGATTACGTGAACGCCGGCAGCTTTGTTGGAATCATTGCCACGGGGGCCGACACAATTGTTCGAATCAACTTGTGGGACGGCAGCACTGGTTCAAATTATCAGGGTGCCGACGACATCGCCGTTTATTCCGACATCGAAGCAGTACCGGAGCCATCCACGCTCCTGCTCTCAGGGCTTGGCATGTTGCTTGCCATAGGCTGGCTGCGAGCGCTCCGGCATTGACGTTCTGAAGTGCGCCGCAATCAACCCTTGAGCGTGATTCTAAAATAGAAGTAGTGATGCTGTTGCTGTGCCTCATTCCGGCGCTTGCCCTGGCCCAGACCGCGATGCCGGAGCCCAAAAAATTCACGGCGGAGAAGCAGGAGTTCTCCTACTATTACGCAGCCGGAAAGCCAGATTCGGCGGCGCTGGTCGTTCTGCCCGCCTCGATCGAGGCGCCGCCGGCGGAATGGACCTACTGGAGGCAAATCGCCGCTGCACGGCAGTGGCATTTGATCCTGCCGGTGATCCACGGGGCCGCCGACACAGTTGTTAAAGCGCTTGATGCATTGGTCGAGCATATAAGGAAGCAGCACTCGCTCGAGAAAGCCCCGGTCTATCTCACCGGCGCGGGAGCTTCTGTAGGTATGGTGTTTTATGCCGCCGCGCGCGCGCCGCATCCATGGGCGGCTGCGCTTGCCGTCGGAGGAACGCCGAAACCCGCTGTCGACTCGGACCGGCTGTTTGGCGCCAACACCTCGAATCTCGAGGTTGGCTGGGCCGTATCGGCGGAAGAGAAGGCGGCAACGAATTCGCTTCGCCACCGTCTCCAGACCGGCGGATATAACCTTGCCCTTCTCGAGGCCCCCACAATTGATCAGGCTCTCGGCTGGCTGGCAGGGCATCGCCACCAGGAGTTTCCGGAAAAAATCGATTGTGAAACCGGTAATCCGACGCTCGGCCGCTGTTATTGGATCAAGGCGGTGGAGTTCGATCCGTCATTGCGCAACGACGCCGTGCCTTCGACCCGCATCAATCCCGACAGGCATGCATCGCTTGATCTTGGCGGCTTCGGCTATCAGCTTTCGGCCAAAGGGCCGGGCCTGTTGGTGGAATGGCTTCCCGAAAAATATGAAGGGCCCCTGAAGCGGAACGACCGGATAGTAGCATTGTCCGGGAAGCCGATTTCCGATGCGCGCCACTATGCCGAGTTGATGAGCCAGGTGCTGGAGGAACGGCCGGTGGCGATTACCGTGGAACGCGACAAGGAGCGGTTTCGTCTCACGACCAGGTACCAGCTTCCAAAACGGGAAGAAGTGCTTACCATGCGGATTCAGGCCCACTACGCCGCCCAGGCCAAGGAAATCGTGATCGTGAGCAGGACGGTGGCAACCGTCGAGTTGACGATACCGCCTCATTGGATCCCTGTCCGGGTGAACTGGAATGGAAGCCAGATGGCAACGCCGCAGAATCCCGGTTGCTTCATTTTGTCTATCAAGACGCCGGGCGCCGCCCGGCCGTGCTTGAAGGAGCAGTGAGTTCCTTGTTGTCTCTCGCGGCCATCGTTTCGATTCTTTGCGGCATAGCGAGCGCGCAAACCGGCGAGGTGGGCGATTTGAGCCGCGCGCGCGCGCATTACCAAAACACACGATACGAACAGGCGATCGAGCTTCTTAACGACGCCAAAGACGCCGCCTCGCTCCAGCTTCTGGGGCAATCGTGGTTCATGCTTGCCGAATTCAAGAAGGCCGCCGAGACGTTGGAAAAAGCCGCCGGACTTCGCCCGGATAGCTCCGACATCCACCTTTGGCTGGGACGAGCTTTCGGGCGGCGCGCGGAAACATCGAGTTTTCTGTTCGCCCCCCGCTATGCGTCCAAGGCGCGCCAGCACTTTGAAAAAGCCGTTCAACTCGATCCCAAAAATATTCTGGCGCTCAACGATCTGTTCGAATACTATTTGCAGGCGCCGGGGTTTCTCGGAGGCGGCAAGGATAAGGCGGCCGCCGTTGCACAAACCATCGCGAGTATGGATTCGGCCGAGGGGTACTTCGCCGCCGCCAAACTGGCCGAGCAGGGGAAGGACTTCAGCAAAGCGGAACAGCAGCTTCGAAAAGCGATGGAAGCCGCTCCCCAGCAAGTGGGACGCGTGCTCGATCTGGCCCGGTTCCTGGCCCGGCGGGGACGTCACCAGGAAAGCGAAGCCGAGTTCCGGCGGGCCGAGCAACTTGCGCCTCAAAACCCGAAGATTCTCTTTGAGCGCGCCGCCGCTTACGTAGAAGCCAAACGGAACCTGGACCAGGCACGGACCCTTTTGCAGCGCTACCTCTCGCTGCCGCTCTCACCCGACGATCCGCCGCGCCACGAAGCGGAAAAGCTGCTGCGCGAAGCCGGATCGTAACGAATTCAGGCGTAATTACCGGATGAAGACCTTGGGGTCCATTTCGCCCTTGGTGGGACTGTCTACGCCTCCTATGCGAAGCGTCACGTCGAGATTGTCGCCTCGAATGCGGTCACCGGGCACGTACAAGTCGATCTGATAGATGCCGACCATCCCGGGCACCAGACCGCTCCATTCCACAACAATGGCGGCTTCGCGATAACGTGGATCGCCGAAAAAGACGCTTACCGGGTCCGTAATGGCAGGAGGTTCGCTCGGAGCGGGAGCGCCAGTGGTTACGCGTCCGCCTTTGGTAGCCCCCAGACCCACCGCAAAAAGGGTCAGCCGCTGGTCCCGAGTCGCCGGATTCTGCCTGTTCAAGGGACGGCCATCGCTGTGGTATATGGCGGCCTGTTTGGTTTCCGCGTCGACGATGACGGCCGGTGCGTACCGGGAAACCGTTACTTGGGCCGCCTGAATTGAGGTGGTTTTCCGTTCGAGATTGCGGATCACGAGCGGGTAGCGGCCCGCGGCGATATCCGGGGGAATTTGCGTATTGATCTGTCCGCCGGAAGTCGCCAGAAGAGGCAGTGGCCGGTTATTGAGCGTCACGCAAACGCCGCCGAGTGTGGAAGGAAGAGGCGGTGCAGGGGCGGAACCGCTGTCTCCCAGGCTTCGGCCGAAAATGGAAACAAGGCTGCCGGGCGCCACTGTGGTTTTGAAGTTTGCGATATTGACCACGCCATTCTGCGCGATTTGTGGACGTTCCAGTGCCGGAATTGCCTCGAGCGGAATAATGCTCAGCCCGCTCGTGGTGACTGCATAGGCAGTGGTTCCGGCGGGATCCACCACGATTGTCCGGCCGGAGATGTTCACGCGCTGCTGAGCCGTCTGTGTGGACAACGGCCCTTCGACGGACGGTACGGTGCGAATGGTGGCGCCTGTGTTTGCATCCGCCAACTCGATGACGGGCACGCTGGCTACGACCGGGTTGTTCTGCTGCAGGCGGACAGGTTGGGCAAACCGAAGAAAAGTATTGGTTCCCATCGCCGCCACGGCCGAGATCGGGCGAGGCACGTTCATCAGGTTCGCCGGTACGGCGCCAACTCCACCGCCGCCGCCAGGACCGCCATCGCCGCCACCGCCAGGAGCGCCGCCACCGCCGCCAGGAGCGCCACCCCCGCCAATAGGGCCGGCCGCGCCGCCTCCCACCGTGCCTGCGGTGCCGACCGGAGTCAGCGCCGGATTCAGAAGCAATCCGTTAACGAGAAAGTAACGCCCGCCAGGACCGGCCGCCACGGGACCGTAGTATCCCTGAATAGGGTTACTGACAATCTGGCGTCCATTGACGAATTCATCGAAAGCCGAATCGTACAGGTATACAAAACCGTTGCCCGCCAACAGCAGAGTGTATTCTCCATTGGGCGTGGAAACCATGTTGCGGGGCTGGGGAACCGTATTGGCTCCAATCACCGGACTCACACTGCGCGGGATGGCTTCATTACCCACAACTCGCCAGATGCTCCCGTTGTTCATCATCATCAGCGGTCCGCGCTGAGTGGGTGCAATCACAGCCGGCGCCACCAGGGGGGATGCCGCATTGAACGGCAGCGGCGGAAACCGAACCCTCCCCACCACCTGACCTTCGTTCAAATCCACGATGCTGACGCTCTCGCCGCCCGTATTGGCGACGTACAGAGTGTTGTTGTCCGGCATCAGCGCCATCGAGCGAGGCAATTGTCCCACTTTGATCGGCGAAAGAAACTGCCGCGCGCGCGCGTCGAACACCTCAATGCGGTTCATTCCTGAATTGGCCAGGTAGACGCGGTGCCTTACGGGGTCGTATACGATGTCCTCCAGCGCCTCGTTGACCGAGATTCCCACGGGCACAGGCCTGACATCGGCCCTGGCTTCGGCGTCGCGATTGTTCTGGAAGACGCGTAGCCGCGGAGGGATATTGATTGCTTCGTTGGACTGAATGAGAAAATCGTGTACCGGCGATACGGTTCCCATGGTGCGGTTGTTGACCGTGTTGTAGTTGAACTCGATGATCGGTACATCGGCGGTCTGCTGTGTTCGAACCTGCGGCGCGGTCTGAAAAATGGCGTTGTTCTGCCCGCCCTGGCCGCCTCCGGGCAACTGGGGTCCTGCCGGCGCCTGCCCAAACCCTGGGAGGACTGGAGGCAGGACGATAACCACGGCGCCACCCGGGGCGCCTCCTCCGGGGCCGCCCGCTCCGCCCAATCCGCCCGGCCCGGCCGGCGTGAGTTGCAACACCTGCGCCGTCGCCGTAATCCTGCCCCTCCCGCTATTGGCGATCTGCAACTGCTGCCGACGCTGATCCGCGGTAACTCCGCACTGGTCGTTGTTAAGCAATATCACCGGGGAGGGCAACTCTAGAATGGGGCTCAACCGCGCGTTTCCGATCGGAATGGAAGTGAAGCCCGATTCCGAGATCGCATAGATGGCGGCGCCGTCGCTTGTCAGGACCATTCTCCCGGCCAGATTCTCCGGCATCTGAAAAGCCGTATGAATCAGCAGATTGTCCGGATCGTTCAGCATGAGCTGGGCAACGTTGGGCCGCGACGGCGGATTCTGCACCGGCGCGATGTTAAACGCCGAATACAACTGGGCGCCGTCCGGGGAAAACACACTTCCGCCCTGGTTCTGCTGCACATTGAAATTCGTGCCGGGTTGGATGGGATACGGCGCGTTGGCCAAATTCTGCTGCGCCAGAATCTCCAGCGTCTCCAGATCAAACAGCGTCAGCCCCGACATGAACTTCTTACCGTCCGGCGATACGGAAAGCACGCTGGAAATGTTGTTGACCGCCCTGCTGCGAAGCACGATGCCGGAAGCGACTTCGTATACAAAGACCACCCGCTGGTTGTTGTTGGGAATGTTCACGCCAACGATGAAGTTGCCGTCAACGGTCGCTTCGAGCCGGCTGCGGTTGGTGAGGAACGCACGCCCCGAAGGCGGGGGCAGTAACGGATTCTGGGGAGGCGGGGGCGCCACGACTACGTTCGCCAGCGAGCCGTTGTTGCTCGGATCGTAGATCAGAAGCGTGTTTTGCGAATTGTTCACTCCCGTTCCGATTGTCGTAATCAGCACTCGCTCATCGCCTCCCACCGCCACTCCTTCCGGCCGCGCCGGGAGACTGGGTCTGCCAACCATGGTGAGCGTTTCCAGATTCACGATATTGAGTGAGGAAGTGTTATGCGAGGCCACGTAAAGGCGCTGATTGTCGCGTGACATTGCCGCCGATAAAGGCAGCGGATCCAGAGCAACGGTTCCTATCAACCGGATGGGATTCGGAGGAAGCGAATACACTTCCAGCCGGTTCAGACCGGCATTGATCAGGTAAAGACGGCGGCGGGATTCATCCAGGACAATATCGGAAACACTTCCGACAACGGTCGTAACCGACCCAAACGTAGCCGCTACACCCTGTGACACCGTCAGGGCGAAGATTAGCAAGCAAAACCACCGAGCCATCAGACTGTTCTTAACCCCTCACGGATTCTAAAGTTGCTGGCGCCAATTCTTATACTACTATCCCCCGGCGTAGCCACGCTGCGGGCGGATGCTACTGCACATGCGGAAAGCCGAAAATTTGTGCGTTTTTTCGCGCGTGCCTTGCTCATCGGTCCCGCGAGAGGGAGTAGCATAAGATTATTGCGATGATCGGCTGGATTATAGCGATGGCTTGGTCCGCGGCCGCGATGGCGGCGCCATTTGATGCCGTGGAACAGATATTCCTGACCCGCTGCATAAAGTGCCATGGGAGTCAGAGCAGGATGAGCGGCTTCGATCTGACGACCCGCGCCGGCCTGATGCGCGGCGGCAGTCATGGTGCGCCCATAGTCCCTGGCAATGCCGCAAAGAGCCGTCTTTTTCAGTGGGTTTCAGAAGGGAAAATGCCTCCCGGCGAGAAACTGGACCCGCCGGCGGTTGAGGAGATTCGCCAATGGATCGACGCGGGGGCGTCCTGGGGCGCGCGGGAAATCCTGGGCGCGGCAGGCACAAAGTGGTGGGCCTTCCAGGCTCCGTCAAAACCGGCGGCGCCACGGATCAGTGGCGCGGCCTCCCCCATTGATCAATTCCTGCTCGTCCGGCTTGGAGAAAAAAATCTCAGTTTCAACCCGCCGGCGGACCACCGGACATTGATCCGGCGGCTTTACTTCGATCTCACTGGATTGCCGCCCAAACCCGAAGACTACCAACAGAGCTATGAGCAAGCCGTCGACCGGCTGCTTCGTTCGCCCCAGTACGGCGAACGCTGGGCCCGCTACTGGCTGGACGTGGTACGGTTCGGCGAAACCGATGGGGGCGAACACAACAACGAGCGCTTCAACGCATGGCCTTATCGCGATTGGGTGGTCGAATCGTTCAACCAGGACAAACCGTACGACCAGTTCGTTCGCGAGCAGATCGCCGGCGACGTTCTATTTCCTGGCAACGCCCGGCGAGCCGCCGCCACGGGATTCCTGGTCGCCGGCCCATGGGATTCGGTGAGCGCGGTTCTTAATAAGGACGAAACTCTGCGCATGCAGGCCCGCATGGATGAGCTGGATGACATGGTGACGACCACCTCGCACACATTCCTGGCTTTGACCGTCAACTGCGCCCGCTGCCACGATCACAAATTCGATCCTATTCCCGCTCGCGACTATTACCGCATGACGGCTTTCTTTGCCGGCGCCGGATTCGGCGAACGCGAAATCGCCAGTGAAGAACAACGCCGCCGCCGTGAGGATTTCCTGAAGCCGCTTCAGAAGGAGATGAACACGGCCCGGCGGGAGCTGGCCGATATGGAAGACCCTGTCCGATCGCGTTTGCTGGCGGCGCGGTTCGAGCAATTGGACCGCGGCAGGCCGTCCGGACAGCGCCGGATTCCCATCAATCCGGTTTGGAATCGCAATTCCTTCTCCGAAGCGCGCGCGGCCCGGTTCCGTTTCGTGATATCGGGCCACATCGGCAAGCAGGCGCAACTGGAGTACCTGGAGTTGTTGCCCGCGGGCCACCGGATCAGCCAATGGAAATCGGCTGCCGCGGCCAGCGCGGACCAGCCGCTGATTATCGAAATCACGCTTGATTCTCCGCAACCGGTTTCCGAAATCCGTTTCGCCAGCGACCCGCTCCGCGGATCTCGCGAGAACATGGTCACCGTCTACCGGCTCGAAGTCTCACCCGACGGCGTCGAGTGGCGTGTGCTTGGCTCATCGCTGGATCATATCGGGGGCGCCGAATTCGATCTTCCCGGCGTTTCCGATGACGAGATTCATAATGCGCTGCCGGAAGAGGCTCGCCCGCGGCGGCGTGCGATCGAGGCCGGGATCGCGCGGATACAGCAGCGCATCGACCAGGCGCCGCCGATTGACAAAATCTACGCCGCAAAGCCGAGAGAATTGGAAAAGAGCTATCTACTCGAGCGAGGCGATGTGAAACGGCCCAAGGAAGAAGTCAGTCCCGGTGTCCTTAGCGCCGCCGGCGGCGAGCCGGCCGGTTTTGATCCCGCAAACGCCGGCGTGCGGCGGCTCGCTTTGGCCAACTGGATCGCCAGCCCTTCGAACCCGCTGACCGCGCGCGTAATGGTCAACCGTGTCTGGCAACACCATTTTGGAAAAGGAATCGTGAATACGCCGAGCGATTTTGGAGTGAACGGCGACCGTCCCTCTCATCCCGAATTACTCGACTGGCTGGCGGTTTCTTTTGTTGAAAACGGTTGGAGCCTGAAGTGGCTGCACCGCCAGATCGTTCTCACCGAAGCTTACCGCCAGTCGAGCGCGCTCAACCGCAAAGCTTTTTCCGTTGACGCGGACAACCGGCTGCTCTGGCGCATACCGCTGAAGCGGATGGATGCGGAAACACTCCGCGATACCATCCTTTCGGTTACCGGAAAACTCGATCTCGCAGGAGGAGGCCCCAGTTTCGCGCTGCAGAAGAGGGGCGCGCGCGGGTCGTATATTTATCAGGCTCTCGACAACGATGGTCCTGCAGTCTGGCGCCGGGCCGTTTACCGGTTCGTCGTGCGGGGCGGCGAGCGCATCATGATGGACAGCTTCGATTGTCCCGACCCTTCCGTGGCGAGCCCACAACGTCCGGTTTCCAACACGCCGGTCCAGGCGCTGACACTGATGAACAATGATTTTGTCATCAGGCAGTCGAGGTTTCTGGCCGAGCGTCTGGAGAGCGAGGCTCCACAAAACCGGGAACAGCAGATTCGGCTCGCCTATCAGCTCCTCTACGGACGCCAGCCCAGGCCGGACGAAATCACCCGCGATGCGCGCTTCATCGAAGCGCAATCCGTAGCCGCTTATGCCCGGGCGCTGTTCAACTCGAATGAATTTCTTTATGTGCCCTAAGAGCAACCGCAAGCCGTCGCGCCGCGAGCTGCTGTGGGAATTCGGCGGCGGTTTGGCCGGTATCGCCCTGGCGCAACTGGCGGCTCGCGATGCGCGCGCCGAGTCGAATACTCCTCATTTCCCCGCCAAAGCCAAACGCGTGATCCTGATTTCGCTGCCAGGCGGGCTCAGCCACATCGATACGTTCGACTACAAACCCGCGCTCGAAATCCATCACGGCAAGGAGACGAAGGGATTAAACACCATCAAGCCGTTCTTCGGCAAGCGCGGTACGGTCATGAAAAGCCCTTGGGCGTTTCGCCGTTATGGCCATAGCGGCAAATGGGTATCCGCGCTGCTTCCCCACCTGGCCGGCGAAGTGGACCGGCTGACGTTTCTTCATTCGATGGTATCGCGCAGCAACGCGCATGGTCCGGCGATTTTCCAGATGTCGACCGGTTTCATCTTCCAGGGATTCCCCTCGGTGGGGTCATGGATCAGCTACGGCCTCGGCTCGGAAAATGAAAACCTGCCTTCCTTTGTCGTGCTGCCTGATCCGCGCGGCCTTCCCCCCTGCGGTGTCGCAAACTGGGGCAACGGGTTTCTTCCGGCGGCCCATCAGGGCGTTATTTTTGGCGGCGAGAGCAATCCCATCGCGGATCTGCAGCCTCCAGCATCCGTCTCACAAACCGATCAGGCTGCAACCTACGATCTGCTCAGCCGGATCAACGAAGACCATCTCAACAGGAACCCCGGTGAAGACGCCTTGGCCGCGCGCATCAAAGCCTACGAACTGGCCGCCAGAATGCAGATGACGGCGCCGGAGGTGACAAGCATTGCTGGGGAGAGCGAAAAAACGAAGGATCGATACGGCTTGAATGATCCGGTTACGCGCGCTTACGGTTACAACTGCCTGCTGGCGCGCCGGCTGATCGAGCGTGGAGTGCGATCGGTCCAACTCTTTAACGGCGGACATTTCGGCACGCCCCGCGTCAATTGGGACGCGCACGAGGATCTTGTCGCGAACCACACAAAGAATGCCCGTATTTTTGATAAGCCGACGGCGGCGCTCATCGCGGACCTTGCCGCCCGCGGTCTGCTCGCGGAAACGCTGGTTTTGATTACCACCGAATTCGGGCGGCTTCCGATCAGCGAAGGCCTCGGGGAAGGCGGGCGGGATCACAACCCGGAAGGGTTTACCGCATTTCTGTCAGGCGCCGGTCTCAAAGCTGGTCTCAGTTTCGGCTCCACCGACGAACTCGGCTTCAAAGCCGAAAAGCCCACCAGCCTATACGATCTGCACGCCACGATTCTTCACTTGTTGGGAATCGACCATACCCGCCTGACCTACTATCACAACGGATTGGACCGCCGCCTCACTGACGTTCATGGAAAAGTAATCCGCGAGATTCTCGCCTGAACTCAAGGTTCCTCCGGAGCGCCGACGCCCGTCCAATTGCACAGAACCCGATAGGTGAACCCCCAGAGCGGCGTGCCGTTCACCTCGATCGCCGGAAACCGGATGGTTTCCGGCAGCCCCGGCACCGCTTGCCAGCGGTGGCGGTCCATATCGGCCAGCACCGCCAGCGGCAGCCATAGCCCTTCAGCCGCTTCGCATTCCTGAAGCCGGACGGATAGTTGGTTCGCGACGCGAAAAACGAATGGCGCGACCCCGACTTCACGCCCGAATCGCCTGCCTGCGATCATGAAGGGCAACGCCTCGGAAAGATTGTCGCGGACGAGAAAGATGCCGCACTCCTCGGCCAGCTCCCGCAATGCGGTATCGAGCAAGTCCGTATCGCCGGGATCGCGCCTGCCTCCGGGAAAGGACCAGTGTCCCGACCAAGGATCGTTGGCGTTGATAGCCCGTTTGATCAACAGGACCGACGATTCCGGCATCTCTGTCCTGAGAATTGCAACCGCGGCCTGCGGCTTGTCGCTCATGTGCGGATTATCCTCCCACGACATCAAGAAAGGCCCGTGCCGCATGGCTTAGCCCCCGTTTGGACGGATACGCCAGCCGGATCAGGCGCTCGACCTTCAATTCCTCTACGCGAACCTCGCACAGCAGGCCTTTTTCCACGTCTTGCTCCACGCACATCTGGGGCAAAAACGCCACTCCCTCATTTCGCTGCACCATGAGACGAATCGTCTCAACCGTAGGCATCTCGACATCCATGTTCAGCGTTACACGGTGCCGTTGAAACTCGCGCAGAACCACTTCCCTATAGGGAGAAACGACGTTGTGGGCAACGAAGGTTTCCATGCCGAGCTCACTGATTGACACGGACTCGCGGCGGGCAAAACGATGCTCCGGCGAGACGACAAACGCAAGGTGGTCCGTGTAGATGACGCGCGCGGTCAAACGCTCGTCCGCCGGGTCATAGCTGATGACGCCCAATTCCAGGCCGCCGTCGATTAACTGCGCCGGAATCCGGCTCGACAGGGTTCTGCGCACCTCCACTTTCACTTTGGGATACAGCCGCCTGTACTTTTCGATGTGCCGCAACACATAGAGCGACGTCGATTCGTTGGCGCCCACGATGAGTCTGCCGGCGGAATTGTCGCGCAGCTCCGCCAGGGCGATCTCCATTTCGCGCTCCAGATTCTCGAACCGGCGCGCGAAATCAACCAGGATTTCGCCGGCGTCGGTAAGCAAAAGTTCCTTCCCCGACCGGTCAATAAGTTTTTCCCCAAGCTGCGATTCCAGCCTTTGTATGGCGAGCGAAACAGCAGGTTGCGTACGGAACAGCTTTTTCCCCGCTCGTGAAAAACTCTTCTCGGTGGCAACCGCAAGAAAAACCTTAATTGGGTAAAGTTCCATCGAGGCCGGTGTACTCCATAAGCTAATTTTATCGAACTAAGCCGGTGTATTTGGGACGCTGGACCACCAAGAACTTGGCGCTTCGGAAATCGGAACCGCGTGGAGTGCATGATATACTGAGAGCAGCCAGCAGTGGGCCTGTGGCGCAGTTGGGAGCGCGCTTCCATGGCATGGAAGAGGTC
>Ga0187893_10006446_pt1 | contig 20096 bp, 8 predicted proteins | sample MA1701074metaG_FD_139574 | JGI IMG/M metagenome (GOLD analysis project Ga0187893, IMG submission 139574) | White microbial mat communities from a basaltic lava cave in the Kipuka Kanohina Cave System on the Island of Hawaii, USA - MA170107-4 metaG ...
GTTGCTGACAACTTTCACACTTGCAATTATGAAGCTTTCGTTTTTTCTTCGCCATGGTGCTTGTCCAGTTCCTTTTCAGGACAAGCTTATCATCAGTGTTCAACTTATTTTTGGACAAATCCTTAGGCGAGGATTTGAGGTTTGAAAATTCCCTGCGGAGCAATTAGTGGAACACGCTGAGATTGAAATTCAAACCCCTGCTCAAGTAATTTTCTTGGCAACACATCCCCGTATGAATTGACCTGCTCAGAAAGCCAGTTAAATGCTGCAATCCGAACTTGAAGGTCAATATCCATGACGAGATTTTACACCATTGCCTTCTTTAGGAAGCTGAAAAGTAAGTCAAGCGGTACAAACAAATTTCTCCTCTTCCCCAACGATTTCCCTATGAATAACCTAAACACTCGCTGAGAATGTAAGTTTACCCGCGATTCTTTGGTACAATCCCGCCTCGTTTTGTTTGGAGGCACTACCTGTAATGGAACTTGAACACAGTTGTATCGAAACCAACGGCATCCGCTTGCACGTCGTCCAAGCGGGACCGAAAAGCGGAATCCCCGTCGTGCTCCTGCATGGCTTCCCTGAATTTTGGTATGGGTGGCGAAGGCAAATCCCCGCGTTGGTGAACGCGGGGTGCCGCGTCATCGTCCCTGACCAGCGCGGCTACAACCTGAGCGATAAACCGAAGGACAAGAAAGACTACGGCGTTTCAACGCTCGTAGATGATGTGCCTGGTCTGATCAAAGCGCTGGATTACGAAAAGGTCAATCTCGTTGGGCACGATTGGGGTGCGGTCATCGCCTGGGCGCTGGCACTCACTCACCCCGATAAATTACACAAACTGACGGTGATGAACGCGCCGCATCCTGCTGTGATGCGACGCTTCCTGAGGCGCGACTTCGAGCAAATGCGCCGTTCATGGTATGGCGGATTCTTTCAAATCCCCTGGTTGCCCGAGAAGATCCTCTCAGCGAATAACTTCCACGAGATGATCCGTGGGATGAAGTATTCGGCGAAGAAGAGCACCTTTACTGCCGAAGATTTCGAGAAATACAAGGAAGCATGGTCGCAGCCCGGCGCGTTGACGTCCATGCTGAACTGGTATCGCGCGGCCGTGCGCTACCCGTCAAAGATGCCCGAAGAGACGCAGGTCAAAGTCCGCACGCTGATGATGTGGGGCATGAAGGATTTTGCGCTCACGCACCGCATGGCGCGTCCGAGCATGGACTACTGCGATGATGGAAACTTGATCCTCTTCCCTGAGGCTACGCACTGGGTGCACCTCGACGCGGCGGAGGAGGTCAACCACTATTTGATTGATTTTCTGTTGGATTCGATCACGAAGCGGGTGATTAAATAAAAATGTAGGGGCGAACGGCCGTTCGCCCCTACATTGAATATCAAAATCTATTGCGGCAGATCCACGCAGTTGCCGCTATCAATGCCGTTCAACGAGTGGTTGCTGTTCGCGACACGCGCACACATTTGTGTTGCCGCGGCGGGCTTTTGCGACACGCTATAACCGGTGAACGGCCGCGGTCCACCATAGAGAAACCACGGTCCCGAACCGGGTGAGCCGGCGTTCTGCGGCGAGACCGTGTTCCAGAAGAAGTGGATGTGCATGCCGGGCAACGCCTCGGTGAACTCGAACGTTTCATATTCGACCACGTAGCGGTTGTTCGCATCGATCGTGATCGAATTGATCCGTACGTACGGTCCCGGCGGGATGGTGGCTGTCGGCGTCGCGGCTGGAGTGTCGGTCACGCTCAACGTTGGAGATTCGACGATCACAATCGGGGCTTCCGTCGCCGGCAGGGTTTCTGTGGCAGAGACAACTTCTGTCGCGGTTCCTCCGCCGAACAACTGGCTGGCGAGGACGCCTCCGCCGACGAGCAGGCAAAGCAACACTACTGCTCCGCCGGCAATGATCGGCAACATGCTCCGCGATTTAGTTTGTGGCGGCGCGGCTTGCGGCGTCGAATACGGAGTCTGTTGCGGCGCGCTTTCCACCATCGTCCCTTTGTACGCGGGCTTCGGACTGCTCTCGACAACGGTTCCTCTCGGAGTTGCGACGGGTTCGACCGTGGTGGCTTTTCCGCTCTTCATCATGGTCGGCGTTTCTTCCACCATGGTTGATTTTGCCGATGGCACCGGTCCTGCGGCGCGGCCCGCCAGCGCGTTGCGGAGCGCAGCCGCCATTTGCGCGGCGGTCTGATAACGGTCGTTCGGGTCTTTCGCCAGCGCCTTGTTGATGATCGCCACGAGGCTGTCGGGCACGTCGGGGTTGAGTTTCTTCGGGTTGGGAACCGGGTCGTTGATGTGCATCATCATCAACGTCATGGCTGAATCGGCTTCGAAGGGCGGGTGTCCGCCCACCATTTCGAACAAGGTCACGCCAAGCGAATAAATGTCGGTGCGGCGGTCGGGTTGCTCGCCTTTGATCTGCTCCGGCGACATGTACATCGCCGTGCCGACGACCGCGCCGGTGGCGGTGTGCCGCTGGCTTCCGACGATCTTGGCGATGCCGAAATCCATGAGAATCACCTGGCCGAGCGTGTTCAACATCAGGTTGGCAGGCTTGATATCGCGGTGGATCATGCCGCGTTGGTGGGCGTAGTCCACGGCGTCGCAGGCGCCCGCCATGTATTCCATTGCCTTGGTGGGGGAGAGTTTCCGTCCGCTGTCGTTGAGCCGTTTGAGATGGTCCTGAAGCGTTTCGCCCGGAACGAATTCCAGCACCATGTAATATAGTTCGTCGTCTTTGTTGAAATCGTGCACCTGCACGATCCCGGGATGGCGCAACTGCGCCACTCCCGCGGCTTCCTCTTCGAAACGCCGGACGAAATCCGGGTCGGTGGAGAGGTGCGGGTGAATGACCTTGACCGCCACAACGCGCTTGAGGTTTGGATCGGAGGCTTTGTATACCGCCGACATGCCTCCCTGACCGAGCATCTCCTCGATTGCGTATCGTTTGCCTAGAGTTTTACCAACGAGATTGTTTGCCATTGTTGCTCCAACAATATAGGAAAATTACCTATGACGCGCGAATAGCCAGCATGATAACACAGATTGACGGGCTGAATTCAATTATTTTCTTGGTGATACATCGGACTTTTTCTCCGCTAATCCTCACCAATCTCCGCGAATTTGCCTTCAGATCAGCGCGAATTCGCGCGGATTAGCGGATGCGCCTATTCGATGAGGAACAACCAGCCGTTATCGAATGTGCATTGGGTTTTGCGGCCCGATTCGCTCAACGCCACCATGGCGACAAAACCTTTTTCGAAGATCTTGTCCGCGTTGTTTGCGGCGTTCAAACGCTGGGAGTATTGCGAGTTGATCTCGCTCACCACGTTGTCATACTCCGCCTTATCTGCCGGTTGTTGCGGTGCCGGCGGCAGGATCGGCAGTTTCGGCGGGGCGGTGGGGTCCACTTCGCCGATGAGCGTATCGTTGGTGTAGATGTAGAATGTGTTGCCTCGCCCGACCACGGTCAGACGGTTGGTGGCAAGGTTCTCCCAACTGAAACTTTTATCGGTGTAGCGCGCGTAGATGTCGCGATACTGGACCACTTCTCCATTGGACATGGTTGTAAATACCACATGCCCGGAGGCGACGCGGGTCATGATGACCATGTATTGATTGAGCGCCGCACTATTTCCATCGGAGCGCAGGACGAAGCCGCAACCGGCAATGCTTCCCACGATGTCCCACGTAATGTCGAAAGAGACGACAAAATCCGTCGTGACCGTGCCGATGAAATAGTTGATGTATTCGAACTGATGGAAGCCGGACGCGTCGAGCGTGACAGGAGGATGGACCCAGCCCAGCCGTCCCTCCGATGGGTCGACGCCGTATTTGGGCAACTCAGCCAGCCGCGGCGCGAATGCCTCGGCAGTGGCGGTCTGCTCGGCGGGTTTGGATTGGCTGTCTGCAACTGCTTGAGCGGTCTGTGCCGCGGAGTCTGCGGCTTGTTCTTGTAGCACTTCAGCGGTTTGAGTTGCCAGCACCGAGGTGCTAACTGCTTGAACGGTAAGGTCTGCTGAAGAGGGGCCCGAGCCAACCCCACAGGCGAGGGAAGCGAGAGCCAGAACGAGGAGGCAAGTCAGGGATCGGTGTATTCGCATGGGACTAGATGACATCCTTCCGTTTTTGCAGGTAGAGGATGGCAACGAACAGGATTAAACAGACGAGGAGCTGGACGAACCAGGTAAAACTAACCTTGCCAAAATACGCGGCGGTGTCTTTCTTGTCCACGTACATGAACGGGAAGTTGGTGTAGAAATTTCTCACCACGCCTTCCGCCGGCGCGACGGCCACCTGAAGTTCAGCGCGTTTCGTTTCGTAGGCGACCCGATCGCGCTGGTATTGTTCGACCACCAATTTGTACGCGTTCACTTCCGCTTCGTATGCCTGAAGTTGGGCAAAGAATTCTGCCATGGCTACATTGTCGGATTGGTTTTCCGGTTCGACCGGGCGGATCGGTTCGGGCGGCAGGGGGGCTGGCTCCACCGGCAGGGGTTCATCCACAGCGGGGATCCAGAACTGGCCCAGACCCGGATGATTGCACGATTCCTGCTTGAGCATATTGACGCCCATGCACAAGCATCCTTGTGAAATTTTGTCCTCGAGGCTCATGCTGGCTTGCACTGCAGGGTCAAGTTTCCAACACACGTCGCGGGCAACGTCCGACCCGGGACCGGTGATGCTCATCAGCGCTTCGAACGCCCAACGCGTGGATGTGAACGATGTGATGAACCCCGGCACGGGGATCAATGCGCCGCCCAATACAATCTGCGGAAGCATTAAGATGATTACCATGAGCGGCGCGGAACTGGCGTTCGGCGCCAGCGCAGAGGCGAACAAGCCCAGCATCATGCCGGCGAGCGTGGCGAGCGTCATCGTGATGTAGATCTGTGTGAATTCCAGCGCGCCGCCGGGCATATCGAACGCCAGGTAGTGAACGATGGTGTATGCCGCCGCCTGATAGAAGGCGAGCAACGCGGCAACCCAGATCTTCGACATCACGTACGGCAGGATCTTTAGATTGACAAGCCGTTCGCGCCGGTAGATATCCGCCTCTTTGACGATCTCGCGCATTTGGGAAATGCCGCCCACCATGACGCCATAAATGGTCATCAGGAACAACGTGATCATGACGCGCGCGATATCGCCGTTTTGGAAACTGAACGGGTCGCGCCCCATGACGGCGGCTAACACCACATCCAGCAGACTCACGAGTGGGGCGGTCGCGAGCATGAGCCCGAGCGCAAATCTGTCGCGGGTGAGAATCTTTACGTTGCGAGCCGAGAGAACAAAGAATTGTTTGATGGACGAAACTTTTTTCGAAGCGGCTCCTGCCGCGGGTTGCGGTCTTCTGCCGGCATCCTGTATCGTTGGAGCGCCTTCGGGGGTCATTTTACCGGGGAGTGCCTTGACTACATATTCCTGATATGCCTTGCTCTCGCGGTACCGTTGTGCCCATTCATGAGCCTTGCCCTTGCTTTGGTCATCGAGAATAGCGTAGATTTCATCGAACTCGATCTTACCGGCGCGGCGGTCGCGTTCGGAGCGGTACTGGTCGAAATATGCAAGCGCTTCATCCGGCGGACCGAACCAGGCGAGGTAGCCGCCGCGTGCGAGGAAGATCACTTTATCGGCGAGCATCACGTTCTTCGTCGCATGTGTGATGAGGATGATCGTACGTCCCTGGTCGGCGAGGCGGCGCATGAGTTGCATGAGCGCGGTCTCGGTGCCGGGGTCGAGACCGGACGTGGGCTCGTCGAGGAAGAACAGGCCGGGTTTGGTGAGCAGCTCCACTCCGATGGAAACGCGCTTCTGCTGTCCGCCGCTCAAGCCGCTGATCTGCACATCCTTGCGGTGGGTCAGGTCGAGGTCGGCGAGCACTTCCATCACGCGCTTGTGTCGTTCCTCCGCCGACGTGTCGCCGGGCATGCGCAGCTGCGCCGCATAATCCAGCGCCTGATACACCGTCAACTCCATGTGGATGATGTCTTTCTGCGGTACGAAGCCGATCTCGTTGCGGATGGAATCGAAGTGGGTGTAGATGTCGGTGTCGTTGACGAAGACTTTTGACGGCGGGGTTGCGGGGCGGTAGCCGGCGACCGCGTCCACGAACGTGGATTTGCCGCCGCCGCTTTGCCCAACCACCACGATGAATTCGCGCGGCTTGAACGCCACCGAAATGTTTTGCAGGATGTTCAAATCTTTGCGCACCCATTTGTTGAGTCCGACTACATCCACCCGCAAGCCATTGCTGTCGTCGAACTGGGCGATTTGATCCTTACCGAGAACGAAACGATATTGCCCAATACGGACGGTGTCGTTCGGTTTCAGCCAAAGCGAACCATCCACTTTTTCGTCGTTGACGAAAATGCCGTTTGAACTTCGCAGGTCTTCGACCCGATAGCGTTGACCGACGCGTTGAATCTGCGCGTGGAAGCGCGAGATGTTCGGCGAGGGCAGCACGACATCGTTGCTTGGGTCGCGCCCGATCTGGATCAATTCCTTTTCGCCGAAGACGATATCGCGTTCCACCTGCGCGGCGGCTTCCGCAGGCGCATCATAGGTGAGCGTGACCATCACGCCGGGATCCTGGCTCCCGATGCGCAACAAGTCACCGTGGCGCAACACGCGCGATCCTTCGAGCGGGCGTCCTTCGAACAGCACCGGGTTCTTGGCTTCCGGCAGGACGGTCAATTTGTATCCGCCGCTGCTTGCTTGTTCGATGCGCGCATGATGGCTTGAAACGATTGGAGAGGGGACGGCGATATCGTTATCATCGAGTCTGCCGATGGAATACGTTGTACGAGAAAGAGAAAAGTTCTTCGGGTTTTCCCCTGCGATGGTGACGATCAACTGTCGCGGTCCGGCTTTGACCGGAATGCTCGGTTCCTCGCCGATGGTGGTCTGCATCACATGCGAAGGCGCGGATGGCACCGGTGTTGCCGGGCGGACGGCGGTCTTACCCCTGTCCTCTGTCACCGGCGCGGAGTAATCCAAAGTGATCGCCTGTCCCAGCCTGATTCGGTCGCCGTGTTGCAGGGTGCGCCGGCCGATCAGCCGGTCATCGTTGACGAATGTGCCGTTGCTGGAACCGAGGTCTTCGATGGCATATCCGTCGCCTTCCACCATCAGGCGCGCGTGGCGCCGGGAGACGGCGGGTGTAGCGATCACGATATCCACGCCCTCATCGCGGCCGATGACGAGTTCGGATCGGATCAATTCGAATTCTTTTGGAGGAGCGCTGCTTTGGGTGTTGACGAGAGTCAACTTGAAACTGCCTGAGAGTGTCACGGGTCCATTCCTTTTCCTTGGGGTTTCAGATGATCGTCCGATAGACAACCAGGTGCACGATTAATGTGATGTTGCCTGTACTTCCCGCCTCCAAATCCAACGTACGAATTCGGCGATGAAAAAGATTATACGGTTGCAAATGGGGCATGTCAAGGAAACTTTTGGGTCGTGAAGGAAGCGGAACTTTTATGATATAACATGAAACCAATCCGACACATCAGGTCGAATTTCAATGCAATCGTTTTTTCCGAATCGTGCAAGCCCGAGCACACTCGTTGAACTCCTGCGGCTGAGGGCGGAACATCAGCCGGATCATACCGCCTATCGCTATCTGCAGGACAATGAAACCGAGATTGTTGCCACCACGTACGCCGAACTGGATCGGCGCGCGCGGAGTATTGGCGCGTGGCTCGAAACTCACGGCGCGCGCGGCGAGCGCGTCCTGCTTCTTTATCCTGCGGGACTGGATTACATCGCTTCATTTTTCGGATGTTTGTATGCCGGCGCGGTGGCGGTGCCGGCCTACCCTCCGCGTTTGAACCGTCCCGTCCCGCGCATCCAAGCCATCGTGGCAGATTCGCAGGCAAAGTTTGCGCTAACCACTTCCACAATTCTGCACAACATCGAACAACGCTTTGAGCAATCGCCAGACCTGCAGGCATTAAGCTGCCTGGATACCGAGCATGTCTCCCCGGGGCTGGAGGCGGACTGGCGCGACCCGAACATCAGCGCGGACACGCTTGCCTTCCTGCAGTACACGTCGGGTTCCACGAGTCAACCGAAGGGTGTCATGCTGACCCACGGCAACCTGATGCACAACTTGAAAGCCATCCGCGATAGCTTTCAAATTGACGGAACCGATTCGGGGTGTTTCTGGTTGCCGAGCTATCACGATATGGGATTGATCGGCGGCATCCTTGAACCCATGTACATCGGCGGGACTTCTACCTTGATGTCGCCTGTATCGTTTCTGCAGCGCCCGTTTCGATGGCTCGATGCCATCAGCAAATCCAAGGCGACGACCAGCGGCGCGCCGAATTTTGCCTACGACCTGTGCGTTGAACGTATTACCCCGGAACAAATCGAAACCCTGGATCTAAGTTGGTGGAAACTTGCCTTCTGCGGAGCGGAGCCCATCCGCCCTGAAACGCTCGAGCGCTTCGCGCAGACCTTCGGACCTGTCGGCTTCCGCAAAAGCTCCTTCTACCCCTGCTTTGGCATGGCGGAAAGCACGCTCATCGTCTCCGGGGGGCATGGTCCCGCAGAGCCGCGCATGTTGACAATTGACCGCAAAGCGTTGGAGCGCGATCAAGTGGTCATCGCTTCTTCCGGCGATGCGAATTCTTTGACCATGGTCAACTGCGGCAAATCCATCGTTGACCAGAAGATCGCCATCGTGAATCCAGCGACCATGACGCGCTGTGCTGAGAACGAAGTCGGTGAAATCTGGGTAGCTGGACCCAGCGTGGCGCAGGGATATTGGCGGCTGGATGAGGAAACGAAGAATACATTCGGCGCATATCTGGCTGATATCGGTGAAGGTCCGTTCATGCGGACAGGCGACCTTGGCTTCTTGCAAAACGACGAATTGTACGTCACGGGTCGCTTGAAAGACTTGATCATCATTCATGGAAGCAATCATTACCCGCAAGATATCGAATTAACCGTCGAAGCGAGCCATTCTGCCTTGCAACCGAGCGCAGGCGCGGCGTTCTCCGTCACTGAAAATGGAAGAGAGCAACTCGTCATTGTCCAGGAAGTGACGCGTCAGGGGCGGCAAGCAGATGTGAGCGAAGTCGCTTCGGCGATTCGCCAGGCTGTTTCTGAAAAGCATGATCTGCAGGTCTTTGCCATTGCGCTCGTCAAGCCGATGAGTATCCCCAAAACTTCCAGCGGAAAAATCCAACGCCGCGCGACAAAGACCGCGTTTTTGAACGGAGAATTGGAAATGGTTGGAGAGTGGCGTCGCGGCTCCCTTCTCCCCTCGGCCGGCGCGCTGAGCGCGTCGAAGCGAGAAGGGCAGGGGATGAGGGAGAGTCTTGCTCCGCGCTCAACACAACCGAGACACGACGCACAAGCCATTCAATCCTTCCTGCTCACGCGCATCGCCTCCATGCTCGAAATGGACGCCTCCACAATTGACCCGCGTCAGCCGTTCACATACTACGGGCTAGGCTCCGTGCAAGCCGTTAGTCTAACAGGCGACCTTGAGGTCTTCGTCAATCGCAAACTTTCGCCAACGCTCGCATGGGATTATCCGACGATTGAATCGCTCTCAAATTTTCTTGCGAACGATTCGCAACCGGTAAAAAAATCAACACCAGCAATCGCATCGCTTCAACCTTCGTTCAATAACTACAACGAGCCGATTGCGATTATCGGCTTGAGTTGCCGCTTCCCGCAGGCGGACAGTCCGCAAGCGTTTTGGGAATTGCTTCGCAACGGCGTGGACGCGATCACTGAAGTCCCGTCCGATCGCTGGGATGTGGACGCGTTCCACGCAGATGAACCAGCCGCAGGCAAGGTCACGACGCGCTTTGGGGGTTTCCTCGATAACGTGGAATTGTTCGATCCTGCGTTCTTCGGGATTTCCCCTCGTGAAGCCGCACGCATGGATCCGCAGCAACGCCTCCTCCTTGAGGTGAGTTGGGAGGCGCTCGAGAACGCGTTCATCCCACCTCATACGCTGGCTGGGATGCGCACAGGCGTGTTCGTCGGCATCAGCAGTTATGATTATTCGCGTTTGCAGTTCGACGCTCCCGAACTGATCGACGCCTACGCAGGGACAGGGAACGCGCATAGCATTGCCGCCAACCGACTCTCGTATGTGTTCGATTTGCGCGGTCCGAGCATGGCAGTGGATACGGCGTGCTCATCGTCGCTGGTGTCGGTGCATCTCGCGTGCCAGAGTTTGCGAAACGGCGAGTCGGATCTAGCGCTGGCAGGAGGCGTGAACTTGATCCTCACGCCCGAATTGACCATCACATTTTCGCAAGCGCGCATGCTGGCTCCTGATGGTCGTTGCAAAACCTTTGATGCCAGCGCGGACGGTTATGTGCGCGGCGAAGGTTGTGGCGTTGTCATTCTCAAACGTTTGTCGGATGCCTTGCGTGACGGTGACAATATCCTTGCATTGGTTCGCGGCTCGGCAGTGAATCAGGATGGACGAAGCAACGGGCTCACTGCGCCGAATGGGTTGGCGCAACAAGATGTAATTCGTACCGCGTTGACGCAGGCGCAGGTCACGCCGAATCAGATTAGTTATGTCGAAGCCCACGGTACCGGTACGCCGCTCGGCGACCCAATCGAAATGTCGTCGCTGAACGCGATCTTGAACGACGACTCGAATCGACGCGTGGTGGTCGGTTCGGTGAAGACGAACATCGGCCATCTTGAATCCGCCGCAGGGATCGCAGGACTGATCAAGGTTGTGCTTGCGATGCAGAACGAAGCTGTGCCGCCCCACCTTCATTTAAAGGAAATCAACCCGTATCTCTCTCTTGATGGCTCGCGCATCGAGATCGGAACCTATCTCCGCCTGTGGAAGCGACGCGCTGTGCCGCGCTTCGCCGGAGTCAGTTCGTTCGGTTTCGGCGGCACGAACGCGCACGTAATTCTGTCGGATGCGCCGCTCGCCGTAGAAAACGAAAAAACGTTTGAACTTGAACGCCCGCGCCACCTGCTGACTTTGTCTGCCAAGTCTGGAAACTCGCTCCAGGAATTAGCGCAATCCTTCAGTAACTCATTACGCGATACGCGATACGCAATACCGGATCTTGCTTTCACTTCGAACACAACCCGTTCGCACTTCGAGCATCGTCTTGCCATACATGCCAGCGCAAACGATGAACTGTTGCAAGGATTGGAAGGTTTCCTCATCGATTCGGAATCCTCCTTTGTTTCAACTGGTCAAGCAAAAGCCAGTGTGCAACCGAAAGTCGCTTTCCTTTTCACGGGCCAAGGTTCGCAATATGCCGGCATGGGAAAAGGACTGTACGAGACTCAGCCTGTCTTCCGCATCGCGCTGGATGAGTGTGCAAAAATTCTTGATTCGATCCTTGGTCGTTCTCTGCTGGAGATTATCTTTTCTGACAAAGACGACTCAACCATCAATCAAACCACCTTCACGCAGCCCGCGCTGTTCGCTTTCGAATATGCCCTTGCACAGTTGTGGCTCTCTTGGGGGGTCAAACCTCACGCGGTGATGGGACATAGTGTTGGTGAATACGTTGCCGCGTGTATCGCAGGCGTGTTCAGCCTCGAAGATGGATTGCGCCTCATCACCGAACGTGCGCGACTCATGGGTGGACTTCCTCAAAACGGGACCATGATCGCGGCCTATGCGGACGTGAATCGCATTGCAGATGTCTTGAAGCCGTATCAAGATCAAGTTTCTGTCGCTGCTTCGAACGGACCTGACAACACGGTAATTTCTGGTGAGGCAACCGCAATACAAAGCATCGCAAATGAACTAACAAAACTTGGAATTTCCTCCAAGCCGTTGACCGTATCACACGCTTTCCACTCCCCGTTGATGGATTCGATACTGGATGAATTCGAATCGTTTGCTCAAGGAATCCAATTCTCGAATCCTCAAATTCTCCTCATCTCAAACGTTTCCGGCGAAACTGCCACTCAACTCTACGCACGATATTGGCGCGACCACATCCGCGCGGAGGTGAAATTCTCGTCCGGGATGCAAGCGCTTGCGAATCTGGGCATCGACGCGTTCATCGAGATCGGTCCCAGCCCGGTGTTGTTGGGCATGGGTAAGCGATGTTTGCCTGAGTCCAACGCCGCATGGTTACCGTCGCTGAGACAAAATCAGGATGAATGGCAAACGATCCTTGATAGTCTCGGTAAACTCTACGTGCAAGGCGCTGAAGTTGATTGGAAAGGATTCGATGCACAATCTCCGCGCAAGAAAGTCGCATTGCCAAATTATCCGTTCGATCGGCAGAGATATTGGCTGGATGTGGACACGGAAACTAGTAAACGAGCAGGTAAGTTGCCGCCGCCGCGTTCGAACGGGAAGAACCAATCACAAGCGCAAGAAAAAAATATTGAAAGAAAAAATGGAAGGCGGAAGGCGAAAGCTTCTGAAACTCCCCTCTCGCAAAAACCGCTTACTCAGATCGAGATACAAGATTTCATACAACAACACACCGCGCGCATCCTCGGCATGGATGCCTCGCGCCTCAACCTCGACACTCCGCTAGACACGCTGGGTCTCGATTCGCTGATGGCAATGGAACTCAAGAACTCGCTTGAGTCCAAACTCGGCGCGCAACTTTCGGTGGCAAGTCTCTTGCAAGGTCCGACCATCGTGTCGCTTGCGGCGGAAGCCATGGCAAATTTTGGTTCAGCCGAAACGGAGAGCGACGCGCCGTTCGTCGTCGCGCAACATGCGTCGAACGAGAGTCCGCTCTCGTACGGTCAGCAAGCGTTGTGGTTCCTGCACCAACTCATGCCCGATGAAATTTCATTCAATGTGGCTGGCGCGATTCGTATTCGCGGCGAATTGGATGTTCGCGCACTTGAACGAGCGTTTGGACAATTGGTTGCTCGGCACGAATCTTTGCGGAGCACGTTCCATGTGATCAACGGTGAGCCGATTCAACGCGTGCATGACTCAATGGATGGAATTTTTCGCGTGGTGGATTCGTCCGCGGTTGAGAATAACTCACTGCGTGAACAACTCGCGCGGGACGCGCACGCTCCTTTCGACCTTGAGGCTGGTCCGGTCATTCGGGCTGCGCTCCATCGGACGCGAGATGAGTCGCACACTCTCCTGCTCGCAATGGATCACATCGTTACAGACTTCTGGTCAATGACCGTGTTGGCGCGCGGGTTGTTGATTTTGTATGACGCGAACAAAAAGGACTCGCCAATCGAATTACCCGCGTTGTCTGCTCGTTATTCTGATTATGTGCGCTGGGAATCAAGTATGTTGGAGAGCAAGCAGGGCGAGCAACATTGGGAATACTGGCGAGACCAACTTGGAAATCAACTCCCAGCGCTCAGCCTCCCCACGGATCGTCCGCGTTCGCCGATGCAAACCTATCGCGGCGACTCGGCTCATCTGTTCATGGACAGCGTGTTATATGAAAAATTGAAAGCCCTCGCACAGGAAAACGGCGCGACGCTGTTCATGACCCTGCTTGCCGCGTTCCAGACGCTGTTGCATCGCTACTCCAATCAGGATGAGTTTTTGGTTGGTTCCGTCACTGCGGGCCGAAGTCATTCTGAATTGTCGAATCTTGTGGGCTACTTCATCAACCCCATCGCGTTGCGCGCAGAATTTTCAGGCAATCCATCGTTCAACGAACTCTTGCAGCGCGTCAAACAAACCGCGCTTGGAGCATTCGAACATCAGGATTATCCACCTGCGCTATTGGCAAAGAAACTGGGAATTCAACGAGATCCATCCCGCCCGCCGCTATTCGAGACCATGTTCATTCTACAAAAAGCGCACGAAGCAGACGTGCAAATGCTCAGTCCATTTGCGCTTGGACTGGATGGAGCGAGCATGGAAGTGGATGAACTCGAATTGGAATCGATTGCGCTCGGCGGCGAACCCGCGCAGTTCGATATGACGATGATGATGTCTGAATACAACGATGGATTGGCTGCGGCACTTCAATACAACGTGGACCTGTTTGACGCGAAAACCATCCAGCGCACGTTGAAACATTTTGAGTTGCTTTTACAGGAAATCGCCGCAGACCCGTCGAAGCCTGTTTCAAGTTACCCACTTTTGGACGAATCGGAAGAACAACGGATTCTAGTTGAGTGGAATCAAACTCAAGCAGACTATCCACGCGAGGCGTGCATTCACGAGTTGATCGAAGCGCAGGTGAAGCACTCACCGAATGTCGTTGCAATTCAATTTGAAGATCAGCAACTCACATACAAACAACTCAACAAGCGTGCAGATGAGCTGGCGAAGATTCTGGTAGCGCAAGGCGTCCAGCCGGGGACCCTTGTCGGCTTATTTGTGAGCCGCTCGATAGAAATGCTGGTTGGTTTGCTGGGTGTCCTAAAGGCCGGAGGCGCGTACCTTCCGCTCGATCCGTCCTTCCCTGCGGAACGTCTCGCTTTCATGCTGGCAGATTCCAATGCTTCGATTGTTTTGACCTTGAACCACCTGTTGCCAGAAATGCCTGAACATAAGGCGCAGGTCATTTGCCTTGATGCGCTGGATGAGGTAAAAGGCAAACGCGGCAGGAGATCGAAAGCCAACGCTGAAGACCTCGCCTACGTTATCTACACATCGGGTTCAACAGGCAAACCGAAAGGCGTGCAGATCCATCATCGGGCGGTGGTGAACTTCCTGTGCTCGATGCAAAAGGATTTGAAAATCAACGAATCTGATTCGTTGCTTGCGGTGACGACGCTTTCGTTCGATATTGCTATACTTGAACTGCTGTTGCCGCTCATCGTCGGCGCGAAGGTTGTGATTGCAAACTCTGAAGTGGTGACGGACGGCGCGCTACTGGCGCAGTCGTTGGAAGATTCGCATATTACGTTCATGCAAGCCACGCCCGCGAGTTGGCGGTTGTTGCTCGAAGCAGGCTGGAATGGAAAATCCGATTTGAAGATTCTCTGCGGCGGCGAAGCATTGACGAGTGACCTCGCTGGGAAACTTCTCGCTCGCGGCGCAAAACTTTGGAACGTGTATGGTCCCACCGAGACGACGATCTGGTCAACGATTTACAAGGTGGATTCGGTTCGAGCGGGCATTTCGAATACTATTCCAATCGGCAAGCCGATTGCCAACACACAGATTTATATTCTGGATTCGACACTTCAACCCGTCCCTGTTGGAGTCATCGGCGACCTGTACATCGGTGGAGACAGCGTCAGCCGCGGGTATTTGAATCGCCCAGAGTTGACTGCTGAAAGATTCATCCCTCACCCCTACCCTCACCCACAGGGAGCGGGGGAAGTCATTTACAAGACCGGCGACTTAGCGCGGTATCTCGCGGATGGAAATATCGAATTCTTCGGTCGCAGTGACCAACAGGTAAAAGTGCGCGGGTATCGGATCGAAACAGGCGAGATCGAGGTCGCGTTGATGGGGCATCCGTCAGTCAAGCAGGCGGCGGTCGTCGCGTGGAAGGAGCGTTCGTCGGATGCGAGTCTGGTTGCTTACGTGGTGCCAGCCGAAACGGGGAACGAAGCGGAGCATATCTATCTGAGAGACTATTTACGTACGAAACTGCCTGAGTACATGATTCCATCTGTATTCGTAAATCTTGAATCGTTGCCGCTCACTCCAAATGGCAAGGTGGATCGCAAATCATTGCCCGCGCCGTCGCAATCGCGGGCGGATTTGCGCGCGCAGTATGTCGCACCGCGCACGCCATTGGAATTGGAACTCGCCGAAGTTTGCGCGCAGGTGTTGGGTTTGGATGTGGGGCAAGTCGGCATCAACGACAACTTCTTCGATCTCGGCGGGCACTCGTTGCTCGGTACGCGGCTCGTGTTTTTGTTGCGCGAAAAGTATGAGCTTGAAACCGCACAACTGCCTTTACGCGCGTTGTTCGAACAACCGACGGTTGCGAATCTTGCGGAGGTGATCGGGAAGGCGAAGAACGGACAAAATACTGCGTATGCTGGTGGGAGGAACATCATTCGCATGAATCAGTTGAGTCTGGAACAGTTGAAAGATGAAGCGCAGCTCGATGTGAATATCACCGCGGGTGATCTTGAGTACGAACACAACGAACCGACAAAGATTCTACTCACGGGTGCGACGGGATTCGTCGGCGCGTTCCTGTTGAAAGATCTGCTGACGATGACTTCAGCGGAGATTTATTGTTTGTTGCGCGCTGATGATCTCAAGCAGGGATTGAAGCGCTTGAAGCACAACCTGGATTCGTATCAGTTATGGGATGAATCGCTCGCGCATCGCGTCAAACCTGTGCTTGGCGATCTCGGTTCGCCGCGGCTTGGGTTGAGCGAAGAGACATTCGACGAACTTGCAGATCAAATGGATGCGATCATTCACAACGGCGCGATGGTGAATTTTGTGTATCCGTATCACGCACACAAAGCCGCGAATGTTTTGGGAACGCAGGAAATTTTGCGATTGGCAAGTCGCGTGAAATTGAAGCCCATACACCATGTGTCAACGTTGTCCATTCTTCACAACGGCGATCACGATGACGGGCGTATCTACCGGGAGGGCGACAACATCGAAGAAACTGGCGCGCCGTTCGGCGGATATGCACAAAGCAAGTGGGTGGCCGAAAAATTGGTGATGGAGGCAGGTGCACGCGGCATCCCATACGCGATCTATCGACCCGGTTTGGTCTCGGGTCACAGCGAAACGGGTGCATGGAATACCGACAATATGATCTCCAGCATGACGCGCGCTTGCTTATTGCTTGGGACGGTACCTGATCTGGATGTCGTTGCGAATATAGTCCCTGTGGATTTCGTCAGCGCTGCGATTGTCCGCCTGTCGATGAATCCAGAGTATTGGGGTAGGGTCTATCATTTGGAGAATCCATCGCCTCTTCATCTGGATGATTTGATAGACTGGCTTGCAACGGAACGATTTCGACCGCAGAAAGTTTCGTTCGATGAGTGGCGCGCAGATTTGTTCAAGAAGGTGGCATTCAGGGAAAACGGCGGGTGGGAGTCCTACCTGCCATTGATCGAAGAAGTGGAGGAAAGACAAATCTTCATGCCGCGCATTGACCTGAGCAACACTCTCATCTCGCTGGAGGAGAGCGGAATCGTTTGTCCGCCTGTGGATGGCAGGCTCCTATCCACATACATCAATGCCTTTATCTCGCAAGGCTTGGTCGAGCGACCCGAACATATTTCTCCATAAGCGAATGCGAGCATAGGGATTTTCAGGAATCGCAGCTTTGTGATACGACCTACTGAGTCTAATAAGTGGTTTGTCTGCCCGCGACCCGATCCTGCGGCTGAGACGCGGCTGTTCATTTTTCCATACGCGGGAGGAAGCCCGGCCGCGTTCAACCGATGGTCAGTGGATGATATCGAATCGCAGATTGTTCATTATCCGGGCAGGGGATCAAGGTTCAGCGAACCTCCGATAAAAAAGATTGAAAATCTTGTTGAAAACCTCTGTTTCGCCATTCAGCCATTATTGAACATGCCCTCCGTGTTCTTCGGCCACAGCCTGGGAGGATTGATTGCGTTTGAACTTGTGAGGGAGTTGCGTCGGCGAAATCTTTCTCAGCCGAACACACTGTTCGTTTCCGCCTGCGCCGCGCCGCAATTTCCCGACCCGAACCCGCCGATCCACGCGTTGCCTGACGATACATTTTTGGAAGCGTTGAAAAAGTTCAACGGCATTCCCTCTGAAATTTTAAAACAACCAGAAACATTGAAGATACTTCTCCCTACTGTCCGCGCTGATTTCGAAACCGTTGAAGTATATCGCTTCGATTCAAGTGAGCCGCCGCTCGATATTCCGATTATCGCTTTTGGCGGGCTTGACGATGAGCGAGTTGGCCGCGAGCGACTCGAAGGCTGGGCATTGCAAACAAGTTCCATTTTTCGATCGCGTTACTTTCCCGGAGGTCATTTCTTCATCAACACCGCCGGAGACGAGGTCATCGCATCTATCGCGGCGGAAGTATGATTGTGTGGTCTCATCCTCCCAATAACCTGAGTTTGCAGTCCAACCATGTGGATGTGTGGCGCGTCATCACCAATCTTCAGCATTATTCTCTTTCCGCATTCGAAACCATCCTTTCAACAGACGAACTCCAGCACGCTTCGCGCTTCCACTTCGACAAAGATCGAGAGCGTTACCTTGTTGCCCACACCAGCCTGCGCCATATCCTTTCGCGCTACCTTCAAGCTGAGCCAAACTGGTTGAATTTCTCTACAAACGTATATGGCAAGCCGTTTCTTCCTGACTACGTGATCGAATTCAACCTTTCCCATTCCGGCGATTATGCGTTGATTGCCATTGCTCATAGTCGAAATGTCGGAGTTGACGTGGAGCAGCTTCGCGCGGACATTGAAATCGAAAGCCTCGCTGGCCGCTATTTTTCACCGCGCGAAGTTTCCGAACTCATGGCGTTGCCTCCCCAACAACGACTGATTGGGTTTTTCAATTGTTGGACGCGCAAAGAAGCATACATCAAAGCGCGCGGACTGGGCTTATCTTTGCCATTGGATTCGTTCGATGTTTCGCTCAAGCCAAGCCGACCCGCGGTCCTGCGTGCGACGCGACCTGATGCAGGCGCAGCCTTGCAATGGACAATGCTTTCCCTCGAAGTCGGTGCAAAGTATGCAGGCGCAGTCGCCGTATGGGGAAACGATCTCGATTTCAGGTTTTGGGACTGGATTACCCCAGAAACGTACGAATAGCGCTTACAGCATTTTCAATCCCATCTTCTGCGCGAATTTGGGCGCCAAGAGAATCTGCTTTCGCCCTCATGGTTTGATCAGTCAATGCGATGGAGATCGCCTCAGCCAGTTGTTTCGTTGAGAGGTGTCTCCGCGCAATCGGCGCCGGGCTGACTCCCGCTTCAGCCAGCCGATCCGCATAAAAATATTGGCTGGCGAAATGTGGCACAGTCACGCTAGGCACGCCGCCGCTCAACGCCTCGGCGGTTGTGCCAGGTCCTGCGTGATGGACAACGACCGACATTTGCGGAAATAACCAGCGATGGGGAATGCTCTTCAGCAGGAAGATATTACCCGGCAGTTTTTGACCGGCTCCCATTTCGCTCCAGCCTGCACCCAACACTGCGCGTTGTTTCGTCTCTGCGAGCGCTTCGAGGACCATCTCAACTGTGCTATCTTTTTTATCCGAATTTCCCATGCTTCCAAAACCAATATAGATTGGACGTTGTTTTAGATTTATAAAGGTGATGAGTTCAGGGTCGGGTTGCCAGATTCGATCTGATTCCAGGAACCAATAACCGGTGATCATCACTTGATCGGGAAGATCAACCGGTCTGGGTAATACTGAGGAGCTGTAGGCACATAACACCGGTGTCTGGCTTGCAAGGATTTGCCTATAAGGATTGAGCATTGAGATATTTACTTTTCCCTTAAAGGACTTACGAACAATTGGTAAGAATACCTGCCATGCAAATTGATGGACAAGAATATGGGATAAGATGTTGAAGGTTTTGCTTCCACTCCACTTGATGTTGATCGGTATAGCGGGGTGCGCGCGGGTGGGCAACGGATCTGTGCTTGTGGGAATGCAGGGAATGTCTAACGATTTTCCAATGTAGTGCACGAATGGCAGAGTAAAACTATTATAAATAAGTGCATCAGCCTCCTGGCACGCATTGAGAACATCATTAAATATCTGATGTACAACTGGTCTAACCACACGTGGAGTATTCCAGATGAGTTTCAGGAGTGTGTCTGATTCTAGCCAGGCTCGTCCCTGTGGCGTTTGTGCAAACTTGAAAGAGTCCACCTGAATCGGATAGAAATCTAGATCGTAGCCGGCAATAAAACCGGCAAAGTTTACGTTTGCTACAAATTTCACCTGATAGCCGGTGTTCTTCAGCCCTACGGCAAGAGCAAGATAAGGTTGAATATCTCCTTGAGAGCCAGCTGTCAAAATTGTTATATTCATCAAGTATAATATACTACAAAGTTTCAATCTCCAAATCACTCACTTCATCAACAATGTTCTCAACAACCGGTAACCCTCCCGTAAAATAGTACCAGGGAAAAGTAGACAAGGCATGGCAAAATAGAGCTAGGAGAGGTTGCCATGAAGAAGTCGAAGTTTTCGGAAAGCCAGATCGTGAACATTCTGA
>Ga0187893_10006447_pt1 | contig 20092 bp, 19 predicted proteins | sample MA1701074metaG_FD_139574 | JGI IMG/M metagenome (GOLD analysis project Ga0187893, IMG submission 139574) | White microbial mat communities from a basaltic lava cave in the Kipuka Kanohina Cave System on the Island of Hawaii, USA - MA170107-4 metaG ...
AGCCCGACCTACAAAAGGGCCGCCTTTCTTTGAATCCCACCACCGGGAGGTGGTGGATCGTTCAAGCCCGACCTGCTGGCGGTGGGAGACCCAAGAAGGCTGGGTTTGAACAATCCACCACCTCCCGGTGGTGGGATTCGGGAAAGCATTTTTGCCGTTGGTAGGCTGGGTTTGAACAATCCACCACCTGCCGGTGGTGGGATTCAAGATCGACGAAACTCAAAAAATTTGGGTAATGACAAGGAGCATAGAGACACGCCTAACAGTATTACTCGGCGTGTTGGTTTTGGGGCATTGGTGATACTTAAAGCATTTGTCGGGTCGGCTCCATTAGGTTGCAGTTGTATTGGAGATACGTTTTTTCGCCTCAGCTAAGCTCAATTCGCTATCAGTATCGTCAACTATATCGATTGGCTTATTGCAGTTGAAACACCATAGCGAAAATGGGGCACGCGACGATGAATAGCCGTCCATGCTTATTGCCGCTCCGCGCGACTGCAAAAGATTGGTTTTGCAGGTAGGGCATAGAGGGTTATGGTCTTTGCCCCACCAAACATTAAACTTGAAGAAGGGGTGTGAACCCTGTTCTTCTTTGAGCCTACTTGCTTCTTTACGAAGGTGAAAGATATACGCTCCTGATAGCAGCAGTGCTGTCAATAATGCTCCTGCAAACTTCAGCAACAGCGAATAAGGCGCTGCAGATTGAAACCAGTCGCGTATTTGAGGAATCAACGAGAGAAAGAATGGCGACAATGACATAATTACATAGCCAACTAACATCTTTAGTGGCTCTGTTAGGAATACCTTTTTTGCTTCTTCTTTGGCGTTCATGATTTAGTTTTGTAACACAAAGCGACTTGATGTGGTATCAAGCTGACAATGGTGCATGCGGACGAGCCACGAACCATACAATTCTATAGCGCTTATTAGGCTGGGCGCTACTTTGCGCGTGATCTATGTGGCGGTAGCCCTCGAGCTGAACACAATTACCCAACTCCCGCGTTGCTGAATGATGTTACTGTGGGGCGGAGCAGAGTATATGACCAATCCAGCATATACACAATGACGCCTCGCAGGCCAGGCGCATTACGGCCGGTTCATGTGCACCATCAGCGCGGGCCAGCGTCGGCAATCCTCTTTTAACCGCCGCAGGCATTTGAAGCTCGTGCGTATGAGCAATCCCACCAGCGCCGCTCTTTCCGTGGCAGGTTGGCAGGAACGAACAGCGGCGGTACAGTGACGCCTACCAACGACCGCAACAAAGGAGCCTTTATGACGAACTTCGAGACTATTCTGTACGAGACCCCGGCGGAGCATATTGCCCGTATAGTGTTAAACCGGCCCGAAACCCGGAACGCTCAGGACACGAAGATGCTCTACGAGTTGAACGACGCCTACGATATTGCCGCGCAGGACGATAACATCAATGTGATTATCCTGGCGGCGAATGGCCCGCATTTCTCCGCCGGCCACGATCTGCGTGAGCAGAACACTTACCAGAAGATGTCTGACTACCGGACTGTCGGAACCTGGTGTGGCTTCACTTGCGCTGGCGCTGAGGCTCAGATGGCGCGGGAGAAGGAGCTTTACCTCGGCTTGTGCGAACGCTGGCGGAACATTCCCAAGCCGGCTATTGCAGCGGTGCAAGGCAAGGTCGTGGCTGGCGGGCTGATGCTGATCTGGCCGTGTGACATTATCATTACCAGTGATGGCGCGCAGTTTTGCGATCTGATGGTCAGCTTCAGCCTGGGTGGCGTCGAGTTTTGTGGCTACAGGCTCTCCCGTCACTAAATCGTTCCGAGCTTTACAGCCGGTTCCAGAGTGTGGTTGAATGTCCGCGCGTTGTCTCAGCAGCAATAGACGAATTGATTTTTAGCGCCTTGAGATGATCTCAGCTAAGTGGAGTGAAAATGCGCCTCAGCAGTAAGCGCCCACAAAATTCCGTTAGCTCACGTTGACATAACCGCTCGGCCCTGGGCCGAGATAGCGGTTGTCGAAGGTTGGCTTGCGTCTGGCTGTCGAAAATCGGCCAACCTGTGAAAGGTCGGGGTATGCCTATTTTTAGCGTGCACATGTTCGGGAAGCTCAGAGTGCGATCCCGAGAGCAAACCTGGGACGGCCCTGAAAGCTGCAAGGTCAGGGAACTTTTCTGCTTTTTGCTGTCTCATCCTTCAGCTTCCTATTCCCGCGAAGACATAGCCGAAATGCTCTGGGAAGGTTGTGACTCCGCTCATTCAAAGAAGAATCTACGCCAGACACTGTGGCGGCTTCAGTCCGAATGTGAGGCGAAGCTCGATTTGCAGGGACGGCGTCTGGTGTTGGCCCCATCTGAGCGGCTCAGCCTTAACCGGGCGATAGACGTGTGGATGGACGTCGCAGCTTTCGAGGAGGCCTACTTGCTGCTTCACAAAAGCCGCGAGCCTGATGCTCAGGTGATGGATTCGGTCAGGACCGCCGTCAATTACTACCAGGGCGATTTCCTTCAAGGGTGCTATCAGGGCTGGTGCGTTTACGAGCGTGAGCGGTTGCAGAGTATGTATCTGACGATGCTCGACAGATTGATCGAGGATTGTCTGGATCGCCGCGAGTACGAAGAAGGTGTTGGCTACGGCCAACGAATTCTCCATCACGACCCGGCGTCGGAGCGGGCGCATCGGCAGTTGATGAAGCTGCACTGCCTGGCGGGAGACCGCACCGCCGCCATTCGGCAATACGAACGCTGCATCAACTCTCTCAGGGAAGAACTCGGCGTCAAACCTGATCGGCGCACTGTGGAGCTTTATGAGCAGCTTATCTTTGGGCCGCCAGCCGCCAATCCCACCCCAAAGAATTTTGATCCTTCGCTGCTGGCGACAGGGATCGAGGTCAAAGCTTCATTGCCAGACATCCTGGGCCACCTGCGGGAATTCCAACAGACGCTGACTGACATGCAGCTCCGGATTCGGCAAGACATTCAACTGGTCGAGAAGCTGCTGCCGGAACGCGAAGAATAAATTCCGGGAGACGCTGCGGAAGACGCGCGAGAGACAACCGCGCAGACAGGCGCCTGTCAAGCTGCCGATTGCTCAGTCATTGTCAACTTGTGTTCAATCATCCGGCTGTGGAGGGAGATTTCCCCTTTCGCGGAGGTTAAAGGTGGAGCGTGAGGAAAACAAGGACTCGGCATTTCCGCAATCCTTCATTATCAGGTTGTGGGTGGACGCGCCGGCGGATGAAACCGGCCGCGTGACGTGGCGCGGGCAGATCATTCACGTGCCGAGCGAAGAGCGGCGCTACCTGAAGGATTTGGAAGATGTCGTGGATTTCATCGCGCCCTTCCTCGAAAGCCTCGGAGTGAAATTCAGCCTGTGGCGCCGGATCAAGCGCCGGCTGGCGGCGATGTTTTTTCGTTGAAGAGAAACCAAGAAAAGGAGATAGCCTATGCCTGTCACACCAACTTATCCGGGTGTTTACATTGAAGAAATACCCAGCGGCGTTCGGACGATCACGGGGGTGGCGACTTCGATCACGGCCTTCATCGGTCGCACACAGCGCGGGCCAACGAACAAGGCGGTAACAATCAACAACTTTTCTGACTTCGATCGCAGCTTCGGCGGCTTGTGGTTGTTGAGCAAGCTGGGTTTTGCGGTGCGCGACTTTTACCTGAACGGCGGCAGCCAGGCGATTGTCGTGCGGTTGTTCCATTCTCCCTTTGCCGATGAAGCTGAACGGGCCAAAGCCGAGGCCGCAGCCAAGCTGGTAGCCGATGCGGCCAAAGCCGCCGCCGATGTCGCCGCGGCTAAAACCGCCGCTAACGCTAAACGGGATGAGATCAAGAATGACAACACAAAAACCGCGGCGGAGAAGCAAGCGGCAGAGGCGGTGGCCGCAACTATCAATGGAGTAGCCAATAACACGCCCAAAGCGGATATGGACAAGATCGCGGACGCGGCGGTCAAAAAAGCCGCGCCATTTGCCAAAGCCAAGCTGAGTGTCGGTGACGTCAAGCTTGAGGCAGCCTACGAAGGCTCCTGGGGAGCCAATCTGCGCGCTACCGTTGACTTCGAAAACATTCCCGAGTCCGATATAAATCTTAAAGACCTGTTCAATCTCACCGTGCGCGACTCCGGGCCAGGCGGCTCCACCGAGCGCTTCCTGAATCTATCGGTGGACAACAACAGCCCGCGACGCGCTGACAAAGTGCTGGAGGCGGAGTCGAAGTTGGTGCGGTGGGATGGCAATTGGCCCGCCACACCGCCTGACCTCGCCAAAATTCGTAACGCGATAAAGGAACTGGACGAGGCCAGGAAGGCTACTCCGCCGGTTCCGGCCACGATCGCGCAAAAGCAGGATGCGCTCTGGCTGCTTAGCCAGGACGCGGTGACGCAAGCGGAAAGCAAGTACGCCAGAGCCAGGAAGGCGCTGGAAGACAAGCAAAACGCTGATCCGTCCGCCAATGTCGATACAGAAAAGGCAGCAGTAGAGGCGGCTAAAAAAGCGGTGGAGGCGGCCAAGCAGGCGATGGCGGACGCAGTTTCGGATGGCTCTTATCTGACCGTCAATGATTTTCTCCCGCCAAACAGCAAGACGGAGAAAAAGGGGATGCATGCGCTCGAACAGGCCGACCTTTTCAATTTGCTTTGCATTCCGCCTTACAAGGCGCCGGACCAAACTTTGGATGTGGACGTGAACCTGATTTCCGCCGCCGCGACTTATTGTGAAGAGCGGCGCGCAATGCTGCTCGTGGACTCGCCCAAAGACTGGAAAGATAAAAGCGCCGCCAAAGAAAAATTCACTGATGTCAACGAAGATCGCGTCGGCACGCGCAGCAAAAATGCGGCGCTCTTCTTCCCGCGCCTCAAACAACCGAATCCGCTCAGCGAAAACCAGATGGAAGAGTTTGCCCCCTGCGGCACGGTCGCCGGCGTCTTCGCCCGCACCGATACGCAGCGCGGAGTCTGGAAAGCGCCAGCGGGCTTGGATGCCGGGCTGGTGGGCGCGCCGGCGCTGAGTGAGCTGCTAACCGACGCGGAGTGTGGCGAACTCAATCAGTTGGGGATCAACTGCCTTCGCTCTTTCCCAGTCTTCGGCCGCGTAGTCTGGGGTTCGCGGACCTTGCGGGGCGCGGACCAGTTGGCCGATGAATGGAAATACATCCCCGTCCGCCGCACTGCGCTCTTCATCGAAGAGAGCCTCTATCGCGGCACGCAGTGGGTGGTCTTTGAACCCAACGACGAACCGCTCTGGGCGCAGATTCGGCTCAATATAGGCGCGTTCATGCAGAACCTGTTTCGCCAGGGAGCCTTCCAGGGTCGCACGCCTCGCGAGGCATACTTCGTCAAGTGCGATAAAGAGACCACAACGCAGAACGATATCAACCTGGGTATCGTCAACGTCGTCGTCGGTTTCGCGCCGCTCAAGCCCGCCGAGTTCGTGATCATCAAAATCCAGCAGATGGCCGGCCAGATTCAAACTTAACGAAGGAGCAGCTATGACATCGTTGACATCATTCACTGTTAATGCCCATCGATTCGATCCGTACAAGAATTTCAAATTCCGCGTCAAATGGGACGGCAGGTACGTTGCCGGAGTCAGCAAGATGAGCGCGCTCAAGCGCACAACCGAGGTGGTCAAACACCGCGAAGGCGGCGATCCTTCGTCGAGCCGTAAGTCACCGGGCCGTACCGAATACGAAGCCATCACGCTCGAACGCGGCGTCACGCACGACCCCGAATTCGAGAATTGGGCCAACAAGGTCTGGAGCTTCCGTGCGGGCCTCGGCGTGGAAGTCTCGCTCAAGGATTTTCGCAAAGACCTCATCATCGAGGTCTACAACGAAGCCGGCCAGTTGGCCATCGCCTACAAGGTCCATCGTTGCTGGGTCTCGGAATTCCAGGCTCAGGCCGATCTCGACGCCAACGCCAATGCCGTGCTGATTCAAACCATCAAGCTCGAAAACGAAGGCTGGGAGCGCGATCTGGAAACGCCCGAACCGCCCGAGCCGACTCTCACCATTCCGGCGGTGTGATCCGGGTGGATCGTTTATGCGCGCTTTGACTGCACAACAACTGCTCGTGGTGTGGGAGTCAGGGCAGGGGCGATCGCCGGCCGAGCGGGCGTTGGCGCTGCTCGCGGCGGCCTGCCCCGCAACCTCGCTCGAATCGCTCGCGCGGTTGAGCATCGGCCAGCGCGACGCGCGATTGCTGCGCTTGCGCGAATGGGCTTTCGGTTCGCAACTGGCCAGCGTCGCCGATTGCCCGCAATGCGGCGTCCGGTTGGAGATGAGTTTTGCGGCTGATGACATCCGGGCGGGCGAAGAGAGTGAATCATCGGAGCCGCTCTCGCTCGGCGTCGAGGACTATGAACTCAGTTTTCGTCTGCCGAACAGCGCCGATCTGATGGCGGTTTCCAACGGCGGGGATCGGAGCTTGATCAAACAAACGCTGATCGAACGCTGCATCCTGCAAGCCAGTCATCGAGGCGCAGCGACCATGACCTCGCAATTGCCGGAAAGCGTCGTCACCGCGATCTCCGAGCGAATGGCCGAAGCAGACCCGCAAGCCGACGTTCAACTCGCGCTCGATTGTCCGGATTGCGGGCACGAGTGGCGGGCGGGGTTCGATATAGTCTCGTTCTTCTGGAGCGAGATCGGCGTGTGGGCAAAACGTATGTTGCGCGAAGTCCACGTTCTGGCCTCGGCTTACGGCTGGCGCGAAGATGACATCCTGGCGATCAGTCCGTGGCGACGACAGATTTATTTGGAGATGTTGAGAGCGTGAACAATTTTCTGGACAACCTGGCCGAACGCGCGATGAACGCCGAGCAGGGCGTTCGACCGCGCCTACCCTCGCGCTTCGAACCGGCCAGGCCCGGATCGGAGCCTGCCTGGCAAGAGCGGGGAGAACCGGCCGGCGCCGAATCTTTCGATGTCACGTTGGAGCAGGGAGAAAGCGATGCGTCGCCGGCGCCGAGCTTTTCGCAAAGACAGGGCAGCGAGTTGAGGAGAGACTCTCAATCGGGCGAGCGGAATGATCGCCCGCTGGCGGTGGGCCGAAGGCTCTGGCCCGCGCATCAGGTTTTTCAGCCAGACAAAGATTCGCTTCTGGTGAGCGCGGCGGCGCCGGACGGCGAGTTCGAGCAGGCTTCGCCAAAACCCGCGATTGCGCCACTTCGACCGAAACCGCCTTCAGCGGTTGATCGCCGCGAGACGATGGTCGAAGAGAAAGTGGTCAGGCAGAGCGTGAATGAACCGTCCATTCGACCGGCGCTTCAATCGTCGTCTGCGACCGGCAATGAGCATCGCGGAGTCGAAGTCCGGCCGGCAAGCGTCAACGATAGCCGCGAAGTCGAAGCCCGCGCGCCGCAAGTCTCATCGTTGATCGCGCCCCGCGCGAATCCGGTTACGCCGGTGAACGTCTCGCGCGACGAGGCGCCTGCCGTCGAAGCTGCGAGGAACGAGGCTTCAACACCACTCGTTGTGCGCCCGAAGCTCGACCGTTACGCCGAGCCGCCAATGCAGCGAACGCAAACGCAGTCAGCGCCGCCGTCGAGCGAGCAGGTGATCAACGTGACCATCGGGCGCATCGAGGTGCGCGCCACACCGCCTCCGCCTGCGACAGCGCGGTCGAACCATCAAAAGCCGCCGGTGATGAGCCTGGACGATTACCTGCGCCAACGCAGCGGCAGAGGAGGCGGCGTATGAACAAATCGGCGCTGGCCATTGCCGCGACGACGGCTACTCTGCGCGGGGTTTTGGCCCAGGGGCTTGGCGGCGCCAACGTCACTGTGCGCCCGCTCGATACCGCGCGCCAGAACACTGACGGCGACCAGGTCAACCTGTTTCTCTACCAGGCGTTGCCCGACGCGGCGTGGCGCAATCAGGACATCCCGCGGCGCGTCCACCCCGGCGAAACCGCGCCGCCGCCGCTGCCGTTGACGCTTTATTACCTGATCACCGCTTACGGCGAAGAAGACAACGATATCAAAAGCCACCTGCTGCTGGGCAAAGCGATGAGCGTTTTGCACGATTACCCGTTGCTCGGCGCGGACGAGATCAAGAATGCGACTGACGGCGTGCCTGATTTGAAAGACGACGCGAATCTGCACGAGCAGGTCGAACGCATCCGGATCACGCTCCAGCCGCTGACCTTCGAGGAAATCTCGAAGCTCTGGACGACGTTTCAAACGCATTACCGCACGTCGGCGGCCTATCAGGTTTCGGTCGTCTTGATCGAAAGCATGCGCGCAACGCGAGCGCCCTTGCCCGTGCTGCGGCGTGGCGCCGAGGATCGCGGCGCTGAAGTGGGCGCCGGATCGTTACCCGAGATCACAGAGATGCGCATTCCGCTGAGCGGCGTGTTCGGCGCGCTCGACAACGTTCGTTTGGCGAAGATGCTGCCCAACGCGCAGTTGAACGACGAGATCGCCATACTCGGTCGCAACTTTTCGGGCGGTGGCGCGCGCGCGCGACTCAAACATCCGCTGGTCGCCACGCCATTCGAGCTGCAACCAATGCAGATGAACGACGAGACGATCATCGTCAAATTGCCCGATGCGGCTGCGGCGAGCGCAACGTGGCCGGCGGGGTTTTACGCGGCGTCAGTGATCATCAGCAACGCCGGAGCGCGCGACCGCGTCAGCAACGAGTTGGTCTTTCCGCTCGCGCCGGCGATCACGATCTCGCCGACTTCGGCGGCGGCGGGCGACATCACGCTGACCGTGACGACCGAGCCGCAGATTCGGAAAGAGCAAAGCGTATCGCTGCTTTTCGGTGATCAACAAATTCCGCATCCTGCGCTCACGGCGGTAGCAAACACGCTGACATTCGATCTCAAGGCAGTTGCCGCAGGCAATTACGTCGTGCGTTTGCGGGTTGACGGCGTGGACAGCATTCCGGTTGACCGCACGTCGCCGATTCCGAAATTCGCCGACGCGCAAACATTGAAGGTTTCGTGATGAACGACCTGAGCCAATGGCAGAAGAACAACGATGAATACCTGGCGAAATCGCTCGTCTGGTTGCGACTGCGGCTGGCGCGCCTGGCGCAACAGCACGACGCCGCCAAACCCGCGCGCGCCGCCGCCGCTTCATCGGACCAACCGGAGTCGCCATCGTTCAATTGGCGTTTCTGGGAGCGTTCCTCTGCGACGGGCAATCAGGCGACGCCTCATTTGTTGCCGCCCGCTCCGGCAAACGGCGCCGCCAGCGCCGATGAGGAGATCGCCAAAGCCGCCGCTGAGATGACCGCCGCCGAAACGGCCACGCCGCCGCCAGCGCTGGTCATTCTCAGTCGTAGCTTCGCTCTTTCGCGGTTCGAGCAGGAAATCCTCTTGCTTTGCGCGGCGATGGAGTTGGACACGCGCATCGCTTCGTTGTGCGCCCGCGCGCAGGACGACCCCGTCCGGCCATACCCGACGTTCGCGCTGGCGCTGGCATTGTTCGACGACCCGGCGTGGGATGCGCTCTCGCCCGAAGGCCCGCTGCGGCATTGGCGCTTGATCGAGATCAATCAGCCCGGCGCGCAACCGCTCACGACCAGCGCGCTCCGAGCCGACGAGCGCATCGTCAATTTTCTGAAAGGGCTGAATTATCTGGATGATCGCCTGGCGCCGTTGTTGGCGCCCGTGGCGCTCGACGGGATCGAAGCTGAGCTTCCGCCGTCGCAGCAAATCGCCGTTGAAACGATTCTGCGCCAGTTGAGGCAGACCGGCGCGACGCAGCAGTTGCCGGTCGTTCAGTTGGTCGGGTCGGATGCGCCGAGCAAGCAGATGATCGCTCTGCGCACAGCGTCAGCATTGGGTTTGCGGTTGTATCGCTTGCCGGTCGAGCTGATGCCCGCGCACGCCGCCGAACTTGAAACGCTGGCGCGATTGGTCGAGCGCGAGATCGCGCTCTGGCCGTTCGCGCTCTATCTGGACGCGCACGAGGTGGAAAAGTCCGCGCCCACAGAAGCGCAAGCTCCCCCGCTCAACCGCTTCCTGGCGCGCACGGGCGGCGTCTGCTTCCTGGACACGCAGGAGATTCGTCACGGATTGAATCGGGCGTCAATCACGCTCGACATCGCTCGCCCGACGCAAGCCGAACAGCAAACGGCCTGGGCTGAAACGTTGGGCGCCAACGCCGATGGCCTTCCGGCAGCGCTCGCCGGTCAATTCGATCTGAATCTGGCGACGATCCATCGCGTTGCGCGCGCGGCGTCGCTTGAAAGCGCGGACGAAGACAAACCACTTGGCGAACGATTATGGAATGCGTGTTTGCTGAGCGTGCGGCCAAGACTGGACCGGCTGGCGCAGCGCATCGAGCCAAAGGCGACGTGGGAGGACATCGCGCTGCCCGACGCCGAATTGAATCTGTTGCATCAGATCGCCGCGCAGGTCAGACAACGCGGGCGCGTCTACCTCGACTGGGGCTTCGCCGCCACACGCACGCGCGGCTTGAGCATCAACGCGCTCTTCGCCGGCGAAAGCGGCACGGGCAAAACAATGGCCGCCGAGGTCATCGCCAACGATCTGCGCCTGGACCTTTACCGGATTGACCTGTCCGCCGTCGTTAACAAATACATCGGCGAGACCGAGAAGAATCTGCGCCGGGTCTTCGACGCCGCCGAATGCGGCGGAGTGATCCTGTTCTTCGACGAAGCCGACGCGCTCTTCGGCAAACGCAGCGAAGTCAAAGACAGCCACGACCGTTACGCGAACATCGAGATCAACTATCTATTGCAACGGCTGGAGGCATATCGCGGTTTGGCGATCCTGGCGACCAATATGCGCAGCGCGCTCGACACGGCCTTCATGCGCCGCATCCGCTTCATCGTCGAATTCCGCCCGCACGGCGTGGCTGAGCGCGCAGCCATCTGGCAGCGCATCTTTCCGCCGGAGACGAAGACTTCCGGGTTGGATTACGAACGGCTGGCGAAATTGAACCTGAACGGCGGCAGCATCAACAACGTCGCGATCAATGCGGCGTTCCTGGCCGCGCAAGCCGGAACGGAAGTGGCAATGCCGCTGGTTTTGGAGGCCGCGCGCACCGAGTTTATGAAGTTGAAGCGCCCTATCAGCGAAGCCGACTTCCAGTGGCGCGAACCGAAAGGAGTGGCGGCGTGAACATCGAGCTTCACATTGAGCGGTTGATTTTGAACGGGCTGCCAGTGGAGCGGCGGCAAAGCGCGGAGATGCAGGCGGCGGTCGAAGCTGAGTTGACACGGTTGTTGATGACCGGCGGGTTGAATGACGGATTGCTTGCAGGCGGCGCGCTGCCGTCATTACGAGCCGAAGCGATTCAATTGACGAACGAAACCAGCGCTGCGCGTCTCGGCTCGCAAATCGCAGGGGCTGTTTACGGAGGCATCGGCAAATGAACCGGCGATCGCAGTCACAAATGGCTCAATCAGCGCAGTCCACGATGCCGCAGACTGGTGGTCTGCTACAACGCAAGTGCGCTTGCGGCAACCATACGATTGCCGGCGGTGAATGTCAGGAGTGTGGCAAGAAAAGGTTGCAAACGAAGCTGCAAGTGAATGAACCTGGCGATGTGTATGAACAGGAAGCGGACCGGATTGCCGATCAGGTAATGGCAACACCGGCGCATCACGCAGTTCGCGCGGCGCCACCGCGCATCCAGCGCTTCTCAGGACAAGCGAATGGGCAAATGGTTGAGGCGCCGGCCAGCGTAGACCAAACCCTTGCCAGCCCCGGCAGGCCGCTGGAGTCGGCTTTACGGCAGGACATGGAGCAGCGCTTCGGCCACGACTTTTCCCGGGTGCGGGTGCATACCGGCTCTACTGCCGAACAATCAGCGCGGGATGTAAACGCCCATGCCTACACTGTGGGTCACAACATTGTGTTTGGTGCGGGGCGATTCGTGCCTGGGACTAGCGACGGACGGCGGTTGCTCGCGCATGAGCTGACGCACGTAATGCACCAGATAGGAGAAGATCGGATAAGCGTTGTCCAGCGTGAACCAAAATCGTTCCCGGATCTACCGAGGGATAAGGCCCTAGCCCGCAAGCTCGTGTTCGAGTTCGAGCGCGCCTTCACCGACTTCGCAGTGGCGGAGCACCGCTGGGTTTCCGCAAACTTTCTGGACTTCCTCACCCTAACTAGCCAGAACCCGAGGGTGTCTTGGGGACACGGAACCGCCTTCGCGATCTTCTCGGAGGTATTAGGTAACGCGACGTCAACAGGCGTTCTCAACTACCTCAAACTTGGGACCAGCAAGGCGGCAGCCGGAGGGGTAGGCGGGGCGGTCGGAGGCGCGATCGGCAACGCACCTGGAGCCGCGGCAGGTTACGTGATAGGAATCCTCGTCGAGGTGGCGGTATCGCTCCTGCTCGATTGGGTTACGGGCAAGGACGAGGCTCAGGCCAAGGCGGTGGCCAAAGCGGTGGCCGAAAACAACAAACTCATCGCGCAGCAGGAACTTAAGCTCAACGAGAAGGAGGATAAGGGGAAACAAGCGACTCGCAGGGCAGCCGACGAGCTAACGCAGCGCATCGAAGTGACAAGCGATACTGAGGAGATCTACAAAATCCAGCGCGAGATTTGGGAATCCATTCAGCACATTGCCAAGGCACCTGACATTGCGGATCGCTCTCTCCTGAAGAGGATGCTCCAGGAATGGGTGATGGAGCACGCTGGGGACGAGGAGGAGGCAAACACTGAAACTTCTGATGAACAGTGGGAGGAAGCGAAGAACCGAGTGTTTGGCAAGGGCGACATCAAAAGGCGCCCGGACCTCTTTGCTTACCAGACGAGAAACCACTTGCATTCACTCGGCCTTCCCTTGGACACGATGGGTAATCTGCTGCAGGACGCACAGACAGCAGCACCGAACGGTGCCGATAAGGTTCTCGATAGCTTCGATGGTAAGCTCTTCTACTTCCTTCGAGGGACGAAGAGACCTGACGCCCTAATCAACACTGTGGAGAAGGGCCACAGATTTATGACCGATGCCGGGAAGGACGCCATCAAGGCAGGTCGCTTCGAACTCTCGATAAGGCTCGACCTCAAAGAGGACGACGGCACTGTCTGGGTCGATGAGTTCGAGCACACCTTCCGTTTCACCGGCGACCATCAGGAGCAGTGGTGGACGAAACGAGTTATTAGAACGGGGAGTAAGCTAGGCGGAGGTGCTTGGGAGGGGCATAAGTCACGGGAATCGGAAGTGACGTACGAAGTCAATCCAGATAATGACTGACGTTAACGCGCCCAACAGCCTGAAGCGGTTAGGATGTATCACGGACGGACGAAAGTAAGGATATCTAACGTCTCATTGCAACGAAGATTCTCGTTTGCACGTAAAGCGCGCGTAGCGCGTAGGGTGGGTTTCACTGCGCTCAACCCATCAAGGGGTGGCGGCGGAAACAATGGATTTCGACCATCCCCTTTGCCCATCCTGTGACCACGGCTGGTACAACGGCGTTGGTGGAAAATCTCGGGTAGGGTCAAGATATCTCTGAAACCATGCTTGACCAAGTTGAAGAAATGATATGAACGCGCAATGGCAAGAAGCACGAACTATAAATTCATCTTTCACTCCCGCGCCAAGCGAGTTGTTACAACGCAAATGCGAATGTGGCAATCACACGATGGCAGGCGGCGAGTGCGCGGAGTGCGGCAAGAAGAAGCGATTGGGTTTGCAAACCAAACTAACGATTAACGAGCCGGGCGATATCTACGAACGGGAAGCGGACTGGATTGCCGATCAGGTGATGGCGAGGCCAGCGCATCAAGTCGTTCGCGGCGCGCCACCACATATCCAGCGCTTCTCAGGGCAATCGAATGGGCAGTTGGATGCGGTGCCAGCCAGCGTAGATCAAGCCCTGGCCAGTCCCGGCAAGCCGCTGGAGCTAGACTTACAACAGGACATGCAGCAGCGCTTCGGCCACGACTTTTCTCGAGTGCGCGTGCATTCCGATGCGGCGGCTGAGCAATCGGCGCGGGACGTGAATGCCAAGGCGTACACCATGGGCCGTGACATCGTGTTTGGTGCGGGTCGGTTCCTGCCCGGGACGCACGAGGGACGGCGCTTGATTGCCCATGAACTGACGCATGTCGTGCAGCAGTCGGGGGCAGAGAGAATTCGTATGGGTCAACGTGATGAAGTATACGGTCTGTCCTCAGATATTCCGCGGTCAACTGCCGAGAGTGGCCTTGTGCAGCGCGAGCCTGACGATACGGAGCCCGACTATAAGAAGGAGGCTACTTACAAGATACTGGTTGAGCAAGGCAAGTGGTGCCGCGATTCAGAGGAAACGGGAAAACTTCATCCGGGTGAGCAGTGCTACCGTCAAATTCCTACGCGCCGAGGTTATCCACCTGGCGATCAGGTTTGTTTCGACAAGAAAACCGGCCAGTTTGTTGAGCCTCCCAGCCCGGATTATGTCTCAGCCGTTTCCGGACAGAAGGAAGACGGCACTTGCGATATCCCGGCAAGGCCGACAGACCCACCCCACCCCTTTACGCAACGTGGCCGTCGTGCGCTCGGTCATTTGATTGCTGACATTGCTACCGAGGATCCACACCTTATCGGTCGCCCCTTCGGCCTAATTTCAGGTGTGGCGATGGGAATCGCCTTGCCCAAGCATGGTCTCGACCCCGGTCTGGGAACGCTGGCCATACCTGCAATACTGGGATTCGTAGCCGGAGAGCTCGGCGCGCGGGGCTTGCCTTTGTTGAACGACCTGGCGCGAAAGCATGGCTTTCTGCCGACCATTAGTCTTGGCGTTGGTAGCAATGCCGGCCTTGGTCTGGGGGTGGGACTCGAGAAGAGGGATCGCCCCTTACCACTTGTGCCTGTAAACACTTATCTCACGTTCGGCTTCGATTCGAGCTTGGCCGTTACGGATGAACCCGGCGCAAGGTCCCCCTTCCTAGAAAAATTCGGTATCCGCGCCGGCGCAAGTTCCACTTTCCTGGCAAAAGTCGGTGTCCGCATTGACCCGGGCAAGCAAGGGGGGCTTTTCGCGCTGGGATCGGTCGGCGCCGGGCTGGCAGTCGGAAGTGATGTTTCCGGCGTGACATCAGCGGAGTTGGGCGCAGGTATCCGGGCGACGGATTTCCTTGATGTGCAACTGGTGCGCGAGACAGTTAGCGGCGGAGGTGGCGATGACGCCACTTATTGGCTGACATTGAAAGTGGTCGCTCCGAAGCGTGTTCTCGGGGGGAGGCCAAAAAGTGGTTTTTGGACTCCACCGCCCGCCGCCCATTGATGGAGGGTATAAACAATGAGTTCATTTCCCGGCTCACCTAAAGTGCAGAAAGGCGCCATCGTCGGCATTGACCCGTTCAATCCGGTGGCGACTGTGATTGTCTTTCAATACAACCCTGAAAAGCTGACGCGCACCTTGCAGGTGCAGGCGGCCGGCGGCGACGGTGGCGGGTTCAGTGAAGCCCAGCGGCTCAAGGGCGCGCCCGTCGAGACGATCAAGGTCGAGGTCGAGATTGACGCGACCGATCAAGTGGAAATGGTCGAGATTGACCCGACCGGTCAAGTGAAAAAGCCCGAGGGCGGCGCGCCCTTCACGAACATCTATCCGCAAATGTCGGCGCTGGAGTTGCTCGCCTATCCGAAGAGCGCGCTGGTCGTCACCAACTCAGTCTTTCTGGCGCTGGGCACTACCGAAGTCGTTCCGCCGCTCGGACAGTTGATACTTTTCGTCTGGGGGCTGAAGCGGGTGTTGCCGGTGCGATTGACCGACTTCTCGATCACGGAAGAGGCTTTTGACGGCGACCTCAACCCGATCCGCGCGCAGGTTTCGCTGGGGCTGCGCGTGTTGAGCTACAACGACGTGCCGCTGCTGCATCCGGCCTATGCTTTGTTCCTGACTCATCAGGTCGTCAAGGAAGTGATGGCGACCATCTCCAGCGTCAGCAATCTGAAAGGGGTGTTCGGCGGCGACGTGAAGCTTTTCTGAGGTGAATTATGTTTGAGCAGACGAGTCGTTATTTTGCGATTGAGAAGGCGATCTACACCGCTCCGGACGGGCGCGAAATTATCTACGTCCGTCGCCGGTTTCTGCCCGACGCGGCGAGCGAGGTCACGCTGGCCGAACACACCGTCACGCAGGGCGAGCGGCTGGATAACATAACCGCCCGCTACCTGTCCGATCCGGAGCAGTTCTGGCGGGTGTGCGACGCCAACAACGCGATGAGGCCGGAAGAATTGACTGACGAGATCGGGCGGCGGTTGCGCATCTCGTTTCCGCAGGCATGAGCGAAGAGTGAGGATGAGGAGACGATGAATCTATTAGGTATCCATCTGACACTAATGTTCGGCAAGGAGTTTCCGAGTCTCGCGTCGCCGTTCATCGTCGAAAACCTGCGCAGCGTCGAAGTGACGCATCCAGCCGAGGGGCCATCGGGTTTTCAGATGACTTTTCACGTCGGGCGCTCGTCGGTGTTTGACCTGCTCGATTACCGCTTGCTGAAGAGTCGCCTGCTGGAGCCGGACAGCCGCGTGGTGATCGTGGTGCGTTTCGGCATTGCGCCGCAGGTGTTGATGGACGGAATTATCACCAATCACCAGCTTACCCCGAGCAACGAGCCAGGGGCCTCCACGCTGAGCGTCACTGGCGAAGACATCAGCTTCTTGATGGATCGCGAAGGGATCAACCGTCCGTTCCGCGCGCAATCTGACTTCGCCATCGTGACTCAAATCGTGGGAAAGTACCAAAAATATGGGTTGACGCTGGCGTCGGCTCCCCCATCCGAGCCGAAGGCCTCCAACCCGCCCAACCCGCAAGACGAGCGTCCACAAACCATGCTCATGACCGACCGCGCCTTCTTGCAGAATCTGGCGCAGCAGTACGGGTTCGTGTTTTACGTTACGCCGGGACCTCTTCCTGGCTTCAGCCAAGTGCATTGGGGCTCTCCTGAGCGGGAAAGGAAACAGTCGGGCGAGCTTTCGGTCAATATGGGGCCGTTCAGCAACGTGGAGTCTATCAACTTTCGCCGGGATGGACTAAGCCCGCAGGAGGTTGCCTTCAACGTCAACCAGCGGGAGCGCACGATCAGTAAGCCCGATGATTCGCGCGCCGTCCCGCTTGCGCGTGAGCGCGACGAACCGCGGCGAAAGGTCTTCCTGACCTGCGGCGATCCGCGCCGCCTGGAACTTCGCGCGCAGGGAATGGTGAACCGGTCCTTTGATAAAGCCGTCACGGCGACCGGCAAACTGGATGTGCTGCGTTACAACCGCCTGCTCGAGCCGCACACCCTCGTTGAGGTGCGCGGCGCAGGAGACAACTATAACGGTTCTTATCAGGTCGAAAGCGTGACCCACACAATCAGAGAGGGGCAGTACACGCAGAGTTTCACGCTGACGCGTGACGGAACGGGGCAGTAGGCTCAGTTTGCGCGGCCTTCAAGATGACGCTTATGAACCAGTATTTCGGCAAATACAGAGGGATCGTTGACGATAACTTTGATCCGTTCGGAAGAGGGCGGCTGTTGGTCAAGGTGCCGTCGGTCTTCAACGATGGCGTGGTCTGGGCGTTACCGTGTACGCCTTACGCTGGTCCGGGGGTCGGGTTCTTCGCCATGCCGCCCAAAGGCGCTCATCTCTGGATTGAGTTTGAATGCGGCGATCCGCGCAGCGCCATCTGGTCCGGTTGCTTTTGGGATGAAGGCGAATCGTCGCCCGTTCCGGCCTCGCAAACAGCAGCCGAGAAGAAGGTCTTGAAGACCCAGAACTGCACGCTCACGCTGGATGATTCATCGGGCAACAGCGGCGGCGTGACCATCGAGATGAGCAACGCAAAGATCACGATTGATCCGCTGAAGATCGAGATCAAACGCGGCCCCTGGAGCATCAAGCTGACGGATACGAGCGTTTCGATCAACGACGGAGCATTGGAGGTGACCTAGTGCCAGGTTTTTTGTTGCATCAGGGCGCGACGGTGTTATGCGCGCATGGCGGTCAGGCGCAGCCCACTTCGCCCAACCCGCGCGTCAAATTGGGCGGGCAGATGATCGTGACTATGGCTGCGCCGCATACTGTTGCCGGTTGCACTGTCAACCTTCGCTGTGTCATCGCGTTTTGGATCGCGGGAGCGACGCGGGTGCGCGTCGGAGGTCAACCAGTGTTGCTGCAGGACAGTCAGGCCATCTGCATTATCAGCGGCGGCCCTGTCAATATTGTGCGGACGCAAACCCGCGTCAGAGGGACTTGATTCGCCATGAACATCGACTTCCCGTTCCACTTCGACGGCCGCGGGCGAACCGCCGGCGCCGGCGACGACGATCACATCCGCGACCTGATCGAGCAGTTCCTGTTCACCAACGCGGGGGAACGGGTCAATCGGCCCGATTTCGGCAGCGGCCTGTTGCAGTTGGTCTTCGCGCCCAACAGCCCGGAACTGGCCGCCGCGCTGCAATTCACCGTGCAGGCCGGGTTGCATCAATGGTTGGGAGATGTGATCGAAGTGCAGGCGCTCGAAGTGACGAGCCAGGATTCACAATTGCGCGTCGCATTGCAATACCTGGTGCGCCGTACCAATCAAACGCAAGTCGCGCAATTCACGCGCGCGGTGTGAATGAATATGAACTCTGCGAATGACCCCGAAATCTGCCGCGACGAACAACGCCGCAATCAGGCGCGCGCCAAACAGCGCAACGGGCTTGATTACGTCGAAGTCGGCCCGGACCAGTTGACCCTCAAACTCTTTTTCATCGGCGCCGCGCCGGAGTGGTTGACTCCCGCCAACTTCGGCATTGACGGCGGCGCGCGCATTCGCGGCATTCGGGTCACGGAAGCAAATCGCGTCAACCGCACTGATGAAGACCTCGACGATTACTGGCGCTTGACGGTGGACCGGTTCGGGGATTTTTCGGCTTACACACTGCGCATCGTCAAACCTGATGTGAAAGGGCGTCCGGGCGACGAGCCGCTCGATGGTTTCGATCCGCGCTATTCGCGCCTCGAATTCACGTTCAAATCGGATTGTCCGAGCGACCTGGATTGCCGTGCGCAAACCGTCTGCCCTCCCCCGCAGCGCGAAGAGCCGGAGATTAATTACCTGGCGAAGGATTACGCGAGCTTCCGGCAACTGATTCTGGATCGTCTGGCGGTCGTGATGCCGGAATGGAAAGAGCGGCACGTGCCCGATCTGGGAATCACGCTGGTCGAGCTGTTGGCTTACACGGGCGATTATCTGAGCTATTACCAGGACGCGGTGGCGACTGAAGCTTATCTTGACACGGCGCGGCAGCGCATCTCGGTGCGCCGCCACACGCGGCTGGTGGATTACGCCTTGCACGAAGGCTGCAACGCGCGGGCCTGGGTCGCCGTCGAGACCAGCCAGGATGAAGAGCTTGATCCTGAGGACACATTCTTCATCACGGGCTACAACGACGCGCTCGGCATGGTCGGCACAATGCTCACCGCAGACGACCTGCGCGGCGTTCCGGCCAATGTTTACGAGGTCTTCGAGCCGCTGGTCAAAAATCAGCCGGAGAAGATCAAGCTTTATCAGGCTCATAACGAGATCAGGTTTTATACCTGGGGCAATCGCGAGTGCTGCCTGCCGCGCGGCTCGACTCGCGCGACACTGCTTTATCAATGGAAGGCGGAGCCGAAGCCGGGACCGGATGATCCTTACGACTATGAGACACCGCAACTCGGACAAACAGCCGCCGCCGAGCCTGAGGTCAAGCTGAATTTGAAACCGGGCGACGTGTTGATCTTCGAGGAGGTCAAAGGCGCAAAGACGGGCAATCCGGCGGACGCCGATCCGGCTCACCGCCACGCCGTGCGGCTGACGAAAGTCATGCCAGGCGTTGATGAGCTTTACGGAAAACAGATTGTCGAGGTCGAATGGGGGGAGGCGGACGCGCTGCCATTTGCGATCTGCATTTCAGCAATCGGTCCGGCGGACGATTGCTGCAAAGAGATCACCGATGTCAGCGTTGCGCGCGGCAACGTCATCCTGGTCGATCACGGGCGGACGGTTGATCCGGAACCATTCCTCGTGCCCCCGGCGGAGGAAGAAGACGCAGGCTGCGAAGCCATCGGACAGCCACGCGACAAGACTTTGCGCGCCGCCCCGTTCAATCCAACTTTGAAATTCGCGCCGCTGACGCATCGCGAGCCGTTTCCGCAGCCCCGCGCGATTGCGCGC
>Ga0187893_10006448_pt1 | contig 20089 bp, 15 predicted proteins | sample MA1701074metaG_FD_139574 | JGI IMG/M metagenome (GOLD analysis project Ga0187893, IMG submission 139574) | White microbial mat communities from a basaltic lava cave in the Kipuka Kanohina Cave System on the Island of Hawaii, USA - MA170107-4 metaG ...
CGGTGGCCGCGGCGGTCGCCTACTACATCATGGCGGGCTACTGGTTCACGGCCTCGACCGGCTTCGCCAATCCCGCCGTCACGATCGCGCGCAGCCTGACGGACACGTTCGCCGGCATCCGCCCGGAAGATGCGCCCGGCTTCATCGTCGCGGAGATCGTCGGCGCGCTATTGGCGCTGGTCGTGTTCCGCTGGCTGCTGCTGCCGGCATCTTCCGAGGCGCGGCGCGCGCCGCAACCGCAGCAGCCGGTCGGCATCGCGCCCGAGCGCTGACGGGTTCGCGTGTCGGCGTTGCTGACGGCGTAGCGCTAGGCCATCGACTTTGCCTTGTCGATCCTCTCAATCCGAACGCTACGTATTTGTCCGCCGACTTCAAACTCGATCTCGTCGCCAACACCGGCACCTTGGAGAGCATCGCCCAATGGCTCCCACACCGCTACTAACCCGCGTGCCGGATCATTGCGCACATCGCTAAGAGTGAGCACGCGGGTTTGCTTGGAACCGTCGAGATAGCGGATGGTAATTTGATCGCCGACACCGATCCCAACGTCATCAACGGGAAACAACGCCTTGGGTTGAGAGCGACTGGCTACGATTTCGGGCAGCCCACCGATCTCAATCTTGTTTGTAGCTGAGTCAGTTGGATTAATGCCGGCCTTCTTCTGCAGGAAATCGGGCGGCACCTCGATGATCGAGTCTTGAAGCTGCTTCAAACGCGCTTCGACAGCAGCCTTTAGTCTTTCCGTTTCCGAGGAAGAATCGTTGAACCAGTCCGTGGACCAGATGCGATAGAGGTACCAGCCGAGATCCTCCAGCACATCCTGTCGCAGGCGATCTCGGTCCCGAGCACATTTCGAGGAGTGGTAGGTTGCGCCATCGCATTCCACGCCCATGATGAAGCCGTGTGGCCATTTTGGGTGTTTAACCCCAATGTCAATGAAGTAACCTTCAACGCCCACTTGAGGGACTGGTTCGCAGCCGATTGAACGCAATTGCTCAATTACGTGGAGCTCAAAATCTGAATCAGCCTCGCGGCCGGTATCGATGTTCGGTCGCAACATTCCGGTCGCGCTGTACTCGATCCACTTGCGAAATAGTGAGACGCCTGCGTTTGAACCTTCCTCACGAATGTCTTCTGCGTTCATCGAGGAGAAAGTTACTATAAGCTTCTTCGCGCGAGTAAAGAGCACATTGAGTCGACGTTTCCCGGCTACGCCATTGATGGGGCCGAACCGCTGGGCAACTTTCTCACCAAGGGCGGATGGACCATAGACAGTACCGATAAAAATGGCATCGCGCTCATCTCCTTGGACATTCTCTAAATTCTTCACGAAAAAGTATTCCAACCCGTCATTGTGGGTGCTCCAATGATTGATGTAGTCGCTGGCTTTCGGATCTCGTGCCAGTGCCTCGGTCATCTCTGTTTCAATCAACTGTTGCTGCTTTTGATTCATTGTGACGATGCCGAGTGACCGGTCGGGGAAGCGCTTCATAAATTGTAAGGCGTGGTTGACCAACGTCCTGGATTCGATGGGATTCGTCCCGTTGGCGTACACGCCGGCCACTTTCATAAACTTCACGCCCATATCGGGCCTTCCCTCAGATGGTGAAGGGAAAAACACTAGGCTGCGGTCGTAGACATACTCGTTGGAGAACTGAATCAAGCTGGAATCATGGGAGCGATAGTGCCACTGCAAGCGCCGCTTCGGCCGGAATGCACCATTAGCAAGATCGAGAATTGATTCCTCTACAATCAATTCGTCTTCGTTCTCATCTTCCTGATCAAGAAGCTTCTTAAAAAATGAAGTGGGCGGCAACTGATTGGTGTCGCCCACAATCATAACTTGGCGCCCGCGTCGAATAGCGCCTACAGCGTCCTCGGGGGTCATCTGAGACGCCTCATCAATCACTACAAGGTCAAACGTCACGCTGTCAGGAATGTACTGGGCGACCGCTAGTGGAGACATCATCCAGCACGGCATCAGTTGCAGGAGCGCAGCGCCAGCGCGCCTTGTTAATTCGCGCAACGGTATATGACGTTTCTTCTTTTCCAGCTCGTTGTTTATGAGCGAGAACTCTGTCCAAGTGGACTTCGCTCCTTTACCGTTGCCACGCGGCGGACGTGCGTTACTCCATATCTTGGCTCGGATGTGCGCTTGCGTTAGGGAAATTATCTCTTTGTCAAGAGCAACAAACTCTCGGCGTAGTTTTTGCAAGTCCACGCCGCGTCGCGCGGAGAGAACCTTGCCATGCTCGCCATAAACCTCCTTTGCTAGCGCACGCGCGAACAACGCCTCGCTGACACTGGTAATTTCTGATAGCCCATCGTTACTTGTCAGAAGTACCTCTGCGATGCCGTGAAGCGGATGATCTTTGATGGATTCCAAAATTGTTTGCATGTGAGAATGGGCAAAAAGCCCCGCTTTGTCTTGAGCGGCCAACCGCAAAGTATCTTCGACTTGCGCCCAGTCCGTACCGACGGACACAGTGCAGAACGTGATGCCGGAAATCTTCCTGAGGTCTTCAAGATTGCCGACAGTACGTGAATGGCAAAGTGTGACGGAGGCTAAAGTACTTTTCAGCTGTTCAAACGATCCGGTTTCAAGGGTGGTAATGACAGCTTCGCGGATCTGGGAAGGTAGGCGCGTCAGGTGACCTGCAATGGCTATACTCTCAGCGACCCCGCGAGTCCTATGCGTATTGGCGCCAGCAAACAGAGAACCAAGTGCGCGTGCAGCCAGCTCGTGATTTCCAAGAGTTTCGTAAGTGCTCCGAATCGTCGGAAGGGTCCCCGCTATCTCATCTAGTGCTTTGACCGAAATGTCGCCATGAGTCTTCAGCTTTTGGCACAGTATCTCAATCTCCCCGACCTTCGTTTTGAGCGAAGGTAGCGCAGACTCAAGGTTCGTCAGGCCGTCCATGCCCTCCTGAATCGTGCCATATGTGTTTTGTTCATGTGCTGGAGAATCAGGGGCCGGAATTAGGCGTAGTTCATGGTGCGTAGCGGTATGAAGAAGTTCGATTTGATCTTGGTGAGCCAGTGGCGAAAAGCACGCAGTAATATCTTGATAGAACTTATGAAGCTGACGGAGCGACGCGATGTCTGTGTCGATGCCCTTGAAGTGCTTACCGAGAAGTTCGCCGAGTTCACTATTGTTAGTGAACTTTTCTGTCTTGCTTGCCCATTCACCCAAAGCGGTAAGTCGCTCAACTGCAGCGGTACGATCGAGCTTACCGGATTTAGAAATCTCGATAATGAAGCGCTTTGCCTTCCGATAGGGTTTGGACAGGAACGAGAAGACATGCCCATTCTTGATTTGCGACAGATGCTCGAATACCGTCGCTGAGCTAGGTATTGTGTGAAGAACAAACACCTCACTAAGGCTCATGCGCGCTGTCGAAAGTGCGTCCAAGTCCACAATTGCCGTTTTAAGCAATGCAAGATGATAGGGCTCAATAAGCTTTACATTTCGTAAGGTGTATGTTTCCGGCGCTGTCGAGTGCACCAGGATCGCCAGGTCCGTGAGCACCCGGTGTTGCCATGCTAAGGCAGCCGGGAACCGGGCCACAAAGGCTTTGAAGCCGTCGGTGACATGCCGTGCTGCCACAAGATCGGCTTGCGCCTTCTTCACTGTTTCGCGAAGGGTGACCTCGGATATCCGCTCAACCTTGATCTCGCGCGCAAGACATACCAGTCGAGTTAACGTATCCGACCAATGCTCGGCCAATGGGTCGTCGAGCAATCCCGCTAATTCCTCAAGCGTTGTCGCGATCGTCTGGCATCTCGCGATGAAGTCCTCAATTTCCTTTAAGCGATCGGGAACAGATATAGTGCGTAGAATGGCGGCACTGGCCGTATCCCAGTTGTCGACCTTGTCTAGTTCAGCGATGGCGCGGTCAATCTCGCTGACGGGCGTGGCAGCTGGCACGTTAAAAACACCGAGTTGCGCGCGGTGATAACTAAGATCCCGTACGCTGTCAGCGGTTTGAACTGTGGCATCAACAATTTTTTCCGCCTTGAAGGGATCGAGGTGAGTGACAGTGGTGCCCTGCCAATTTGTATCCGCCCTTTTTGCGGCATCCCACCCAGCTTCTAGTTCCTTGGCCTTGTCCTTCGCTAAGCCCAACCACGCTTTGTTAACGGACCGGTCCAACTTGATCGGCACTTTCTGCATCGCCTCGCGGAGATTGCGGAACACACCCTCCGTGCGTATCGCCTTGCCCAAGATGCTATGCACGGTCATCTCGGTGTTCCGAAAGTACGAGCCCATCACATCTACGTACTCGGCTAAAGCTTGTCTACGCATCCGTAGAGCTGCGACTTTGCGCTCGTAGTCGGCAGGGGCGCTAACCGTCATCTCTGTACGGCGACGTATGGCTTCGATGACTTCTTCTTTCGAAGATCGGTTTGCGAGGAGCGGTAACAGGAATTCACCAAGCTCTACAGCCTCTAAACGCGATCGCACAACATCGAGCGCTGCCGTTTTTTCCGCGACGAATAAAACCTTTTTGCCACTGGCCATTGCCGCCGCGACGGCGTTCACGATCGTCTGCGACTTTCCAGTTCCTGGCGGGCCCTCTACCGCCAAATTCTTACCATCGGCTACGTCGACAAGAGTGCTGAACTGCGAAGCATCCGCGCTGCGCACCAAGAAGGGCACTCTTTTCTCGATATCGATGTGGTCGACATCATAGATTTTTGCGAACGGCGACGCAGTTGCATCGACATCTGTGCCGGTGAGCAATTCTTCAAGGATATTGTGGTCGTCGAAGACGCCCGTCGAGGTGTCAAGATCGTAGTACATGGCGAGGCGCGCTGATGGGAACACACCAACAGCGACTTGGCGGCGCACCTTCCACGTCGAATCGCTAGGCATAGCCTTGGCGATCTTATCTAGGAAGACCTCAACCGATCCTTCTTCATATGTTGGAAGCTTAATGTCGAATTGATTGGAGCATTTTTCGTACAAAACTAGGTTGCTCTCGGTCTTCTCTCCTAAACTGGTTACGTAGAATTCGGGACCACGAGGCGTCTTGTTCTTTTCGAGTCTTACTGGCATCAGCACCAGAGGTGCGAGATTCCTTTGATCGGAACCCGTTTCAGTCCACTCCAAGAAGCCGAAGGCGACTTGAAGCACATTGATGCCAGTTTCCTGCTCCCATGTCCGTTGCTTTGCCATTAGGCCGTTTACACGACGTTCTAAGACATCGGGCAGCAACAGTGTTTGAATGCTGTTGTCCTCATGGCGCCCATCGTCATGTATTTCATCAGGGAGCGGGAGGTCGAATGATGGCGCAATATTGTGATTGCGAGCGTGCTGCGCCAGTGACGGATTGCTGTCGGTTTGACGTTTGGGTAGGTCGAACATATCTCGCAGACGATCCTTCAAGTCTCGCTCGGCACGAGCCAGAGCTTCGGAGGAGGCATCTGATCCGTCCGAAGCTTTATCGAGCGCAGCGAGATAATCAGGATCCGTTAGACGAGCATTCTCGAGCGCGTCTTGAAAAGCACGGGTCTGCTCATCCTTCGGATCAGCGCTGAGTGGGGGTAGTGGCGTAATATGAAGCGCCACGCCTTCCGTGAGCTTTGTCAGCAACACGTCTGGCAATTCATCGACAGCGCGTACTAGAGCGTTGGATCGAAGGGATACGGGTGCCGATAGCAGCGGGTTGCGGCGTGTCAGGTCGAGAAGCTTTGGGCGCAACTTCTCGATCTTCTTGCGAACGAGATCGATAATCTCGGCAGCCTTCTGAGCTTCGCGATTCTTGTCGCGGCGCGGTATATCCTTTGTCGCCATTGAGCACTTCCCCCAGTGACCCGGCGCTTCCCAAAAATCGAGCCGCTATTGCGGCAAATGCTACACCTCGAATCTGAGTTGAAAAGCTAGTTTGAACTTCTGAATTTTCGTGGAGGTTTCCACAAGCCCTGGTAGAAACCTACGAAAATTTGGGTTTGAAGGCCAGCGATGGTTGCTAACTTCTTGCAACTCGCGCAATTCAAAAGGGCTTTTGGTCCAAACGCGGTTCCCGTAACCAATGACCAAGCTCCATCGAGGCCGCACCTACCCGCGATTGTCGCTGAGCAGGCTCGAGCCGCAAATATAGCCCCAGGTGAGGTTGGGCCCGATCGTTGTGCCCGGCCCGACGGCGCGGGTGCCGATCGGGTTCGCCATCGCAAGGCCGGCGGCATAGAGGCCGGCGATCACCGATCCGTCGGCACGCAGCACCTGGCCGTTTGCGTTGGTGCGCGCGCCGCCCTTGGTGCCGAGGATCGAACGGTTGAGCGACATCGCGTAAAACGGCGCCTGTTCGATCGTGCCGAGCGCGGCGCCGGCACCGCCGGCCTTGAATGCCTCCCAGACGCTCTCGCCGCGATGAAAATCGAGATCGCGTCCGTTCGCGCAGAATGAATTGAAGCGCGCGACGGTCGTTTCCAAGGGTGCGGCCGGCACGCCGATCTTTTCCGCGAGCGATGCCAGCGTCGGCGCCCCGATCAGCCAGCCCTTCTGCTTGCGCGCGTACCAGCGCAGGGTCGGCGACCGACGGACGAAGCGACGGTCGGCCACGATCCAGACCGGCAGGTGGACCGGATTGCCGTTGGCGTCGCGCCGGTCGATCGCCTCGCCGATATTGAAATCGTACTCGCTCGCGAAGCGGTTTCCGGTGCGATCGACCAGAATCGCGTGCTTCTCGGCCTGGAAGATCAGCGGAATGCCGTGCAGCTTGCCTTCGTAGATTGTGGGCATGGTCGGATAGACATTCGCCTGGTCCATGCGGGCGAGCTGCGCGCCGGCTTCGGCGAGCATCTTCTGCCCGTCGCCTTCATTGGCGCGCGGGCTGCCCAGCCGGTCGAGAGCACCGGGGAAATGCTTGCCGAGCAGATCGCGATCCCATTCGAAGCCGCCGGTGGCGACGACGACGCCGCGGCGCGCCCGAAACGTGCGCCGGTTGCCGTTGCGTTCAACGGTCGCGCCGACGATGCTGCCATCCTCGCTGCACAGTGCGACGGCGCGGGCGTTGAGCTCGACGCGGCAGTTGTTTCCGAGACAACCGGCAAGCAGCCCGGTGACGAGCGCGCTGCCCTGCGCCCGGCTGCCGGTCAGCAGGCGCCAGACGAGACGATGCGCGAACCGGAGCGTCGCGCTCACCGGCCGGTGATAGAGATCGCCGTCGTAGACTTCCTGGTAGGTATAGAGATGCGGCAGCGTCGAACGCCGGATCCGGCGCGCATAGCGTCCCGCCAGCGATTTCCGGAGCGGCAGCGGCGACAGCATCCGGCCGCGTTTCTTGCCGCCCGGCTTTTCCGCCATCGTGTCCGGCTCGTCCGTGAGCGCGAAACGCAAGGGCGTGCGCTGCTCGAGGAACCGCAGCATGACGGGCGCGTTGCGCACGAAGGCCGCCCAGAGTTCGTCCTCGGTTTCCTGCCAACCGCTTGGCGAGGCGGCGCGGATATAGTCGAGCGCCTCGGCCTCGCTGTCCGCGATCCCGGCTTCGGCGGCACGATGATTGGCGGGAATCCAGGTGCCGGCGCCCGACATCGCGCTGGTGCCGCCGAGCCTTCCGGTTTTCTCGAGGATGGTGACGCGCAGTCCGCCGCCGGCGCAGCGCAGCGCCGCGGCGAGCGCGGCCGAGCCCGAGCCGATCACCAGCACGTCGCATTCGTCCGAACCGTCCGACAAGGTGCTGCCTCCGGCGGGACCGCGGTTTCTCCCGATGCGTTCTAGCAGCTTGCGGGTAGGCATCGCACCCGGTGCAACAGGACCAGCGCCAGCAGCAGGTTGAGGCCGGCGACGATCGCCAGCAGGCCGAGCGTGCCATCGGTTCCGAACCGCAGCATCAGGAAGGCGCCGATCGAGGGTGCCGCCGCCTGCGCGATCAGGCTCGGCCGCGCGATCCGGCCCATCGCCGGCGCGTAGTCGACGGCGCCGAACAGCGCCAGCGGCAGCGTCGCGCGCGCGATCGATTCGAGTCCGATCCCCGCGCCGTAGAAGATCAGCGCCAGCGGGATCAGCGGCACGTCCTGCCAGAGCAGGCCGAGCCCGAGCGCGACCGCGGCGGCGGACACCAGGTGCGTCCAGATCGGGTGATGGTACTTCCCGAACAGCATCTCGACGAAGCGCGCGCCGACCTGCGCGGGCCCGATGAGCGCGCCGAGCGCGACGGCGGCGGCGAGCGCGATCTCGCGGGCCTGCAGCATCGCCAGCAGATGCACGGAGACGAGTGTCGAGAGCACCGAGCTGGTCGTGAGCGTGACGGCGACCAGCAGGAAGATCGTGCGCATCGAGCGCGGCGTGCGCACGGTTGACGACCTTGTCAGATCCGCCGGATCGTCCGCTGGCACCGGGCCGGGATCGCGCGGCAGCGTGATGAGATAGAGCGTCAGGTTGATCGCAAGATGGATCGCCGCATAGGCGAGGCAGGCGCCGCGCCAGCCGAACGCGCCGAGGAAGAAGGTCGAGAGCGGCCAGCAGACGGTGCTCGCGAGACCGCCGAACAGCGTCACGATCGTGATCGGCCCGCGCGCGCCCTGGCCGTAGAGCCGGCCGAGCGTCGAGAAGGCGGCGTCGTAGAGCCCGGCGCCCATGCCGAGCCCCATCACCAGCCAGGCCGCGATGAAGACCGGCAGGTTCGGCGCAATCGCCAGTCCAACGGAACCGATGGCGAGCAGCAGCGCGCTTGCGGCGAGGACCGGGCGGCCGCCGCGGCGATGGATTTGCCGTCCGATGGCGGGTGCGAGGAGGCCGGCGGCGAGCAGGCCGAGCGACAGGCCGCCGACAACCCATGACAGCGGCCAGCCGGTGTCCGCCGCGATCGGCTGTGCCAGCACGGCCGGCAGATAGTAGGACGAGCCCCAGGCGAGAATCTGCGCGACGCCCAGCGCCGCGACGATGACGGACCGCGACGGCGGCCGCATGACGGTTGCGATCGTCGAGACGGTCGCCATCGGCTTGCGGTCAGACCGTTTCGACCGCCGCCGCGCGCGGTTTTGCCGGCGTCGCGGCCGGGCCGCAACACGCGCCTGCACTCGCCGATTTTGCGGCGGCGGCGACCGGTTCTTCCGCCTCCATCGTCGAGGGTCCGCCGCCGCAGCGTGCGCTTGCGGCTTCGTCGTCGTCGAGACAAATGCCGGTTTCCGGCAGCTCGAGCTGCACATTGTCCGCCGCCATCCTGTCGCCGGCGATCGCGGCGGCGACCGAGCGCGCCTGCTCGTAGCCGGTCAGCAGCAGGAAGGTCGGCGCGCGCCCGTAGCTCTTGACGCCGATCGTGTAGAAGTCCGGCTCGGGATGCAACAGTTCGCGGTGACCGTGCGGCGGCACGGTGCCGCAAACATGCACATTCGGATCGATCAGCGGCCCCAGCACTTTCACGCTTTCGAGCCAGGGATCGAGCTCGAGCCGCAGCTCGCGCGTCATCGAAATATCCGGACGCTGGCCGGTCACGACCACGATCTCGTCGAGGCCCGGAACGGCGGCCGATCCGTTTTCGGTCGTGCCGCGCAGTGCCAGCGCGTCGCCGTCGGCGACGATCGCCTGCGTGCGGAAGCCGGTCACCAGCGCGATCCCGCCGCTCTCGACGATCGGGCGCAGCCGGTCGCCGAGCCGGCCGCGCGCCGGCAGGCCGTCGGCCTCGCCGCCGCCATAGATGCGGTTCAGGTTGCTGCCGCGCACGATCCAGCGGATGCGTGTCGTCGGTGCCGATTCTCTGAGTTCGGCCAGATCGAGCAGCGTGTTGATGGCCGAATAGCCGGAGCCGATGACGGCGATGCGCTTGCCGGCATAGCGCGCGCGCTGACGGCCCAGCACGTCGGGCATGCCGTAGGCGATGCGGTCGGCGAATTCGTGCTCGCCCTCGGCGGCGAAGCCGTTGGCGCCGGCGGGGTTCGGATTCTGCCAGGTGCCGGAGGCGTCGATCACCGCCCGCGCGCGGTCGGTACGCTGCCGCCCGTCGTCGGGCGCGATGCGCAGCTCGAACGGCGTGGCGGCACGTCGGCCGCTGGTCGTCTTGTCGATGCCGGTCCGCGCGATGTGCAGCACGCGTGCGCCGGTCTCGATCGCGGGCGCGAGCAGCGGCGTTCGCGCCAGCGGCTCGAGATAGTGCCGAACGATCTCGCCGCCGGTCGGCAGCGACTGCGGATCGGGCAGCGTCCAGCCGGTCGCCTCGAGCAGGCGCCGCGACGCGGTGTCGACATTCTGCTCCCAGGTCGTGAAGACGCGCACATGCGCCCAGTCGCTGAGGTTGGCGCCGACGCGCGCGCCGGCCTCGTAGACCTTCACCGCGACGCCGCGCTCGGCGAGATGCGCCGCCGCCGCCAGGCCGATCGGGCCGGCGCCGATCACAGCTACCGGAAGCTCATGCATGTCGTTCGTCGTCATCCTGCGTCTCCGTTCTTATTTCCAACATTGTCGAAATATCGGGGCAAAAAATTTTCAGGCCGCCTTGTCGCCGCTGCCGCACGCCGCATCGGCACAGCATTCGTCGGCGAGATAGCCGATCAGCCGGTCCATCGCCGGATAGACGGCGCGGCAGACCAGCGTGGTGGCCTGGCGCTCCTGCGAAACCAGCCCGGCCTCGCGCAGATGCCGGATGTGATGCGACAGCGTCGAAGCCGCCAGCCCGACCTTCTGCTGCAGCACGCCGCAGGGCAGACCGTCGTCGCCGGCACGCACCAGCGCCCGGTAGATCTTCAGGCGCACCGGGCTGCCGAGCGATTCGAGCTGGCGGGCTGCTATTTCGAGTTTCATGGAAATAAGTTAGCCGGTCGTCCCGGCGGGATCAAGCGGTATTTCGATGTTTCCCGAAATAGGCCGGACGCGACCGCAGACCGGAGCCGCAGCCCCCGTCCGCCGGCAGCGGCGGCGGAACGCGGCGCGCAAGCTCGCCCGCGCCGGGCAGCGGGCCGATGACGCTCGCTGCCGCGCCGGTCGCGCCGGGCCGCGAACGGATCGCGAATGCGCCGCTGTGGACGGACGGCGTCCGGCGGATCGCATCCGGCATTCCGGTCGACGATCTCACCCGTGCGCGCGCCTCGGCGGAGATCGTGCTGCCGCCATGAGCGACCGCGCGATCACGCCGCATAGGCCGCCACCTTCTCGGCGAAGCCGGCGAGCTCCAGCGGGTCGGTCGCCCGGAAGCGGGCGCGATCGGGCAGGGCCGCGACCGTCGCGCTGCTGACGAGCAGCCGCGTGCCCAGGCGCTTGTTCGCCTGCTCGAGGCGCTGCGCCAGGTTGATGGTCGCGCCGTATACCGTGTAGCTCTGGCGTGCGTCGCCGCCGACACTGCCGGCGGCAATCGGGCCGGACGCGATGCCGATGCGCACGCGAATCGCGGCGTGCCCGTCCGGTTCCCGTTCGAGCGATGCCAGTATCTCGTCGGCCGCCGCCACCGCACCGGCGGCGTGATTCGCGACCGCAACCGGCACGCCGAAGGTCGCCAGCACGCTGTCGCCGCCGAAGCTCACCACCACCCCGCCGTGCCGCGCGATGCTGGCCGAGGCCATCGCCAGCAGCGCGTCGAGCGCCGCCAGCACCTCGTCCGGCGTGCGCTCGGCGGCGAAGCGCGTAAATCCTTCCATGTCGACGAAGAGCGCGGTGCCCTCGCGCACCGTCGGCTTGAGCGCGCCGGGCGTCGCCATGATCTCGCGCGCGATCTCGGCCGGCACGTAGCGGCCGAACAGGTTCTCGGCGCGTTGCCGGCGCTGCGCCTCGATCGCATAGGCGCCGACCACGCGGCGCCCGCGGCTGACGACGAAGGCGAGCAGGGAAGCACCGAGCAGCAGCCCGGCGGTCGATTCGATCCGGTTGCCGATGCCGATGAAGTCGGGATCGAGCAGCAGCGCCGTGTACTCCGCCGCGCTCGATTCAGGCGGCAGGTCGCCCCAGGAGACCGTGCGCGGCATCTCGGCAACCGCGATCAGGAACACGCACCAGAGCGCCGCGACGGCGCCCGCGCCGGCGAACAGGATCAGGCGCGGCGACAGGGCCAGCGACGAGACGATCACGATCAGCCAGAGATAGTGCGGTTCGTAGGCGCGAAACACGAAGATGCGCGGCACATCCCCGCCGGTCGTCAGCGGCACGAACAGGGCGGCGGCGCCGAGCGCGATGATGTCGACGGCGACGACGGCGTAGCGGTGCCAGAGCCGCTCGTGCCGCGTGCCGAGCGTCCGGAGGATCAGCAGACCCATGGCGATCGAATCGAAGATCAGGAAGCTGGCAAGATAATTGGCGTAGATCGCGGCGTTGTAGAGCGACCAGGCGAAGATCACGGCCAGCAGCAGGCTGCGGCCGATCAGCATCCAGCGGAACCCGGCCCGCGCCGCCTCGTCGAGCGCCTGCGCGACCGGATCGCGGGCGGCCGCCGCGCTTCCGTCGGATCGACGTCGCGGCGTCGCGCGCTCCGGTTCCGTCGTCGCCGCTGCCACGGCGGTCAGGCCCTGCGCGTCGCGCGCGGATCGGTCGCCGAATGATCGGTCGGCTGCGGCGTCGCCGTCAGCACCGTGACGCCATCCGGCGCCTGGAATTTGTGCCAGCTGCCGCGCGGCACCACGGTCAGCATGCCGGCCTTCATCTCCAGCACGTGCTCCTTCCCGTCCGCCGTCAGGATCGTCAGCCGCGTCGCCCCTTTCAGGATCTGCACCAGCTCGTCGCCGTTGTTGTGACGCTCCCACGGGCTCTCGCCCGCGAACGTACCGGCGAAGATGCCGCCCGCGCCGAAGGACGCCAGCGTCGCGAAGGCGGCCTCCGCTTCGGCTTCGCTGGTCTCGGCCGTACGCCCGTCGAGCACGGGCAGGGCGGCGAGTTCCTTCTCGATGATGACGGCCTTGACCATGGCTGCCTCCTGGCTCGCTGTGCGCACCGGCGCGGTGCCAGTTTAGCGCGACAATCCCGTCCTGTCGTTGCGCGCGCCGCGCCCGACCCGGCAGTCCGCACAATCGCGGCTATCAAAACCCGACAATTGCCGGTTGACATAGTTCGGTCAGCGGGCGCATAGAAACGCCCGCCCGTGGCCGCCCCTGCGCCTGTTGCGCCAATGGATGGACCCGGACCGGAAGGCGACGATGAATTTGCGATCGATAGACGTATCGGAAGAGACCGCGGCGATGGCGCTGCCGATGGGCAGCCAGCCATGCGTTGCGATCGATAATGCGCGTCCCGGGAGGGCGCCGTTCGCCATGTCGTGATCCGCACGACAATCCGGCGACGGACGATGGAACCCTCCCAGGCACGGCCGCGGGAGGGTTTTTTGTTGCCGGCGGGACATCGACGAAAGCGGTGCCGCGCCGGAGAATGCGGGAAGGACTGGGACGATGTACGAGCTGATCGAAACCGGCAAGGCGCCGGTCAAGGCCTGGGTCAAGGGCGTGCCGGTCGAAGACGCGGCGCGGCAGCAGCTCGCTGCCGTGGCGGCGCTGCCATTCATTCATTCGCATGTGGCGGTGATGCCGGACGTGCATCTCGGCCGCGGCGCGACCGTCGGTTCGGTGATCGCGACCAGGGGCGCGATCGTGCCGGCGGCCGTCGGCGTCGATCTCGGCTGCGGCATGATGGCGGTGGCGACCACGCTGACGGCCTCGCAGCTGCCGGATTCGCTGGCGGATGTGCGCAGCGCGATCGAAAAGGTCGTGCCGGTCGGTTTCGCCTCGCACAAGGAGGTGCCGCGCCCGGTCGAGAAGGCTTGGGTGAAGCTTCTCAAGCGCCGCTACGAGGCGATCGAGGCGAAGAACCCGGCGATTGCCGTCGAAAAGTGCGCGACGCTGCAGATCGGCACGCTCGGCGGCGGCAACCATTTCATCGAGGTCTGCCTCGACGAAGCGGACCGCGTCTGGGCGATGCTGCACTCGGGCAGCCGCGGCGTCGGCAACCGCATCGGCCGGTATTTCATCGGCCAGGCGCGCGAATCGATGGTCAAGCGCGGCATCAGTCCGCCGGCGCGCGACCTCGCCTGGCTGGAGCAGGGCTCGCCGTTGTTCGACGATTATGTCGAGGCGGTCGGCTGGGCGCAGGATTACGCGATGGAGAACCGCAAGGCGATGATGGTCGCGGTACTGGAAGCGCTGCGCGCGCGTCTGCCGTCCTTCGAGGCGACGCCGATGGCCGTGAACTGCCATCACAACTACGTCGAGAAGGAAGAGCATTTCGGCGAGCGCGTCTGGGTGACCCGCAAGGGTGCCGTGCGGGCCCGCGCGGGCGAACTCGGCATCATCCCGGGCTCGATGGGCGCCAAGTCGTTCATCGTGCGCGGCCGCGGCAACCCGGATGCGTTTCATTCCTGCTCGCACGGTGCGGGGCGACGCATGTCGCGCAACGCCGCGAAGGCCGCCTTCACGCTCGAAGACCACCGCGCGGCGACCGAAGGCGTGGAGTGCCGCAAGGATGCGGGCGTCATCGACGAGACGCCGGGCGCCTACAAGGATATCGATGCGGTCATGGCGGCGCAGGCCGACCTGGTCGAGATCGTACATACCTTGAAGCAGGTGCTCTGCGTGAAGGGTTAGGGAGGGACGGCCCGACCGCCGTCGTTCCCTCGGGAGGGACCGGCGGCGGGCTTCGGGCCGCCGGTCCCGGTGCGGGACCGGAGCAAGGGACCGATCGACGTGACGGCAGACGGAACAGATATTTCGGCCGAGATGCGGACCGAGATCGGTGCGCGGGCTCGGCCGCAAGCGGGCGCTGGCGCTGCGCGAGTTCGCGCTCGGCCACGAGGCGCTCAGCCGGTTCGTCGAGCGGGCGCCACTGCGGCGAGTGCACGAATGCGTATTCGGCGTGCTGGCGCTCGAGAGCGAACCGGTCGATCCGCGCCTCTGAGCGCGGTGGCAAATTCGTGCTGCCGCAGCTCAAGGCCCGGAAATCCGCCGGCTTTGCGGCTTCCGGCTGCACGGCCTAGCATCGGGCGGGAGCGAACCGGCGATCCCATATGAAGGGGCGGGGCCGGGCATCGGGGATGCGAAACCGGTTCGAGCAACAGGAGTCCGATCCATGGATACCAAGACCAAGACGGCCACGACGGGCAATGCCGATCTCGACGCGGTGCGCGACGATCTCGCGGCGCTGCGGCAGGATTTCGCCGACCTGATCGGGCATCTCAAGAACGGCGGCGGTAATTTCGCGCACGAGGCCGCGGACCGGCTGCGCGAAAAGACCGACACGCTTTACGAGGAACTCAACGAACGCGGCCGGCGTTCTGCCGAGGCCATGCGTCACCAGGTCGAGGAGCGGCCGCTGACGGCGATCGCGCTCGCCTTTGCGCTCGGCTTCATCGGCGGGCGGCTGCTGTCGCGCTGAGCGATGCGGCGCAGGGGGAGACGATGAATCCGCTCACCAGCAGCGCCATCGCGGCGCTGGTCCGGCAGGGCATTGCCGGTCGTGCGCAGGCCGCCGTGGGTCGTCTGACCCTGCCGCTGATCTGCGGCCTGATCGCGCTGCAATTCGCGCTGACGGCGCTCGGGCTTCTGGCCGTCGCGTCCTGGAACCTGCTGCTGCCGGAAATCGGTCCGGTCTGGACGCCGGTCGCGTTGGCCGGCGTGTTCCTGACGCTCGCCGGCATCGCGGTCGCCGCGATCCTGTCGCACCGGCAGAAGCGGCGCAGCGAGCGGATGCGCAGCAGCGACATCGAAGCGCTGATCGCGCCGATGCTGGCGGAGGCGCGCCGTTTCACGCGCGACAACCAGGGCGCCTCGCTGCTGACGGCAATTGTCGCAGGCATCGCCGCCGGTCTCGCGTCGCGCGACTGAGCGCAGCGGTCGGGCGATCGGCGCTGCCGAATGTGCGCGCCGAACCTGCGTCATCGCGATTCCGGAAAAATGAAAGGGCGCGCCCCAGGGAGAAGGCGCGCCCCGCAAGGAACCGAACGGGAGGTCAGTTGGTCGTGAGTACCGCGGCCGTGGTGATTGCACCATTGCCGAGGAAACCGAGCACATCGACGATCGCGGCATCCTGCATCGGCAGGCTGACGGTCACGATGACATCGGTTTCGGTCGCGCCGGTGGCGCTGACCGTGAAGTTGCCGGCGAACTCGGAGAGCCCGTCGCACACCAGGCGCTCGGCGCCGGCGATGCTGCCGTCGGCGCAGTCGACGTGGCTGCCCTGCGCGACGAGTTCGCCGGCGGCAATGCGCTGGGCCGCGCTCTGGGCGGCCTGCTGCATGTTGTTCTCGAGGAACATGATGTAGCCGAGCTGCACGATCGCGAGCGCGACCAGCACGAACACCGGCGTCACCAGGGTGAATTCGGCCAGCGCTGCCGTATCCTCGTCCGACAGCAGACGGCGCAGTTTCTTCATCATCGCTTTGGTCCCCGCCAAACGGCCGCCCGCAACGGCGACCCTTGTCCCAACTGCCCGGCGGTCATGGACCGCTGCCATACGCCGCCAGGCTACGGGCCCGATTCGAGACCGACCCCGGCCCCCCTTCAATTGTGCAAGGGCATGAAGGGCTTATACGGACGTCATATTCCGGTATGACAGGCGATGACGGGGCCTCGGCAATCGGATGGGTGCCGGTCCGCCGACCGCCGCGCGTCCGGCCTCGCCGGTGATTTCGGGGGCTCCTGCGGCGCCCGCCGGAGCGATCCGGGCAAGCTCCCGGTTCCCGTCGACCGCCCCGCCAGACGGCCCGGAGGCCCGTCGAAACACTGTCGGGTGGCTACTCGACCAGCCGGAGCGCGAGCGGGCCCAGCCCTTCGAAGGGGGGCAGACCCTGATAATCGGCGCATTCGACCCCGAGCTCGAGATCGATCGTGCCGTTGAAGAAAACCTTATCGGCGACCATGATCGAGCAATCGTCGGTGCCGCCCGTTACGTCGCCGGTCGCCGTGCCTTTCAGTTCGACCGTGGCGTTGGGGAAATAGGCAATGCCGTGAAAGGCGCCGAGCGGCGTGCCATGGATCTTGTGCGTGCCGGTCGCCGGATTCTCGCGGTCGCCGAAGAACACGAAGCCCGCATAGTCGCCGGTCGTCGGCGCCGACAACGACATGCTCGAGACGCCGCCGAGGTCGAGACTGGCGGCGCTGCCGGTCAGGACGAAGGCGACGCCGTTGCCGTTGAGCGTCCGGTTGCCGGTGACCTTGAACGGGCCGTTCTTGATGTAGTAGGTGCCCGGCTGCAGCGTCGCCGTGCCGTTGCCCGTCAGCGAGATGCCGCCGCAATAGACGCCCGGCCAGAGCGTTACGTTCTTGGTGGCGCTGAAGCCGGCATTGTCGCAGTCTGCGGTTTCGGAAGGCGCCGGCATGGAATCGTAAGGCGCGAAATCGAACGGATCGCCTTTCGTCTCGCCGGTGTCCTCATGCACGTACTGCTCCGGCGGCAGGTTGACGTTGGGCGTGACGCTCATCCCGCCGCACACGTTGATCTCGCCGCTGCCGAAGCCGCCGCCGTCCAATTCCACGGTCAGGTCGATGGTGGGGTCGCCGGACGCGGTGAAGGCGCTGGTTTCGTTGCAGGAATCGACCTGGATGTTGCAACCCTCGCCGTTGATGTCGGCGGTGCCGACGACCCGGAAACTGTCCGGATCTTCCGGATTGAGGGCGATCAGGCAGTCCTCGCCGACACCGCCGCCGCTGGGTCCGCCGGTGGTGGCGATCGCCGCGGCGGCAATCCCGGCCTCGGCGTGGCCGAGCAGGTTGGCGAAGAAGAGCTGAACCGGGTTGGCATTGTCTTCGCTCATCCGAACGACGACCTGGACGGCGTTCTCCGGCTCCGTGCCCTCGCTGAACGTGCGCGTGTCGGGGTCCCAGTTGCCGAAGGCGATATCGCTCCCGGTCAGCACGTTGCCCCACCGGTCCGAATCGAGATTCTTGCCGGCGAACTCGACGGCGGCCGTTTCCGCGGCTCCCCGGTCGGGCAGCTGGCCGGCTGCCGCCAGTGCCGCCGCGTCGGCGGCGGACTGGGCGCGATTGGTCATGAAGTAGAGATAGCCGCCGTCGATCGCGAGCGCGCTGAAACCCATGAAGACGGTCAGGCCGATGGTGACGTAAACGATGACCGCGCCGCGCCGATCCCGCAAGAGGCGGCGAAGCTGTCGCGCATGTCTGCGGAACAATTTCTCCTCCCTTGGCTCCGTCCGGGCCTGGACGGTTGTCATGCCCTGCGACGTCCGGCGATCGCCGCACGCCATCGCCAGTCTTTCCCACAATGTCGCGCCCCAACGAGTAATCAATTATTCAAACGTATAGGGCGGAGTTCTAAAGATGCGTCGCAGCGCGCCGGCGTAACCGGATGCGAATCAACCGCATCTGCAAATGCAACCGCGCAGCGAAAAACCAGCGGGGCGCTGTCGACCGACGGCGCCCCCTCGTCCGCCACCGCAAGGCGGTCCCCGCGCGCTACATCACGAGCTTGAGCGGCAGGGACGAGCAAACTTTCAGCAGCAGGTTCGGCAGATCCTCGGCATCCGGGGTCTCGAAATAGAGGCCGTTGCCGCGGGTCAGACCCTCGAGGAACTCGCGATCCTCGTCGGTGCCGTCCTGATAGTAATAGATCGTGAAAATGTCGACGCCGCGGTCTGCGGCGGCGTCGGCGGCGTCCTCGGCAAGATCGCGCAGGATGCCGGTCGCCTGCGAATAGCGGCCGCGCTCGATCAGGCGCTGGAACGACGAACCGAGCGGATCGCCCGTGCCGCCGTAGGCCGGCAGGAACTTCCAGCGCTCGGCGGCGTTCGGCTCGCCGTCGCTGACGATCACGAGCGCCTTGTTGAGCGGAACCACCTGCTCGTCGTCGCCGTCCTCGCCATCGTCGTCGTCCGCGGCCGCATCGGCGGCTTCCATCGCGTCGATGACGGCGAGGCCCTTGTCGATGCCGGCGCCGATATGCGTGCCGACGCATTGCGGGTTGTTGTTGTAGTTGCGCTCGCAATTGCGCCGCCGCGTGCTGGCGCTCGAACTGTTGTCCGGGCAGCAGGGCTCGATACCGTCGACCAGCTCCTCGTAGTCCTCGAGGTTCTCGGCGATCGGCTGCGGCGGCACCTCGGACACGAAGAACGCATTGCCGGTGAACTTGGTGACGCCGACGCGCGAACCCGGGCCGGTGCGGTCCGCGACGCAGCTCAGCAGCGCCTTGTCGGCTTCGCGCGCGAGAGCGATTTCGTCGCGGAACGAGTTCGAAACATCCTGCACGATCGTCATGTCCCAGTCGCCGGCGGTGCCGAACGTGGCGGTCGCGGTCGCGGCCATGTCGATGGTCTCCTCGCCGAACATCGTGGCGAGGAAGAGCTGCGTCGGGTTCGCGTTTGCATCGGCGCGACGCACCGTGACCTGCACCGCATTGGCCGGCGTGGCGCCGGGGTTGAAAGTCCGGGTCTCGTCGTCCCAGGTGCCGAGAACCACGTCGCTGTTCGTCAGCACGACGCCGTTCTCGCCCGCCGGCAGGTTCTTCTGCGCATACTCGATCGCAGCCGCCCTCGTGTCGTCGACGTCCGGCAACTGGCTCGCCGCCGCGAGCGCGGCGGCATCGGCCGCCGACTGCATGCGATTGTGCATCACGTAGAGATAGCTGCCGTCGATCGCGAGCGCGCTGAAGCCCAGGAACACAGTCAGGCCCATCGTGACGTAGATGATGACGGCACCGCTGCGGTCGCCGACGAATCGGCGTGCCGCCGCCCATGCTCGGTTAAGCACTATCGGTACTCCCATGCCTCGCCCGCGAAACCCGCGAGCGGTCCTCGTCCACACGCTTTGGGCGAGCGCCCTCACAACGCCAGCCCGGTTCTATCAAGCGACCGACAGCCCGAATATTCAAGTACTCATTCAATGACTACCATATCTGGCCCCCACGGCCGCTCGCGCACCCATTTGCAGGGGGCACCGATGAATTCCGAGCGACTTCTCTAGATTGTCCGGGGACCGCGGGCCGGTTCTGTCCGGTTGTCGCCATGGCTGAAACGATCCAGGCCTCCAAAAGAAAAGGGGCGCTGCCGGTGTCGGCAGCGCCCCTTTTCGATGGGGTGGATAGGTCTCCCGGCGGCTACATCACCAGCTTCAGCGGCAGGGACGAGCAAACTTTCAGCAGCAGGTTCGGCAGATCCTCGGCATCCGGGGTCTCGAAATAGAGGCCGTTGCCGCGGGTCAGACCCTCGAGGAACTCGCGATCCTCGTCGGTGCC
>Ga0187893_10006449_pt1 | contig 20087 bp, 13 predicted proteins | sample MA1701074metaG_FD_139574 | JGI IMG/M metagenome (GOLD analysis project Ga0187893, IMG submission 139574) | White microbial mat communities from a basaltic lava cave in the Kipuka Kanohina Cave System on the Island of Hawaii, USA - MA170107-4 metaG ...
ATTGGAATTCGATCTGCTCGACATGTTGTTGCAAGCAGCCGGCAGAGTGGTCGCACGCAACGCTTTGGCTAAAACGCTTCTGGGGCGGGAACTGACCCCGTTTGAAAGAAGCATCGACATGCATGTGAGCAACCTGAGACGAAAACTCGGACCCAGCCCGAGCGGAGCCGAGCGGATCCGCAGCATTCGGGGCGTAGGTTACATATACACCGCTACATGCGAAGTTTCAGATCCCACGAGAAGGTAATCCCAACCGACGTCTCGATTCCGGTTTCTAGCCCACCCATCACCCTTCCAAGATTCTAACTTTCGCATTTCAACTTTTATTAGAATGTGAGTGGATTTGTGGGTTTCGCAAATCGCCTTTATCGAACCAGAGGGTCGGGTTGCCAGAAACGGCAGAGGAGCAAGTCCCTCGAAGGGCCTGGCCTCAGCCCTTTCGTCTGTTAACTCATCCGACAGCTTAGCGATTCGGACTTGGCGGTTGGGATTGAACCATGTTTCCTTTGTGTCACATCGTTGTTCTGTTCTTGGCTTTGCAGGCAGAATCGCTGCCTGGTCTCGGTGCGGAGAAGGCCGTAAACCCGCTACCGTTACAGGCGATTGGCCAGCTGATCGATCAAGGGAAACTGGCTGTTGCGCGGCAACAGCTTCAAGAGGAAGTGAGGACGCGTGGAGAAAACTATCAAAGTCTTTTTCTTCAAGCGCGCATTCTGTTTGCTGAGAAGCGTTATCAGGAATCACTCAAACAGCTGGAGCGGAGCTTTGCCTTGCATCGCAAGGATGCGCGGGTGTACCTGCTTGCAGGGTTGAACTGGGTGATTCTCGAACGGCTAGATTTGGCGCGGCCTTTTTTCGAGGAGGCTGCGCGGTTGGCACCTGCCGATGGCATGATGCACTATCACCTGGGACGCTACTACTACAGCGCCCAACGCTTTGCTCAGGCCGAGCAGGCATTTCGCACTGCTTTGAAGTTGAATCCTGACTCGGTGAAAGCGGTCGACAATCTCGCATTGGCGCTGGAAGCTCAAAGGAAAACTGAGGAAGCCGAGGCGTCCTATCGAAAGGCCATCGAATTGGCTGAAGCACAAAAGCTGCAGACGGAGTGGCCCTGGCTCAACCTCGCAAAACTGCTGGTCGAGAAAGGTCGACAGGAGGAAAGCCTGGCAGTGCTTGACTCGGCTCAGCGTATGAATCCGCAGTCGGCGGAAGTCTTTTATGTGCGTGGCAAGGTGTTACAGAAGCTCGGGCGTGAAGGGGAGGCCGAAGCTGCCCTACAACGGTCAGTTCAGAACGATGCGAAGTTTCCTGATTCGCATTATCTTCTTGGACGCATTTATCTCAAGCAGGGACGCAAGACTGAATCGCAACGCGAAATGGAGATCTTCCAAGGACTCAAGCAGTCTTCCAGACCGAAAGGTGACACCATGGTCTCGGGATCAAGGTAGTGAGCCTAGTGGAGAGTGCGAGTGAGGCACAGCAGGTTGGATGATACAGCAGTGCCACGAACCTATTGACTATGACGCAGGTTGAGCAATCTATCGGCACAATGCAATGAGACGGTGCTTCGTTTGAAATTCTCGAAAGCCAAGGCAGGAATAGGGCTCTGCCTGATCCTCATCTCTTGGGCCGCGACGTTGAAGCTGTTGAGTTTTACGCCGGATCCATCCCCTCTGATTCCCACTTTCCAAGACCAAGGCGCCAAAGCAGGCATCACGGCCGTTATGGTCAGCGGCGATCCGAAAGAGAAGAGATTCCTGCTTGAGTCTGTGGGCGGCGGCTTGGCGATCCTCGACTACAACAATGACGGCTCGATGGATCTGTACGTTGTCAACGGCGGCACCCTCGAGACAGCGCGGTCGGGGAAGGGAAGTCGATATCCCGGTGCTTTGTATCGCAACAATCGTGATGGCACGTTTACGGATGTCACGCTAGCCACAGGCGTCAGAAACTCAGAATGGGGTAAAGGTGCGCTGGCAGCTGACTTCAACAACGATGGGTGGGTCGATCTTTACCTGTGTAACCTCGGCCCTAACATTCTGTTCCAAAACAACCGCGACGGCACTTTTGCGAATGTGACAAAGCGGGCTGGTGTGGGCGATCCGCGTTGGTCTGCTTCCGCGGCAGCCGCTGATTACGATCGAGACGGAGACCTCGATTTGTTCGTCGTGAATTATCTTGAATACGATCTGAATCACCTGCCGGTGTCCGGCAAGTTTTGCTCGTATCGCGGTATTCCCGTCGCGTGCGGCCCGCGCGGTTTGAAAGGGGCCGGCGACACCCTCTACCGGAACAATGGGGATGGGAGCTTTACCGACGTTTCAGCAGTCGCCGGAGTCCACGATCCGCAAGGCCTGTATGGTTTGGCTTGCTCCTGGGGAGATTACGACAACGATGGAGATGCCGATCTGTTTGTTGCCAACGACACAACACCCAACCTGCTCTACCGCAACAACGGCGATGGAACATTCACAGATGTTGCGCCTGGCGCGGGTGTAGCGTTCAGCGAAGATGGCCGGGAGCAAGCAGGCATGGGCGTGGAGCTTGAAGACCTGAACAACGATGGCTGGCTTGATTTGTTTGTCACCAATTTTTCGGAAGACTGGAATACGTTACGGCTGAATCAGAAAAACGGCTTCTTTGAAGACGTCACCGTGGCTTCGGGCATTGGCGAAGACTCGATGCGCGACTTGAGCTGGGGTGCCGGTTTCTACGATTTCAACAACGATGGATTCAAAGATCTGTTTGTAGCCAACGGGCACATTTATCCGCAGGTGGACAAATACGGATTGAAGATCTCCTATCGGCAGCCGAACAAGATCTATCTCAACACAGGGAAGCCGAGGCTATTGAACGTGAGCCAACAGGCAGGCCCCGGTTTGCAGATTGCAAAGTCAAGCCGCGGGGCCGCCTTTTCGGATTTCAACAATGACGGCAGCGTCGATATCGCCGTGGCTGTGCTCGATGAACGGCCCCTGTTGCTGATGAATCAGCCCCTTGCGGGGCAGAATTGGCTTTGGGTTAAACTTGAGGGAACAAAGAGCAACCGGAGTGGCGTTGGGGCACGCGTTGGCGTGAAGTGCGGTACAGAAACTCAAACCCGGGAAATCAAGGCAGGAGGAAGCTTTGCTTCGTCGAGTGATGTGCGCGCACATTTTGGCTTAGGAGCGCGCCGCCAGATTGACGAGATTCTCGTGCACTGGCCCTCCGGGAAGGTGACCGAATTGAAGAGTGTGGCCGCTGGTCAAGTCGTGACTGTCAAAGAGTGAGTAGCTCCGTTAAAACGATGCACGGAAATTGGTCTCATACCATCGGAGCCGATTTGGGCCAGGATCTGCTGGGGCTGAAACCTGTCGAGTTGGGTGAAGTACATACTGGTCGACGATGATGTTTTTGATTCTCCCAGTGAGGACGTTTGTCAAAAACGACGTTAAGGAAAATCGCGAGTTTCTTGAGGTCGTGCTCGGGGACAGAAGGGGTGGGCTAGAGTGGTTCGCAAGGGGCAGACCCTTTGCCCGCCCCTTCTATTGGATCTTCTTTCACCTCACCGATATCTCCCCGGCGGAAGATGTGGAAGATTATCCTGAACCGAGAGGAGCCCTCAGTGCTTCTGGACGGACGCTAAATGTCGTAATACAGCGAAAACTCGTACGGATGCGGTCGCAGGCGAATAGCATCGACTTCCTTGCTTCGCTTGTATTCCACCCAGGTCTCGATTACATCCTTTGTAAAGACGTCGCCTTTGAGCAGAAAATCGTGATCGGCTTCCAGAGAGTTGAGCACTTCCTCAAGGCTTCCAGGCGTCGACTTTACGTGAGTCTTCTCTTCCGGTTCCAGATCATAGAGATCCTTGTCAATTGGGTCGGGGGGCACGATCTTGTTCTGAATTCCATCTAACCCGGCCATGAGCAGTGCTGCAAATGCCATGTAGCCGTTGCAGGACGGGTCGGGGAAACGCGTCTCGATTCGTTTCGCTTTCTCGCTGCGGGAGTATGCAGGAATTCTCACTGCGGCGCTGCGGTTGCGCTGCGAATAAATCAGATTGATCGGCGCCTCGTAGCCAGGAACCAGGCGACGATAAGAATTGGTCGTCGGCGCGCAGAAGGCCAGCAATGCCGGTGCATGCTTCAGTACGCCGCCAATGTAATAGATCGCTGCCTTGCTGAGATCCGCGTAACCCCCTGCTTCGTAGAACACGTTCTTACCGCCCTTCCAGACGCTTTGGTGAACGTGCATTCCAGAACCGTTGTCCTGGAAAAGCGGCTTCGGCATGAGTGTGGCAGTCTTTCCATGCTTGCGGGCCACGTTCTTGACCACGTATTTATAGTTCATCAGGTTGTCGGCCATTTTGGTCAGCGTGTCGAAACGCATATCAATCTCGCATTGACCAGCCGTGGCGACCTCGTGATGATGCACCTCGACGCGAATCCCAATCTGCTCCATCGTCAGGATCATCTCGCTGCGAATATCCTGCAGCGTATCCATCGGCGGCACCGGGAAGTAGCCTTCCTTGTAACGGATCTTGTAGCCGAGGTTATGGCCGTTCTCCTCCCGCCCCGCGTTCCAAAAGCCTTCATTGGAATCGATGTAGTAAAATCCACGATTCACTCCTTGATCGAAGCGCACGTCGTCAAATACAAAGAACTCTGGTTCAGGACCGAAATACGCTGTGTCCCCGATGCCAGTTGACCTCAAATAGGTCTCCGCTTTCTGCGCGATGTAACGCGGATCTCGCGTGTAGGGTTGCAGCGTTACGGGGTCCTTGACGTTGCAGATGATGTCGAGCTGTGGATAGGAACTAAACGGATCGATATAGGCTGAACTAGCGTCCGGGATTAGCAGCATGTCACTTTCTTGAATCTGCTGGAACCCTCGGATGCTGGAGCCATCGAAGCCTACACCTTCCTCAAACATCGACTCCTCAAGTTCTCCGGAAGTCATGGAAAAGTGCTGCCAGAGTCCCGGCATGTCGACAAAACGAAAATCGATAATCTTGATTCCCTTGTCTTTTACATATTTGACGAGCTCTTTAGGGGTCATGATTGCTCCTTTGAGTGTCGGATTTTGTGTCGAACTGAAGCTTGGATTGAGTTGGGAAAAAAGAAAGTCGTCCGAGAATGCTCACGCGGCGTTGCGTGGAACCCAGAACTACCTCATGCTGCGGCGCATGAATCCAGAAAATGGCCTGAATGTTAAGTAAGAAATCTGGGGATTGTCAAGAATCAAGAAAAAGAAATGCAGGGCAGGCTTTCCAGGCGACTGGAGAGTCCTGCCCTGCGTCAATTCGCCTACTCAATTGGTACACCCCTTCTGATCAAGAATCGATCAATGGTGGTCCACCGCCGGCATCATTGTCCCGTCGTTGGATTTGTTGTCTACCGTCACGGCATAGAGATATCCAGCGTCAGCCAAGGTCCATTTCACCGTGCCATTGGTGACGGGCACAGTGAGCGCCTTCTGTTCCCACGCGCGAGGTCCTAGATTGAACTGAAAGGTTTCCACGAGCGCGCCGCTGCCATCGAAGACTTCGGCTTTGACGGTAAGGCTTGCTGTGGAACGGAAGTTAAATACACCGATGTTGGTCCGTTCTTGTGCGTTCACGTTAATCCCAATGTTGTAAGGGATATTCTCTTTGGATTGGCGCACCCACTCGGGACCGTCGGAGACCACGGTCTTGTATTTTCCGCCCGGAGATTCACTGTACACCTCCGCAGTCAACAGAAAGATGTAGTTCCACGATCCCCCGGTTGGTCCATACCAGCTATCGAATATAACGGCGCCGGCTCCCGTGTAGCCCATCGCTTGTGCGAGGAAGTCATCCCAGTACAAGGTTTTCTTCGCGGCCATTTGTATGGAGACCCGCTTAACTAAGCCGCCGTTGTTGTACAGAGTGGCATAGATTGGATAGGAATATTTGGTGTCGTTCGTGATAACGACCTTGGTTTTGAAATAAGCCCCGAATTGCCCGGGGGCTGATGCCATGCTGGGAACTGTGTAGTACGCTTGTGCTACCGAACCCAAGGCTTGCTTCTCTGGCCCGCCAGGTTGAGACAGCTTGACCACCTCTTCGTCTCCAAACGAGGAAATCTCCTGCAGGCGGCCGCCTTCAGTGACCTCTGAGGCAGTTAGTTCACCTTGATCGAGCGCCGCATCTCCGTTGTACTGAACCGCTGTCAGCATCGTTCCATCGTTCGATTGATTGTTGACCGTGACCGCATAGAGATAGGCAGGTCCGGTGAGTTTCCACTTGATACAACCATTGGTGACCTGCTCGGTCACTGCTCGCTGACCCCACCCTTGCGCCGGAAGATCGATCACGATGGTCTCAACCAGGGTCCCGGTGCTGCTGTAGACCTGCGCCGTGACTTGATTAGGCGAAGTGGACGGGTTGAACGCGCCAATGTTGGTGCGTTCGACAGCATTCACAGTGATTCCGGCGTTGTAAGGTTCGCTGTTCGGAACGAACTGGCGCCACAACACACCGCGGTTGACCACGGTCTTGAAACGGCCGTTGGGCGAGTCGCTATAGACCTCGGCGGTGAGAATGATGCGGTTACCGACAGGACCGGTGGCCGCACCCAGCCAGGTGTCAAACACAACAGCGCCGGCTCCAGTGTATCCGAGGGCTTCGCCCAGAAAATCATTCCAGCTCAACGTCTGTTTCGAGTTCAGAGAAAGAACACTATCTCTCACCTTTCCGCTGGCATTAAAGAGGCTAACACCGACCTGAAACGAGTTGCTGGTGGGATTGGTGACGACGACGCGAGTCTTGAAGTAGGCGCCGAACTGACCGGGGCTTGACGCCATTGAGGGAACCACCCACAGATGATCGGAAATGGCTTCTCCCAGATACGCCGCTCTGTCTGGCCCAGAAGAGAGTTGGTTGGAATCCAGGCTAAAATGATTGTCTATCGTGATCTCTTGGAGACGTCCTCCAGACAAAGATCCTGCGCCTTGAGCCCAGAGCGACAGGACAGCGCAACTCAAACCAGTTGTAAGCGCTGCGGTTCGTGCTGCAACCATTGTCAGCCTCAAACCTTCCCTGAACACCTCAGTCACACTCGCTTGGAAGTTCAATCTCCCTGTGTTGCCAGTTCGTGGTTTCCACATACGCCTCTCCTTTGCCTGCGTTCGTTGGGGGATGTATGGCGACTGGGTTCCCTTGTCGAGGCACGTTGCCAGAGACTTGCTCCTGTTCCTTCTGACTGCTCTGATGCCTGGGAACCAAGTTTGCCCTTCAACCAGACATGCGGAAGCCCGTAGCGAAATCGCTCATCAGGGACAAAATTTGTTTTTGAAGAAGGAAAGGATGGTGCTCAGACTACCGGAGGTTGGCTTGGTTGTGCGAGTGCAACTGACTATAGGGTGTGCTGCTTCTCAGGGCATCGTAGTAGACACAAACCTGCGCGGTGAGAAGCAAAAGCCTTTGTCGAGGAGTAGCTGGTTTGGAGTGTGGCCAACTCGCCAGGGTTTCGTCAAAGGCACCTTTCAGCCACGAGAGCCAACCACTAGCGCAAGCCAGTGGTTGGCTCAAAGTGACGACTTTGACGAGTGCTCTGACCTGCGGAGAGCCAAAGGGTGTCCCCCAGATTGAATTTGCCAACCTGCTTGAGTATAGTCGTGAGCGATTACGTTGCAATCCATTCTGCCATCAACTGTCTGCGTACGTTGTATCGTGTCACTTACTCAAAGCCATTCAGCTGATTCAAACTTCTCGGTAGCCACTCAGCATTCGATCGCTTCCAGAATCGAGCGTCTCCCCCTCAGTGGATTTCATCGCCGCTTCATCGCTTTGATTTCTCTGGGAGGTTGGTTCGATTTCTACGACATCTTCATGATGGCGTATATCGGCGCGGCGCTGCAGCATTCGCAAATGCTGACGCTGGAGCAGTTCAGCCACATGATTGCCGCCGGATTTTCGGGGATGTTTGTCGGCACAATCGTTTTCGGAATGGGCAGCGACTACTTCGGGCGGCGTACCTCATTTGTCTTGATGCTGCTGATCTATTCGGTTTGTACCCTGTTCGGCGCGTTTGCGCCGAATGCATGGGCTTTGATTGTTTGGCGCGGTCTGGCGGGGGTCGGCATTGGTGCGGAGCTGGTGGTGATCGATACCTATGTGACTGAGATGCTGCCCAGCAAAGCTCGAGGACGATATGTTGCCATCACTCAGTTGGTGGGCTTCACAGCGATACCCGTAGTCGCCCTACTTTCCAAACTCCTGGTTCCGACACACTGGTTGTTAGACGGCTGGCGCTGGGTCATGGTCATTGGTGGCGTCGGCGGCCTGTTTGCTTGGTACATTCGGCGGCGTTTGCCGGAATCCCCTCGCTGGTGTGAAGCGCGGGGACGACACCAGGAGGCAGACACGATCATGCAGGAGATCGAGCGAGAAGTGGTACAAGAGACCGGCCGGCCCCTGGGCGAACCCGAGGCCGTAGCGGTCACACTCTCGCAGCGCATGCCCATCCGTGAGTTGTGGCAACCCGCTTATCGAGGCAGAACATTGATGCTGATGATTTTCCATCTACTGCAGACGGTGGGTCTCTACGGCTTTGCCAACTGGGCGCCTACCTTCCTGTTGAAGCAAGGTAAGAGCCTCGGGCAGTCGCTGGAGTATGGTTTTCTGATCGCTTTGGTGAGCCCCATTGGCCCGCTGATCGCGGTGCTGACGGCCGAGCATCTCGAGCGAAAACGACTCATCGTCTGGCTGTCACTCCTGATGGCTGCCAGCGGCTTGCTGTTCCCGCTGGCAGCAGAACCGCTCGCCATTGTCGGCGTAGGAGCGCTTCTCACCATCTTCAGCTACTGGTTTTCAGCGGTGCTGCATGCCTATCAAGCGGAGCTGTTTCCCACCCGGGCCCGCGCCACTGGAGTGGGATTCACCTACAGCTGGAGCCGGCTCAGCGCCGTGTTTTCCACGCTCATCATTGGACTGCTGTTGACCAAAGGGGTATTTGCCGTGTTCCTCTTCATGGCCGCGGCAATGGTGGGCGTCGCTCTGGTTGTCGGACTTTTTGGTCCCAAAACCAACGCCGTTGTGCTTGAGCGGATTTCCGAGTGATCCTCGGGAAGCTATCAAGCCCTGTGGCATCTCGGGAGGGCGAGGCTCCCGCCGAGCCGTGTGGCAGCAAGCTCTGATCAAGTGCAGCTCGGCGGGAGCCTCGCCCTCCCGAGATGATTCAACGCTAGGAAGGATTTTTCGCCATTTGCGCCGCAGAGGTTCCATTTGTTCGCTCAGCGGAGCCGTTCTTGCGTGATCTGTCCACAAAAGACATGACTTAGCTCTTTGGCCACCCTGTTGCACTCGGTTACCTGTGAGGCACTGAGACGACGCTCTGCCATCACCTTTGGCATGCGAGGGCGCAAAGAGTCGTTCGTCCTTCTGCACAGTGAGCTGAGGGCCTCGACCCTGAAAGCCCTCAGCGAAGCCCTTTCACCGGAACTTTCCCTTGCAAACCTTAAGTCCTTTCCTGATACTTCCTTTGCTTGGGACCTTTGCTATGAGGCTGTCCAGTTGACCTATGCCCGTTGATCAAGCCGACATCCGATTCTCTCGCCACCCCGCTTGGCTGCGCGTGCGTTTTCCGGGTGGAGAGAACTTTCACAGTCTGAAAAAACTGGTGCGCACGAACTCTCTGCATACGGTGTGCGAGAGCGCCAACTGCCCCAACATTGGCGAGTGCTGGGACAAGGGCACGGCCACGTTCATGATTCTTGGCAACACCTGCACGCGGCGCTGTGGCTTCTGTGCTGTGCACACGGGGCGGCCCGAAAGCTACGATCGCGATGAACCACTGCGGGTAGCCACTGCGGTTCAGGTTCTCAAACTCAAGCACGCCGTGGTGACTTCTGTGGACCGGGATGATCTTCCGGATGAGGGTTCGGAGGTCTTTGCGGAAACCATTCGAATGATTCGGGAGTTGAATCCGGCAACGAACGTGGAAGTGTTGATTCCGGATTTCAAAGCGTCCTGGGAGAACCTCGCGAGGGTGATTGAAGCGCGGCCAGACGTGTTGGCTCACAATCTCGACACCGTTCCCCGGCTTTATACAAAGGTGAAACCTAAATCATCGTACGACCATTCTCTCAGCCTTCTCAGCCGCGTGAAGCAGACGGCTCCGTACATCAAGACGAAGACTGGATTGATGCTGGGTCTGGGGGAAGAAATCGGCGAGATTGATCAGGCGATGGATGACGTCCGATCGGTCAATGTGGATATCCTGACGATAGGCCAATATCTCCGCCCGTCTCTGAAGCACCTGCCGCTGTTAAAGCACTACCACCCCGATGAGTTTCAGGAACTGAAGCGTATTGGCGAAGGGAAGGGCATTCCCCACGTTGAGTCTGGCCCACTCGTTCGCAGTTCCTACCACGCAGCGGAACAAGTCGACGAACTACTGCAACGCTCGACCTCTCTCATTTTTCCCATCTTGTCCTAGCGTTTCACCGCAGTATCTTGCGGCTTGCCGCATCAGTCAGTGCGTGTTGGTTGCTCCGTGGTCGAGCCTTGCCTGCTCTCAGTGTGGATCGAAAGGTACGGTCTCCAGAGGGCAACTACGGCTGGATCTTTTGAGCCGCCAACTCATTCAACGCATCAGTAGAGTAAAGCCTAAGCCCAGTGATGTTTCCATTCGAATCGACATCAAACGTAAGACGCTTCCATTGTGCTGTTCCAGGGTACGTGATTGAAGGAACGAACGTCGATGCAGCACCCGAGTTAAACCAAGGGACGCCTGGTACCCTGTGGCCGTGACCTACACTCTTTAGTTTGCGCCCTTTCCAATTCAACCAGAAGAATTGCGGGCCCACCTCCAGTTGCAGCTTGACGATGCTCGCAACTTCTTCTCCATCAGGAATTGTTCCGATGAACTCGAATGTGTTCGGACGGCCCATTCCCTCGACCATGCCTTTCCAGTTCTTCTTCACAAACCAAGTTACTAACCGAGATGCACCAGCTTCCTTTCTGAAGGCTTTCAGATCATTCTTAATGAGCTTATCAACGGCCAATTCTGTCAGCCCAATATATTCGCGAGAGGGTGACTCGTTCCGCCCAGGGAAACCAATGGCGGTCAACGCCTCCTGGTTCCTCGGCTCTAACACCAAATCGCCACCTTCAGATTTCAGATCAAAGCTGCCCCCAGAGGTCAGAGCATACCTGCCCTCGCAGGCTCTAAGTATCGGATCGACCGATGGATCTTGAGCGCGATGTTCCTGTGTCGACAACTGAGTGCCGATGAGCAATCCCAATGCGAGAGAAGCAGCGTGAATAGCATTTCTCTTCAGTTGCCTTCTGACAATCATACAAGAGTCAGGTTAAGCCTAACTCAGAACATCCTTCCGCTCAAACACAACCAGCCAGTTAGTAGGCTCGGATTTTCGAACAGCACTGACATAAAGGAAGCCAGGATCGCCAGAGTGAGCAGCGACCAGGTACCGGTGACCCAAGCGCCTTCCGCCAGTTTGTCGCCCACCCGGCAGACCATGTGGCTTGTCCATCTTGTCTTTCGGGTTTAGTACTTAGTTTCAAAAAGCTGCTTTCGGGTCTTGAAATCGATATAATTTCGCATCAGCGGCATGCTCGTTTTTTTTCTGCGCATTAGTGCCCAGGGTAACATGAGGCTTGATGGAAGATCCTAAATCGAAAAAGGGAAGCCCGCAGGGAGCTGGTGTTGCCGCCAAGGGAGACAGTTCAACGAGCAATGAGCCGGCTGTGCCCGCCACCCCACGCGACCTGGTTTCGAATTCAGGCGAGACGGTCTCCGATACTCCAGGGTCGCCACCTCCTCCCGTCGTCAAACCACCTGCCCCCGACGTGGATCCGGACGCAACAATTTCCAAAACCATGGCTGCCACAGTCGCCGATGTGCCCGCGGCGGCCAGCATTCGTATGATGCAAGCGATGCTGCAACCTGGTGACCTTATCGGGGCGCGCTACGAAATCCTGTCCCTTCTGGGTCGAGGCGGAATGGGCTCGGTTTATAAAGCTCTGGATAGGGAAGTCGGAAGGGCCGTCGCCCTCAAATTGATCCGCCCGGAACTTGCTTCGAATCCAGCTATGCTGGCGCGGTTCAAGCAGGAGCTGCTCACTGCGACGCAGGTTACTCACAGGAACGTAATCCGCATCTACGACATTGCCGACGCGGACGGCTTGAAGTTCATCACGATGGAATTCGTGGAAGGAGACCACCTTCGGCAGATCCTCCTCGACAACGGCAAGCTCCAGCCGGACAAGGCGGTCGAGATCATTCGCCAGGTTTGCCTGGCCCTCGACGCAGCCCACAGCGTCGGTATCATCCACCGCGACTTAAAACCGCCGAACATCATGCAGGAAGCGAAGACCCGCCGCATCGTGGTGATGGATTTCGGCATTGCACGTTCCATTGAGTCCGAGGGAATGACGCAAACCGGCGCGCTGATCGGGACCATCGAATACATGTCCCCGGAACAGTCGATGGGAAAGGCGCTCGACCAGCGTTCCGACATTTTTTCCGTCGGGTTGATCTTCTATGAGCTGCTGACCGGCAACATGCCGTACAAAGCGGATAGCGCCATGGCCAGTCTGTTGCGCCGCAATCAGGAGCGTGCGATCCCCGTGGTGCAACTGGACACCAGCATTCCGAAAGGACTAAGCGACATCGTCGCGAAGTGCTTGGAGCGCGACCTCGATCAGCGCTACCAAAGTGTGCAGGAGATCCTGAGTGACCTGGAGGCGTTTCAGGGTAGCCGACCCGTGATGGCTTCGATGGCCGGCACAGTGCTAGCGCCGGTCCTTAAGCCACCCATCAAGTCGGCCGTGTCTTGGAAATGGGTTGGCGTTGGAACACTCGCCCTGGTGGTTGCTGCTGGCGCGTGGACACTGAGATCCAAATTCGGTGGGTCGGCGGTGGTTCCGAGCAATGCAGCTGCTCACGCGCCGGTTAGCGTTCTTGTCGCGGACTTCACGAACCATACGGGCGATCCTATCTTCGACGATACTTTGGAACCAATGTTTAACGTCGCCCTAGAGGGAGCTAGCTTCGTCAATGCCTACAACCGTGGGGACGCGCGCAGGTTAGCCGGCAAGCTTCCCAATCCGACCAGCAAGCTTGATGAGCAGGCATCCCGGTTGGTGGCTGTCAGCCAGGGAGTTAGTGTGATCGTGACTGGTGCTCTGAGCCGCCGCAGCGATGGTTACAGGTTGTCGGTCGAGGCGATCGATGCTGTCACTGGAAAGACCCTCGCGGCTACCAACGTCACCGCAGCAAACAAAGATGAAGTCCTGCTTGGAGTTCCCAAGGTCGCCGCCCCGATCCGTAAGGCGCTAGGTGACACCACACCGGAGTCGGTGCAACTAGCCGCGACACAAGGAAGTTTCACCGCTAGCAATCTCGAGGCGGTGCACCAATACGGCATTGCGATGGAAAAGCAAGACGCAGGGAAGATGCTGGACGCATTGCAGTCATTTACTAAAGCCGCGGAGCTGGACTCGAACTTTGCGCGTGCCTACGCGGGGATGGCGGCCACATCTCGAAGTCTGGGCAATGCACAAGACGCCCAGAAGTACATCAAGTTGGCGTTGACGCACGTCGATCGCATGTCGGAACGCGAACGGTATCGTATCCGGGGACTCTACTATCTATATAGTGGCGATTTCCCGAAATGCGTTGAGGAATACACTTCGCTGGTCAAGCTCTATCCGGCTGACAACCTCGGGCACAACAATCTCGCTGGGTGCTACAACGAATTGCGTAATTACCCGAAGGCGCTCGAGGAATTGAAGAGCGCGCTGCAAACTACTCCTAACTCGGCCATGTACCGGCTGAATATCTCGATTTTATCGACTTACACCGGGGATTTCCAGACGGCCGAACAACAAGCGCGGACGGTACTTCAATCCAATCCCTCCTTTGAACAGGCCTATATTTTTCTGGCGTATTCTCAATTAGGGCGAGGACAGGTCGCTGAGGCCGCTGAAAGTTACAAGGCCGTCGGGAAACTCAGCCCTTTAGGCGCTTCCATGAGCGCTTCCGGTCTTGCTGATTTGGCGCTGTACGAAGGTCGTTTTTCCGACGCCGTGCGGATACTTGAAAGCGGCGCAGCTTCCGATCTGGCAGCCAAAAATTCGCGTAACGCTGAGAAGTTTGCCGTACTCGCCCATACGCAGCTAGTGTGGGGACATAAGGCGGAAGCACTCGAAGCTGCCAAACGCGCTCTGCTCAGCACGCAAAAGGTAAACGTTCGCTTCCTTGTGGCACGGGTTTTTGTTGAGGCGGGAGAAGCACAGAAGGCACGCGCATTGGCGGATAGTCTTGGTTCCGAGTTGAATCCGGAGGCTCAGGCTGACGCTAAGTTGATCGAGGGCGAAATCGCTCTACAAGATAAGGACGCGCGCAAGGCGATTCGTTTGTTCACCGAAGCCAACAAGCTCCTGGAAAGCTGGATGGGCCGGTACAATCTTGGGCGAGCGTACTTAGAAGCCGGGCTCGACGTGGAAGCCCATTCCGAATTCGACCTCTGCCTCAAATGGCATGGTCAGGCCATGGAGCTGCTTGACGTTCCCACCTACGGATATTTCCCGCCCGTCTATTACTATCTTGGTCGCACAGAACAGGGGCTGGGGAGTCCTGGGGCTGCCGATTTCTATCGGAAATTCGTGTCCATCCAAGACAAAGGCGACGGCGGCGTACTCTTTGAAGACGCCAAGAAGCGCCTCGCGGAGCTCAGCGCCAAGAGGTAGGAGCGAATCAGGAGCAGAAAAACAGAATTATCAGGCAGCAAGAACGTCGGCTTCGTTCTCGGGTAGTCGGGCCATCAAACGATGGGCGGCTGAGCCGTTCTACGATCGACTCGACTTGGTACGCCTTCTATTGGTCTGTGGTAGCTGAGCGATGAGCTCGAACCAACGCCGCGGTAACAACGAGGCCACCAGCAATGTGACTCCCGCACCCACCGCAAATAGGGGAATGACCGGTTGGTAGTGCGCATTCTGGTATGTAATAGTGCCGGACCGAAAGGCAAGCCATCCCTGGCTAGCGATGGAAACCCCACCTAGGATCATGACGCTGCGTGTCACTGCTACGAGATGCCGCCTCAGCCAGTTTGCCAACTGTCATTCCTCCGTTCGTCTAGCGCGCATTGACCTCTGATCTCTTGGCGGCCTGCAACGGCTGTGGCCGCGCCAAACAGCCTCCTGCCTTGAGATGTCCTTTAGAATTCCACGAATATGGTCTTAGGGTCCGACGCACCGCTCTGGACTCCCTGCTTAGTCGTTTGCGTCACAAAGTAAGTGTACGTAGTCTTGTTCTTGACATTGGTGTCCGTGAACGTCGTCGACGGCGGTGTCCCATTTCCATTTAATGTCTTGATCAGGGTGAACAGAGAGACGTTCTGACCCACGAGGAGATGGGTTGGGAAGGAGCCCACCGCACGCCAGATGTCGTACCTGCGAACCTGGCCGAAGTCAGGCGCTGTCCAGTTCAGGACGACACTACGGCGGCCCTGAACTGGCGACAGCCCCGTGGGCGGATCGGTGGTGGCATTGGCCATATCCGCGTCCTGCTCGACCCCACCACCTTGGGTTAGGAACCCTCCGCCACCCTGAGTCAGGAATCCACCACCCCCTTGGGTCAAAAACCCACCGCCCCCTTGCGTTAGGAACCCACCACCACCCTGCGTTAGGAACCCACCACCGCCTTGGGTCAGGAAGCCACCACCACCTTGGGTCAGAAACCCTCCACCCCCCCCAGAGAACCCAAACGCACCTGCACGGGCACCAATTTGGGCCAAGTCGATAGCCTCAGCGTCATTGAACCCCTTGAGTAGGCCATCTGGAAACGCTGCCGTACTGCCATTGAAGTTCACGTCCTGCCGGGCGACCGGCTGAGTTGGGTCAGGCACAATGAGATTGTTGTTCCAGTCGATCGGAGCGCCGAAGGTGGTGCCGTCAACTCTGACCATCTGTGCTCCGTTTGTAATCGGCGACCCATCGCAATGCATGGTGGCGTAGCGACTGCCACCCGCGTTCTGAAGTTCGGTGTCAAGCGCACTTGGCGGGGCATACCAACGGGTGAAATGGGGAGCCGCGGAACCTATCCCGACCGTCTCGTTTAGCATGGCTTCAGACAGATCCGGTAAAGTCGGTCCGGAATAATCATGCCCATCGTCGGCGAAGCCGCGAACCTGAAAAAGGTAATTCATCACGCTCAGAAAGTTGGGTTTGCAGTTCGGCTCATAGGTTGGCACGCTGAGATTGACCGGGTCGTTGTAGTATGTCCCACCGTGCGTCAGCGTCAGCGTGTGACCAAGCTCATGCAACAGCGTGCCTTCCTGTACTCTAGCGCTTCCCATCTGATTGTTGCAGTACGCCTGCCCTGATCCAAGCGGCTTCGACGGGTCTGGCTGACAGTTCATTGGATCGTCGGCTTCCCAACGCCCAAAAGTCAGAGCTGAGTCTGCGCCGCCATCGAAGTCGGAATGGCCGGATGTACTCGTCGGTCCCAGGTAGTTCACAGCGAGTTGCGGTTCGTTACTGAACGAGTAAGTACCATTCGGAACGTTGGCGGTCGTGATGGTGAAGGTGGTGGTGGTAACGTTGTTGCTCGTGTTCGAGATTGCGTTGTTGAAGAAATACGTCCCGTTCAAAGCGATCTGTCCGACTGCACCGGTGATGGTGACACGGTTAGCATTTGCGTCACTGCACGCAGGAATCGCAGAGTTAGGACAATCTCCGGGCTTAACGAGTCCTGGAGGAGATTTGATCGTGACCGTTGCGGTCGTCCCGGAATTTGCGAGTGAAACTAGTTGGGAGATGTTGAGCTTGGGGTTCGCCAGCGCACTGGCCAAGGTGCTCCAGAAATACCTTGAGGCTCCTAATGCGTGGCCCGCAAGCAAGTAACGATAACTTTGTCCCCTGCCGGGCTGGAATTTCCCCAGAGGTGCTGGGGGGTTGGTGTTGGGCATGGTTGCGCTGTCCCTGACAAATAGGAAGCCTCCCTTCCATCCAATCGTCGACTGACCTGGATAGGCGCAAGGCGGACGGGTGGGGCCATCCGTGCACACCAAAAGGCCTTCGGAAATAGCGTTCCCACCCGTGCCGGATTGGATTACGTAAGGGCTGCTCGGGTAGATGTTTGGGCCGAGATCGAAATGTACGTTGATGCCTTGTACGGCCAATGTATGGCCCACCGCATCCAGAGCCGCCTGCTTGGGCAAGTGCGAATGTAAGTAAGTACCAGCCGAGCCATCGAGATTTCTGAGGTAGTCGACTTCGACAAAGAGGTCCTTGACGCCAGGATTAGCTCCAGGCAACGCCACCGACTGCCCGCTAAGGGCATCGGTGTAGCCCTGGTTCTGTTCCCAAACGTCCAGCAAGCCATCGCTATCGGTATCCTGAACCGTAGTGCTCAAGATCATTGCTCCCCAAGACACGCAACCGCCATTGCTGGCCGACGGCACCACCGAAGTTGTCGCCGAAGTATCCGTGGCGCTCATGTATGGACTCACCGTCCAGGTCGGATTGTCCCAGGAGTCGTTATACGCCCCAGGGAAGGCTGCAGTATTCGCAGCCGTTAAGGGGATTCCTTTGAAAAGTACTTGCTCAAACTTGTTGGGCTGCCCGTTGGCCACGATGTGCGTCAGCTTCGCTGCCCGGTTCGAAGAAGCGGGCTGGTAGAAGCCCGTCATTGTCTGGCTGGTGTTCTGTGCGGTGTTGCTCGGGGCATGGGCTCCGTCGTAGAGAACGATCGCGTTCAGCGGAGTCGCCGGCGAAAGAACTCGATATATGATCACGAGGGTCGCGCCCAACGTATTCGGAGGCGTGTTGCCATTGCTTCCGCTATCCGCAAACCGCACGAGGAAACTGCCGTTAGCGAGGATTCTTCCAAATGTTGAGGACAAAGGATCAATGTCCACCGGAAGGTACGCGCGGACATCCGTACGGTAAGTCCGCATCGTCTTTGACCCCTGGGCTGAACCCGAACAACCGCCCGAGCTCCAAGAGACGGGGGCGTTAGGGTTTCCTAGAACTGTTCCGGTAATGGAGTAACCATTGAAAAACGCCTGCCTTCCGGCAAAAGAATTCTGGTTACCTTCAACGGTCGCCCAGTAAAGATAGGCCGCAACGATATCGGCACCCTTAGGCACGGAAGTAGGCACTCCGCTCTGGGTTGGCTGCCTGGTATCGGGAACGCTGATCGTTCCTGTGGCGTACGCGCCGTTCGATGATGCTTCCACCCAGCCGGCGACCAAATAATCGCCAGTGACAAAATAGTTGGACAAACCCAAAAACCAGTAGCCCTAGTCCCGCTGCTACACAGATGAGTCGACAACCTCCAGAAATTGTGTTCCATGTCGGAATGGCAAACTGCATCATCAGGTCCCCCAATAAGAATTCTGATTGTAGCCGTCGACGCGCTCAGTTCGGACAATCCGGATTTCCTGAGACGCATGCCCAAGTCGAGCACCAGGTCTTGTGCATAAGCGATCAAGGTGATACGGAGCATCACCATCTTGACTGCTGGTGAAATTTGAAATGCTGAAATGTGGAGATTTGTCAGCGTCGCGGCTGGAATATGCTACGTGAGACATTATCTAGAATCTGTATTGAATGCATGTTAATTCTTTGTGGCCTATTACAAGTCCATCAATGGCACGCCACAGTGTCCTGAGATTAGCGCTATCGGCACTACCCAAACTAGCGCGTGCCGCTAACTCAGAACGTCCTTTCGCTCAAACACAACCAACCCAGCCAGTAGGAAACTGACGCTGTACATCCCGCAGCGGCAAGCGCGGTAGAGCAGTTCGTTTGCGGGAATCTCCGGCTTGAAGACGTCGCGCCAGAATTCCATGTCCGTTGTGAAGAGATAGGGCCGTAGGTCTACAAAGAAGTCTACCCGGCCGATGACATTCAACATGACGTAGAGAGTTAGCGCAGTGAATGACGCGACGATGGGATTTTCGAAGAGCACCGACATGAGGAATGCCAAGGTAGCCAGGGTCAGCAGCGACCAAGTGCCGGTGAAAACCGAATAGAAGAACCGCAGCAGAGCCTCGTTTTGTGACAGACGGCCCGGTTCCTGAACCAGGTTCAGCGGACCAGGATACAGTGACAGGTCGCCCCAACCGACGAGCAGCAACCCCACCAGCAGATTGAACAGGATGAAGAATGCCAACAGGGAAAACACACTGAGGACAGAAGTCAGGTACTTTCCAAAATATAACCGGCTGCGGGAAATGGGACGCGTAAGCAGCGACCGCAGTGTTCCACTGCGCGCCTCACCCGCAATCTGGGTCCCTGCCAGGATGGAAACCGAGATGGGGATGATCAGTTGAAAAGCGAAATACGCCGAGTAAAGCGAGAAAATCAACCCGTTGAAGTAGCTGGGATTCTCGTAGGTGTACTTAAACTCCACCTGCCCGCCGGTCTTGTGCAATGAGTATGTGTAAAAACCCCACAGCATGAGCAGCACGAAAATGATGAGCATCGTGAAGCTGAGATACAACAATCTGGATCGAAGTAGTTTGAGGATCTCCTGGCGGAGCAGGGTCAGCATTGGGTGAGGCGGAAATAGATGTCTTCGAGTGATGAAGCGTGGCGCGAGATTTCAAAGACCTGAAAGCCCTGGCTGACCAGGGAATGGTTGACGGCCGCAATGTCTGCCTCGGCGATCTTCAGGTAGAGGTGATCGTTGCCGTTCTTGAAAACTGGAAGCTTGAGGCCTTCGGACAAGAACTGATACGCCTGTTCCGTGCGATCTGTTCGGATCTTGAATTGAAAATCAGGCTCCAGCAGTGACTGCACCGTGCCTTCGTAAAGCATGCGCCCCTCGTTGATGATAGCGATGCGGTTACAGATGCGTTCGACCTCATGGAGCAAATGGCTTGAAAGGAAAATGGTCAAGCCATGCTGTTGCGCCAGGTCAACCAGCAACTGCCGGATCTCTCTGATGCCTTGGGGATCCAAGCCATCGGTGGGTTCATCGAGGATGAGCAATTCGGGTCTCGGTAGCAGCGCTTGAGCCAGACCCAGCCGCTGCCGCATGCCGTGCGAATACACCCGTACTTTGTCATTCTCACGGCCAAACAGGTTCACCCATCGCAGCGCTTCG
>Ga0187893_10006450_pt1 | contig 20086 bp, 12 predicted proteins | sample MA1701074metaG_FD_139574 | JGI IMG/M metagenome (GOLD analysis project Ga0187893, IMG submission 139574) | White microbial mat communities from a basaltic lava cave in the Kipuka Kanohina Cave System on the Island of Hawaii, USA - MA170107-4 metaG ...
AGCGCGACGCTCACGATCGGCGCGAGCCCGGTCGGCCTCACGGACGGCGTCTACGTCGGCACGGTGAGCCTCATCGCGCCCACCGCGACCAACAGCCCGCAGTCGATCGTCGTGACGATGGTCATCGGGACGGCGACCTCCGGCGTGGACGGCTTCTTCACGTCGCCCCCGTCGATCTCCCTGAGCGTGCCGGCCGGAACGGCGCAGGCCTCCGCGACGCTCACGGTGACGTTCAACGACGCGGACGCGAATCCCGCGTCGGTCCTCTGGAGCGTGACGTCCGCCCTTCCGTCGTGGCTGGCGGCGGTCACGCCGGCGAACGGGACGCTGGTCGCGCCCAGCTCGTCGACGATCCTGTCGCTCGACTTCGACACGCAGGGGCTCGCGCCGGGCGTCTACAACACGACGCTCGTGATCGTGGCGGCGCCCGCGGTGCCGGGGAGCCCGCGCCTGGTCCCCGTGCAGCTCACGGTCGTAGGGAGCGGCGCGCCTCCGCCGGGCGGAGGCGGCGGCGATGACGACGACGGACGGTCGCACTCGCTGTGCGGCGGGTCCGCGGCGTCCGCGGCGGCCAACGCAATCGTGATCGTGCTGTTCATCGTGGCGCTGGCGGGCCTGCGCATCGCGGCGCGACGCTAGCCTCACACCGCACCCAGGGGGTCAGCGGAGCCCGCCCTTCGCTGACCCCCCTTTTCCTTTCGTGCGGCGTACAATTCGTGGGTGAGCGAGACGCCGACGGCCGCGGAGAAGATCCTAGGCGCGGCCCCCGGCGATCGCCTGGGCCGCTACGTCCTGGAGAAGCGGCTCGGTTCCGGCGGGATGGGCGACGTCTGGAAGGCGCACGACACGTCGCTCGACCGCGCGGTCGCCATCAAGGTGCTCAAGTCGCCCGGCGACGAGGAGATCGCGCGCTTCCGGCGCGAGGCTCACGTGGCGGCGCGGCTCTCGCACCCGAACATCGCGGCGGTCTACGAGGTGGGCGAGGAGCGCGGGCGCCACTTCATCGCGATGCAGCTCATCGACGGCCGCACGCTCAAGGACGTGTCCCGGAGGGACCGTCGCGCGCTCGTGGAGTTCGTGCGCGACGCGGCGCGGGCGCTCGACTTCGCGCACGCGACGGGGATCGTGCACCGCGACGTCAAGCCCGAGAACGTGATGGTGGCGGCCGACGGGCACGTCTACGTCATGGACTTCGGGCTCGCGCGCCACCGCGCGGGCCTGGGGCTGACGGCGACGGGCGTCGTGATGGGGACGCCGCCCTACATGGCGCCCGAGCAGGCGCACGGCCGGGAGGTCGACCGCCGTGCGGACGTCTTCGCGCTGGGGGCGACGCTCTACGAGCTGCTCACGGGCCGGAAGGCGTTCGAAGGGGACAGCGATCTCTCGACGCTGCGGCGCGTCTGCGAGGACGACCCGCGCCCGCCGCGGTCGATCGACGGGACGATCGACGCGGACCTGCAGACGGTCGTGATGAAGTGCCTCGAGAAGGAGCCGCTGGCGCGCTACCCGCGGGCGGGCACGCTCGCCGACGATCTCGACCGGTGGCTTGCCGGCGAGCCGATCGCGGCGCGGCCGCTCGGCGCGGGCGCGCGGCTGGCGCGATGGGCCGCGCGTCACCGCGCCCTCGTGGGGGCGGCGGCGGCCGTTGCGCTCGTGGTGGTCACGGCGGCGCTCGCGCTCGCCGTCCAGCAGGTGCGCGCGTCGCGTCGCGAGGCGGCGGACCGGGCCCTGGCGGCGATGTGGTCGCGCATCGTGGAGCGCAAGCGCGAGTTGCGCCTGGCGAAGACGTCTCCGCAGGGCGCGCGCGAAGGGCTCGCGGCGACCGTGCGGGAGGTCGACGCGCTCGTGCGGGCGCGGCCTGACGATCCGCGCGGCTGGTACGTGCGGGCGCGAGGGCGGCTCTACCTCGACGATCTCGCGGGCGCGACGGCGGATGCGCGCGAGGCGATCGCGCGCGACCCGTCGTTCCGCGCCGCGTGGACGCTCATCGGGATGGCGCGCGTGGAGGAGGCGCACCGCCACCTCCAGGGCGAGCCGGATCACGCGCGCGCGGGCGTGATCCTCCGCGAGGCGTCGGACGCGTTCGCGCGGGGCGGGCCGGGCGGCGGAGTGCCCTGGACGCGCGAGGACGACGTCATGGAGCGGACGGCCGCGGCCCTCCGCCTCTGGTACGCCGAGGACGCGAAGGACGACGCGCGCGCGTCGCTCGCCGAGGCGGTGCGCACGTACCGCGCGGAGGAGTACGCCTTCTGGCTGGGCATCTGGGCGGACGGGGAGGAGAGGCGCCGCTGGCTCGCGCAGGCCGTGGAGTGGGCGCCGGGATGGGCCGAGGCGCGGTGGAATCTCGGCGCGGCGCTCGGCGCGGTGGGCGACTCGAAGGCGGCCGTGGAGCAGTACGATCGCGCGATCGAGGCGCGCCCCGAACTCGCCTTCGCGTGGTACAACCGCGGCCTCGAGAAGGGCAGGCTGGGCGACGGGCCGGGCGCGGTGGTCGACTTCACGCGCGCCGTGGAACTGCGTCCGGACCTTGCGGAAGCGTGGATCGCGCGGGGCAATGCCCGCATCGCGCTTGACGACCCGCGCGGCGCGGCGGCGGACTACGAGCGCGCGCTGGCCGTGCGGCCGTCGGCGGCGGCGTTTTGCAGCCGCGGCGGGGCGCGGGAGCGGCTTGGCGATCCCGCGGGCGCGCTGGCGGACTACGGCGCGGCGCTCGAGCTCGACGCGGCGCACGTGGCCGCGCGGCGCCAGCGCATGATGCTCCGGTACGGCACAGGGGACTGGCGCGGGTCCGTCGCCGACGCCTCGGTCCTGGTGGAGCGTGACCGGGCAATGCTGGTCGCGCTTCGCACCCGCGCCGAAGCATCGGCGCAACTCGGCGACAACGCGACGGCGGCGCGGGACGTGGAAGCGGCGCTCGCTTTGCGCGCCGACATCCCGGAGCTCTTCGAGCTGCGGGCCCGGCTCCGACATGACGCAGGCGACGCCGACGGCGCGCTCGCGGACCTTGACCGTGCCATCGACCTGCGCCCGGACTTCGCGGTGGCGCGCAACAACCGCGGGCACCTCCGCCGCCTGCGCGGCGACTTCCCCGGCGCCCTGGACGACTTCGACCGCGCGATCGCTGCGGCGCCTGACGTGTACAAGTACTACGTCAACCGCGCGATTGTCCGCACGCATCTCCGGGAGTACTCGGCCGCGCGGCAGGACTACGACCGCGCGCTCGCGCTGCGCCCGGGCGGATACGACGCGCTCGCGAACCGCGGCCTCGTCCTCGAGCGGCTCGGCGAGCTGCGCGCCGCGATCCAGGACTACGAAAAGACCCTCGAACTCGCGCCCGCCGACTGGCCGGAGCGCGGGAAAGTCCGGGAACTCCTCGAGGACGCGCGCCGGCGGCTGCGCTAGCGCCGCGGCTCGAGGCGCGTCCACGTCGGATCGGGCTGCACGCCCCAGCCGCCCCCGAGGATGTTCCCCAGCGTTCGACGTGCTTCATGACGCGATGTCACCCTTCACCTGAGGATATCCTCCCCGGCGCGCGGGAACCCGACCCATGGACCGTGCGACACTCCCTGGCGGCGGAGCGACTCGTCCCGTTTGCGAACGAGCGACCACCCGAGCGGGAGATCATCCATCCAGGAGACCGCGCGGCACGCCATCCGCTCGAAGCGGATGTTCGCGTACTCGTTCTCGCTCTCTCCGATCTGCGCGAGGTAGCCTCGCAGGTCGGCCTCCATCCAGCACGCGGCCGCCAGGCGCTCCTTCACCGGCCGCTCGCGTTCGCGATCCAGGGCGAGCGCTGCCTGCCACGCCTCGCGCGCCGCGGCCAGTTCGCCGTGTTCGCGGTGACGGTCGCCCAGCGACAGCCACGCGACCGCGAGCCGCGCGCGATTGAGCGCGCCGTCGGGCTTGCGCCGGAACTCGGTGACCTTCGCTTGCGCCTCGTCGAGTCGCTGCCGGTCCCGCGGGCCGGCCACCTGAACGGTTCCCTCCAGCGTCGCCTCCTCACCCAGGAGCCGGACCGACGCGCGCCAGCCGTGCGAGCCGCCAGGCAGCGCAGGCTCGGGCCACGCAAAGGAGGCGACGGCGTCCTTCGAGAATCGGCCGTAGGACGCGTACGCGCGGCCCGCCGCGTCCACGGTCATCCTCGCCCAGCGGCCCGCGAGCGACTTCGCGATGTCCGCCGGCACCGGACCCGCCGGCTCCAGCGCGAAGGAGTACGGCACGCCGGCGCTCTCGTTGCTTCGGATCCGCCAGCCGCCCTGCTTGCGGATCGAGATCGAGACGTCGAAGCGTCGTTCCGACCACGGGTCGGAGTTGAACACCGCGATCCACACGGCGTCCGACTCGCGGCCGAGCCCGGCGAGTCGCGTGCCTCCGGGACCCAGCCGCAGGCACGTGCGGGGTGCGCCCCCGGAGGTCTCGACGAGCCACGCGCGGTCCGACGGACGTCCGTCCTCGGTGAGTCGCACGTCGACGGAGCGCGCCTCGCGCAGCGCCGCGGAGTGCACGAGGAAGAAGCGCGCGGTGAGCGGGCCCGCCGCGAAGGCGAACCGCCGCTCCCGCGAACGCTCGCGCTCGGTCGAGGCGCACGACATCTCCTGCAGGGGATCGCCGATGGCGCCGGTCGGTCGCGTGAACAGCCGTGACTCGTTCTCCATTTCGTAGAGGCGGGCCTGGACCCAGGGCTGCTTCGGCAGCGCTCCGACAAGCGCGGCGCGGACGAAGTCGGGGTAGGTTTCCGCGAGCCGGCCGTCGCGCACCATGCGCTCGTACAGCGCGTCGCTGGAGATCGCCCAGCTCTGGAGCGTCCCCCGCAGGTGGCCGGGACTCTGCGACTCCACGTGGCCGACGAGCAGCGAGGCCCCGTAGGAGAGCAGCCCCGAGCGGTAGTCGCGGGTCTGGCGGATCGGAACGCTGAGCACTTCCGGGTAGAGGGCGATTTCGGACTCGGCCGCCTTCGCGAACGAGCGGCCCGCGCCCACGAGTCCGGCCCACTCGGCGGTCGCCTCGTACCACCACATCGCGGCAAGGCCGCCGAGAACCATGTTGGAGTACGAGTCCTGCACGGCGTGGAACATCTCGTGGTGCAGCGTGGCGTCAAGCTCGTCGCGCCGTCGCAGTCCCGAGGCGATGTCGATCGTGATGGTGCCGAGCAGCGAGCATGGGCCGTACTCGCCGTTGGCCGCGTGGTCGCGGAGGTAGACCGGCATGCGGCGGTCGGGTGACAGGCGCGCCAAGCCGGGCGTTCCGTCGTCGGCCGTATACGCCGCGTTGTAGAGCTCGTAGATCTTCTGGAGCGTCGTGGCGACGTGGTGCGCGAACTCGCTGGGAGCCGGCCGGAGCAGGATGACGCGAAAGACGTGGCCGGGGAGTTCGAGGACTTCCGGGGCGGATGGCGGCGTGAGACGGGAGCGCACGATCGCGTGCCAGACGGCGATGCCGGGAGACACGGCCTGCGCCGCCGTGCGCCGGGCGCACCGGAACGCGACGGCCGTCGCGGGTGCGGTGAGTTCGGGATCGTCGATGAGGACCACCTGGCGCGACGGGTCCACGCGGCTGCGCACCGGCGCCGCGATGCGGCCGTCGTAGAGCGCGCACGCGGAGAGATCGCTCTCGCGCGTGCCCGTCGGAAGCCGCGCGCGGTCGTAGGGCAGGGCCAGGGTGAGGCGGGCGCCGGCGCGCGGGCGGGCCGTCGCGGTGATCGCGTAGGCGCCGCCGATGAGGTCGGGGCGTTCAATCGCGGCGTACTGAAGCCGCACGCCCGCGGGCGCGGCGAAGCTGTCGGCGGAGACGTGGAGCATCGCGCCTCCGGGTCCGGCGACGAGCGCCGGCGCGCCGGGCACGATGCGGCCCTCGATCACCGGGGGTGCCGGGCGCGGACAGCCCGTCGAGACGGCCAGGGCCGCCGCGGGCAGGAGGAGGGCCAGGACGCGTCGCACGGGGATCTCCCTACCGGCGCGCGGCGTCGTAGTCCGCCGCGGCCTTCCGCCACCGCGCCTCGGCATCGCGGATCACGTCGCGAGTGCCGGACTCGAGCGCGGCTACGTAGCGAGCGTAGGCATCATCGCGGCGACGCCTGAGCTGGACCAGGTCTGCGTGCCGCGTGGCGAAGGGCTCGTCGTTCCGCGTGTAGCCGGGCGGATCCTGTGCCACATACTGACGGGTCTGCCGGCGCCGGATGTCGGGGTCGGCGATGTCGGAGGTCTCGGCCGTCCACTCGGTTGCGCGTCGCGGACCCGGGTTCGGGGGAGGCGCGACGAGGTAGAGGCCGACGCCGAGGATGCCGAGCCCGAAGGCGAACTTCAGGAGGCCGCCGAGGAGGTTGAGCATGGGAGCGTCTCCTTTCCCCGGATGCTCCGCACGCGGCGTGCCAGTCGTCTCCTGCGCGCTTCGAGGGTGAAAGCGACACCGGCGTGGGCCGGGAGACGAAAGCGTCGGACGGCCGGCTTACCGGACCGCGCCGCCGGCGCTCGCGAGCACCGCGAAGAACCCGAAGCCGCAGGCGCCGATGAGCAGGAGCACGGTCATCACGATGCCGATGACTTTCCCCGCCTTGCCGGCCCCGTCCGGTTCGACGCCCATCGCACGGCACCGGTTCTCGTAGAGATGACCGGTGATCCAGGCCACCGGCGCGCAGACGATGCCGCACGGGGTGACGATCGAGAGGATGCCGAACACGAGCGGCAGCGCGCCGGATGGCGCCTGCGGCGAGGTGGGCGCGTAGTGGGGCGGGGGAGGCGGAGACGGCGCGTACGCCTGCGCCGGAGGGGGCGCCTGGGCCGGCTGCGGCGACTGCGCGCCCGGGCCGGCGCCCGCGGCTTGCGCAAGGTTCTCGCCGCACCAGCGGCAGCGCTGCGCGTCGCGCTTCACGGGCTCCTGGCAATACGGGCACGGGACGGTGTCCGCCGCCGGCGAGCTTCCGGGAGCGAGCTGCGTCGCGTCGACGGCGGGCGCGCCGCACCAAGGGCAGGTCGCGAGGTCCGCGTTCATGGACCGCGCGCACGAGGGGCAGTTCCTGGTCGGCATCGAATCTATCTTAGACGATCGTCACTTCACTCCACCGCTGAAAAAGGGACCGTCGAGCCGCCCGAAGATGCGCGCCAGCGCGAGGAACCCGGCGAGCGCGGCGAACTCGAGCGCGAGAGCCGCCGTGAGGACCGCGCCGATCCGTCGCGCGAGCCGGGCGCCGAAGGTGGAGAGGTTCTTCTCGCCTCGCGCGTGTTCGCACCGCGTGCCGAGCACCCACGCGGCCGGGGCGAGCGGCGCGAGGAGCGCGGCCGCGATGAGCGCGATGACGTCGAGTCCGGCGCCGAGCACCTTCGCGGAATCGAAGCGCACGGTCGCGGGCAGCGCGGCGCATCCGACGAGAGCGGCGAAGGAGAAGATGAGGGGCAGCTTCGCCGACGGCTCTGCGGGCACGGGCTTCGGCGGAGGAGGCGGTACCTTTTTCGCGACGGGCTCGGGCTCGCGGACCGGCGGGGGCGCGGGTTCCGGTTCGGGTTCGGGTTCGGGTTCCGGTCCCGGCCCGGGTTCAGGCTCCGGCTCCGCTTCGGGCCCGGATCGGGTTTCGGCTTCAGGCGGCGGCGCGTCGTTGAGGGGTTCGGGGGCGCCCGACGCCTGTTCCGGGGGCTCGTGGGCGGGCGCCTCCACGGGCGTCTCCGGTTCGGAAGCGGCCGCCAACTCGGCCTCGATGGCCTTCTCGGCCGCGCGCTCGGACTGAAGCTTGACGACCACCTTGGGGACCTCGACCTCCTGCGGCTCGCCGCCGCAGAAGGCGCATCGCGGGAGCGCCGAGCTCCACTGCGACCCGCACTTCACGCATCTCTTGAGCGACATGAGCGGCCCTCCTTCGCCCACACACCCGGACCGAAGGCACTCACGGGCTCGGAGGGCAGGGCCCTCGCACGCCCGACACGTCTATCGCACCGTCCAGACGATGCGCTGCGTGACCTCGCGCCGCAGCCCTCCCTGCGCGCTGGTCAGCTTCACCGTGCACTCGCCCTTGACCGGGCGCTTCGTCTTCGCGTCGAACTCTCCCGTCGCCTCGGCCTCTCCCTTCACGTTGATCATACCCTCGACGGGCACTTCCGTGTCGGGCGACGCGTACGCGAGCCGGGCCGAGAGCGCCGCGCCGTCCGCCTTTCCTGAGGACTCCACGGAGAACCCTCCGAAGTAGTCGTGCCTCGCGCGCGCGGACTTCCACGCGGCGCCGGACCCGAGCGGGCACGGCAGGCCGAGGAGCGCCTGCGGGTTGAGCACCGGGAACGCGTCCAGGTACTCGACGAGGCCCGTGTCGCTGATCGCGCCGCGGTTGTCGAGCTTCACCTTGAAGGCCTTCTCGAGGTGGCCGTGCGCGGCGTGCTTCTGGCCGGTGATCTTCGCCGTGCCGCCCTTCTTCCACTCGTACGAGAAGTCGCGCCCGCGCGCGGTGCCGGCGGCCTTCGCGAACTGCACGTAGCCGTCGAGGACGAGCGCGGCGCCGTCCGCCTTGTCGCACTCGTAGGCGATCTCGAGCTCCGCCGTATGCTTCGAGTCGCGGCCGTCGCTCGACGCGATCTCGGTCTGGATCTCGAGCCTGACCGTGAAGCGGTCGAAGCGCTGGAGCTCGAGCTTGTACTCCTGGAGGGAGAGGAGGGCGGCGACGACCAGCATGCGGGAATGATAACCGCGAAGAGGAGAACCGCCAAGACGCCAGAAAAAAACCGCCCTCCCCGCGAGGGGAAGGGCGGTGATGGCCCGGGACTCTCCTTAGAATTCGCGCTTCTTCACGCCGAGCGTCTGCTCGAGCTTGAACTTGCCCTTGATCTGGATGTCGTCGCCGCCGCCCGGGTTCGGGACGTCGATGGTCAGCTTCACCTCCATCTTCATCTCGTTCCTGAGCGGGCGGCCCTGGTCGAGCGCGAAGCTCATCGCTCCCGTGCCTTCGCCGGCGAACTTCGCCTTGACCGGGATGGGCAGGTCCTGCGACGCGTCCTCCTCGTCGCTCGTGCCGACGGTGAACTTGCTCTGGATGACCGCGCACTCGACGCCGTCGACCTTGTCCACCTTCTCGAACTTGTTGTCGCTCTTCACCTGCATCTTGAGGGGCAGGCCGGGGAGCGCCAGCGAGTCGTTGTTCTTCCACGTGTCGCCGGCGCCGACCTTGTCCTTCGGGAGCTGGCCGATGAGGCCGCCCAGGTCGAGGAGCTGACCGGCCATCTGGCCCGCGCCCCCGCCGCCGCCGACCTTGATCTTGCCGAGCGGATCGATCTCGAGCGTGAGCGTCGCGAGGGCGAGCTGCTTGAGCATGTCTTCCGGGTTGCCCATGCCGGGGATGCCCGGGTTCTCGTCGCCGCCCTCCTCGATCTTCGGCTCGCCGTCCTTGGCCTTGTCCCAGGCCCAGTCGAACTCGTTGCCCATGACGGCGCCCTTGGCCTTGATCTTCTGGAACTTCCCCTCGATCGTGGCGACGCCCTTGTCGTCGATCGACTTGACCTCGGCGGCGACCTCGCCCTCGAACGCGTTGTCGAACGGCTCCTCCGGCGCGAGTCCCTGGAAGGCCTCGGGTACCTCGTCGAGCTTCACGTTCATCTTCTGCGCCATGGTGAGCGTGAGCTTCTCGCCCTTCACGAACCTGTAGCGCAGCTCGCGCTTGTCGGTGGTGGCGTCCTGCGAGAGCGCGATCGACGCCAGGAACAATCCCAAGGTTCCGCCCAGAACGGCCGTCCGCATCGTTGCCTCCTTCAAGTACCCTTCGGACAGGGGGGCGCCGCCGACGGTTCGCTCGATTCGCGCGCACTCCGCGGAGGCGCGGGCGTCCGTATAATATAGGAGCAATGAGGACGCTGACGGTCGCGGTCGTGCTGTCGCTCTCGGCGCGGGTCGCCGCGGCGCAGGGGTCCGACGACAACCACCGCAAGGTGTACGACGCGACGGTGGACTCGGTGGTCGCGGTGCGCTCACTCACCGCGGGCGGCGAGCGGTCGGGGTCGGGGATCGTGGTTTCGAAGGACGGGCTCGTGCTCGTGTCGTACGCGGCGGTGCCCGAGGGGGCGAAGAACATCCGCGTGTGGATGAAGGGGCCGAAGCTTTACAAGGCGGAGATCGTCGGCGCGTCCCGGCGCGACGAGCTCACGCTCCTGCGCATCAAGCCGAAGGGCGAGCTCAAACCGATCGGCTTCGGCGAGTCGTCGAGGGTGAAGGTGGGCGAGGTCGCCTACACGCTCGGCAACGCGTCGAATTCGATGATCAACAACGACCAGCCGTCGCTGAACGTCGGCCTGATCAGCGGCTCGTACAAGCTCGACGCCGCGCGCGGCCCGAACACGCAGTACACGGGGACGGTGTTCGAGACGACCGCGGCGGTGAACGTGGGGATGGAGGGTGCGCCGCTGCTGGACGGCTCGGGGAAGATGATCGGATTCGTCACCCTCAACTACTCGCCGCACCGCTTCCTCGGGAACGCGATCCCGATCGACGTCCTGCGTCACACCGTCGAGCAGCTCGTCGCGGGAAAGCACGCCTCCCAGATCAAGGGAGGCGGCGAAGACGGGCCGGCGGAGACGGGCGCGGCGTGGTTCGGCGCGGCGGTCGTCGAGCAGGGCGGAAAGCTCGTGATCGACGCCGTAGAGGCGGGGAGCCCGGCGGAGAGCGCGGGGCTGAGGAAGGGGATCGTCATCCTGGCGGCGGGCCGGAAGGCGTTCAAGTCGCTCGCGGAGTGGACCGCGTTCGCGAAGGACCTGCAGGCCGGGGCGCTCCTGACGCTGACGGTCGACGACGACGGGCTCAAGGACGACGTCAAGATCCTGCTGGAGAGGAAAAAGTGATGCGTCGCCTCTTCTCTGCGTCCAATGCGTCCTGTGCCGCTTTTCTTCTTCTCTGCGCGCCTCTGTCCGCCCAGGACGACCCCACCTCCGCGATGGCGCGCGTCCTCCAGAAGGTGCGCGAGAAGGTCGCGAAGTCCGTTGTCTCCATCGAGGTCGTGCGCGACAAGGATCCCGACGGCCGCGGCGGCTCGGGGCCGTCGAGCACGCACCAGGACTACTTCAACCGGCCCGAGGGCCCGTGCACGGGCACCCTCTGGAGCGAGGACGGCTACATCGTCACGAGCTGGTTCAACGTGTCGGGCGAGGTGCGACGCGTGACGGTCCGGACGCACGACGGGAAGTCGTACGACGCCAAGCGGCTCGGGTACGACGCGACGCGCGACATCGCCCTGCTCAAGATCGAGGCGAAGGACCTGCCGGTGCTGCCGAAGTCGAAGCTCGACGAGGCGAAGCAGGGGGACTTCGTGGCGATCGTCGGCCGCGCGCCGGACCCGGACGTGCCGACGCTGAACCACGGCATCCTGAGCGCCGTCAACCGCATGAAGGACGCGTGCGTGCAGACGGACGCGGAGCTCAACTACGGGAACGTCGGCGGCCCGCTCGTGACCGTGCGCGGCGAGATCGTCGGGATCACCTGCCAGGTGAAGCCGCGCACGAACTGGGGACAGTCGGGGGGCGTCGGCTTCGCGTGCAAGCACACGGAGATCGACAAGGCGCTGCCGTCGCTCAAGCAGAACCGCTCGGTCGAACGCGGCAAGGAGCCGTGGCTCGGCGTCACGCCGGCCGAGGGGGCCGAGGGCGTGGAAGGCGTCGTCGTCGCGCAGGTGGCGGCCGAGGGGCCGGGCGAGGAGGGCGGGCTGCAGGAGGCCGACGTCATCACGGAGATCGACGGCAAGCGCGTGAAGACGTGGGAGGAGCTGCGCGCCGTGCTCGAGACGAAGAAGGTCGGCGACGTCGTGAAGCTGAAGATCCTCCGGAAGGACAAGGCCGGCGTGCAGCAGCCCAAGGACGTGAAGGTCAAGCTGGGCGACAATCCGAACTAGGAGCATCCGATGAACTTCTTCCCTGCGTCCTCCGCGTCCTCCGCTGCCGTTCTCCTTCTCTGTGCGCTCTGCTCTCCTCTGTGCGCCCAGGACGACCAGGACCTCGAGAAAGTCGCCGAGCTCCAGAAGAAGGTGCACGCCGTCGTCGACAGGGTGAAGGGCGCATACGTGTTCATCGGCGGCGGGAGCGGCGTGTGCGTCGACCCGGACGGGTGGATCCTCACGAACCACCACGTCGCCGGCGGCGCGCAGAACTGGAAGGTGCGCTTCACGGGCGGCAAGCAGTACGACGCGACGCTCGTCGGCTTCCACCCGGCGGACGACGTCGCGCTTCTCAAGGTGCGCAACGGCAAGGACCTCCCGTGCGTCGAGCTCGGCGACTCCGACGCGCTCAAGATCGGCGACAACGTGATCGCGGTCGGCAACCCGTTCATGCTCGGCAACGGGTCGTGGGAGCCGACGATCACGCTGGGGATCGTGAGCGCGCTGCACGTCTACCTCGACAACCCCGGCTACAAGGACGCCGTGCAGACGGACGCGCAGATCAACCCGGGGAACTCGGGCGGGCCGCTCATCGGCATGGACGGCAAGGTGATCGGCATCAACGGGCGCATCGACGTGAAGCGCTTCATGAACCGCGTGAACACCGGCATCGGCTACGCGATTCCGTCGAACCAGATCCGCCGCTTCATGCCGCACTTCAAGGCGGGCGGCCGCGCGTTCGGCGGCTACCTCGAGGGCGCGACCGTCGGCGAGTGCGGCGACGACCGCTACGAAAACACGGGTGAGCTGGGCGACGGCGTCTTCATCGCCGGCCTCCAGGACGACACGCCCGCGTCGAAGGCGGGCCTCACGACGGGGGACATCCTCTTCGACATCGAGGGTCAGCGGCCGTACAACCTGAACCGCTTCCACGGCATCGTCGGCGCGTGGCCCGCGGGCAGCACCGTGAAGGTGAAGTACAAGCGCTGGGACGCGGCGAAGAAGGAGTTCGCCGTCCACGAGACGAAGGTGCTGCTCGGCGACCCCGAGAAGCTGCGCGCGCAGGAGGCGCAGGTCGGCAACCTCTACCTCGGCTTCACGCCGTCGTACGACTTCGACGATCTCGGCGTGGAGGTGGACGAGGTGATGGAGAAGGGGCCGGCGGCGACGGCGGGCCTCAAGAGCGGCGACGTGATCAAGAAGGTGGGCGACGCGCGCGTGCGCGACTGGAAGGACTTCAAGGCGGCGCTCACGGGCAAGAAGGCGGGCGAGAAGCTGAAGCTCGTCGTGCTGCGCGACGGCAAGGAGATGGACCTCACGATCACGGCCGAGGAGCGCAAGATCGAGGGGATGCCGGAGAAGCAGGACGAGTAGACTCGGCTCGGCCTCCGGCCTCGCTCAGTACCGGGCGGCTCCGGGGACGCAGACCGCGCCGTCCTATCGCCGAGCGTCTTCGAACGCCGGAGGTCCGAAGGGACCTCTACTTCGCACTCGTTGCGCCCCCTTGCGGTTTCTTCGCGAGACGCCGCGAACGCAAATCCCCGGTACCTCCGAATGAGAATCCGCGGACGTTCGATCCCGTCGTCACATCACGGACGAAGCCCCAGCATGTACGACCGCCACTCCGTTTCGATCCCCGGGTGCGTGCCGAGCGTCGCGCGGTACGCGTCGGTCGCGGAGTCGCCCTCGGCCAGGCGGCGGATGTACGCGCGCAGGACGTCGCGGTACCGTCCGCCCTCGCCGTGCATGAGGAAGTGCACGATGCTCCACGCCTGCGCGTACTTGAGCGGGGCCTCGGGTCCGTAGAACTCGGCGCGGCTCTCCGTCATCAGCCGCGAGAACGACGGCGGCTTCCATCCGTAGCGCAGTCCCATCTGGAGGTTCCGCAGGCGCTCCGACTGGATGAGTCCCGTCTCGACCACCTTGCCGCCGGCCACCCGGGTGCCGCCGACGTACTCGGCCATCCCTTCCTCGAACCAGATCGGCGCCCCCGGCAGCGCTCCGTGGAGGTACTGGTGGAACCCCTCGTGGTAGAGGGTGTCGAGCGTCTCCGCCTCCTCGCGCTCGAAGAGCATGAGCTGGCCGGCGCCGGGAAAGAAGACGCCGAGCGTGCTCTCCATGCGGTCGCCCGCCGCCAGCTCGACGTACCCGTAGTAGCCCTGCTCCGAGTTGAAGACGAGCACGTCCCCGCGGCGCGACGTCGAGACGAGCCCGACGACGGACTGGTAGTGCGACCGCACCGCCTCGAGCCGCTCCGCGTAGAACCGGCAGCGGTCGGCGGCGAGGTCGCTCGAGAAGCGGTAGTTCGCCGTGTCCACGCGCGCGGTCCGCGACCACCCGGGGCCGCGCGCCACGTTGCGGAGCATCTTGACGCGGGCGCGCAGGCTCTCGTCGGCGGGCGAGAGCATCTCCGCGACGCCGGCGCTCGCGAGCGCGTCCTCCGGCCGCCGCTGGCTGAGGTGCACGCGGGCGCGCTGGAGGTGCCCCTCCGCGAGGTCGGGCATGAGCTCGAGCGCGCGGTCCGCGTCCGTCCTCGCCGCGTCCCACTGTCCCAGGTGTCCCTTGAGCGCCGCCCGCGCCGCCAGCGCCTCCGGGAAGTCCGCGCAGCGACGCACCGCGTCGTCGTACATCCGCAGCGCGTCGCGCGACTCGCCGACGTTCTCGTGGAGCAGCCCCCGCAGGTACGCGCCCGGCGCGAACGCCGGATACGTCGCCGACAGCCGCTCCAGCGCGTCGCGCGCCTCGAGATACGCGTCGACCTCTCGCGTCTCGAGGAACGCCTCGAGCCGGGTGCGCGCCTCCTCGTACGCGCGGCGGACCGCCGCCTCGAGCGGCAGCGCGTCGAGGCTGACGGCCAGCGACACGCGCGTCTCGTCGCCCGTCACCCGCTGCTCGCGCGCGAGCTCGGCGAGGAGGATGTCGCGCGACGCCGCCGACCGCTTGCGCGCCCACGTGGGGCTCACGCTCCCCGAGACGCGCACCTCCTTGAACGTGGCGCCCGTGTGCCCGCCCATCCCCACGGCGCCGATCACGAGGGTCACGTCGGTGAACCCGCCCTCGGCGCCCGACCAGAGCGCGCGGCTGCCGATCCGGAACGTGAAGCGGCCGCGGTCGAACTCCATCGACATCGACGCGCCGCTCCCGTAGTCCGTCGCGGGCACGAGCGTGTCCTCGCTCCCCGCCTCGATGCGCGACGCGAGGAACCGTCCCGGGCCGGTCGCCATGAGCCCGAAGATCACGACGTCGGTGCCGTCGGGCCGCACGAACTGGATGCCGAGCAGGTGCGCCGTGTCGCGGCTCGGCAGCGGCACGATCGTCGCGCTCACGGCGTCGCGGAACGGGATCTCCTTGACGGAGGCGATGGCGACGGCGCCCGGCCCGGAGACCGTGAGCCCGTCGCCGCCGCGCGAGAGGCGGCTCGTGTCGGCCTTGAAGTCCTCGAGCTCGTCCGCCGAGCGGAACGTCCACGTCGCGGAGAGCGCCGAGCCCGCGAGGTGGAAGCTGCCGTGGAGGAAGCGCGACGCCGAGCGCACGCGCGCGACGTCCGGGCAGAACGGCTTGAGCGACGCGTCGAGGCGGGCGGCCGTCGCGAAGCACTTCTCCGCGCGGTCCCAGGCTCCGGCCTGGAGGAAGACCTTCCCGATCTGCAGATGGTCGCGGGCGGTCCCCTTCGCCAGCGCCCGGCCCAGGAGCTCCGCCATCGTGTCGCCCGGGAGCTGGTCGACGGGGTACTCCATCTCCCCCTGCGGCCACGTGAGCTTCACGCGGTCGCCGGTGTACCCGGTGACGCGCACGTCCGTGATGACGAAGTCCTTCGACATCGTGAGCGTGACGGGCGACTTCGCCGTCGACTCCTTGAGCACGGCCTCGAGCCGTCCCGCCCGCTCGCGCTCCTCGGCGGCGTCGCGCGCGGCGGCCTCCTTCGCCTGGCGCACGCGCTCCTCCGCCCGGCCGCGGCGGGCCGCGAGCGCCTCGCGCACGCCGCGCAGCGTCTGCTCGGGCGGCGGCGGCGGCGCGGCCGTCTGCCGAGCGGCGGCGATGCGCCGGAGCCAGTCGGCGGCGACGGTGTCCGCCTCCGGGACGCGGAAGCGGCGCGCGCGGTCGACGATCTGCTGCGCCTCGTCGAGACGACCGGCCGCGAGGGCGCGCTCCACGCGGTCCTTGATCGCGGGCCACTCGGCGCGCTCGCGAAGTTCCGCGGCCTCCGACTGCACGCGCTGCTTCCACACGTCGCGCGGGTCGTGGACGGCCGCGAACGCGCGCAGCGCCTGCTCGGCGTCGGCCGCCTTCCCCTCCATCGCCAGGTTCCGCGCGCGCAGCAGCGCCTCGTCGAACCGCCGCTGGTTCTCGGCGTCGGCCGTGTCCTCGACGCGCTGCCGCAGGGAGCGCAGCGCGGCGCGGTCCTTGTCCGTGCGCGCTTCCGACGCGAGCGCATCGACGAGCGCGACTTGCGCGGCGACGTCGTCCCGGCCCTGCCCGATCCGCCGGTGCAGCTCGGCGATCCGGTCCTCGAATGTCGTCTCGCGGGGCGCGGCCGGGGGCGGAGCCTCGGCGACGGCCGGTTCCCGGGTCGGCGGCTTCGTCCGCCGGCTGACGAGCGCGAGCGGGATCGAAGCGACGAGCGCGAACACGAAGAGCCCCGCGACGGCGAGCCACACCGTGTGCGGCACGCGTGCGGCGGGCGGCGGCGGAGGGGCGGTCGCGCGGGCGGTTCCCGGCGGACGGGCGGCCGCGCGCGCCGTCTTGGGCGGGGCGGGGCGGAGGGGAGCCTGCGGCGGCGGCGGCGGGGGGGCGGGACGCGTGAGCAGCTGGTCGAGCTGCGCGTCCGTCGCGAAGCCGAGCTCCACGAGCAGGTCCTCGAGCGAACCCTCGCGCGTCTTGAGGAGCTCCAGCGCGTAGTGCATCTGCGCGGGCGTCACGAGGCCCGTTTCCACGGCCAGCCGCGCGAGCATGAGATCGCTCGGGTTCATGTCACCGCCGCGCGTTTTTCAGGAGTTCGTCGTATCGCCCGTCGGGACACGCGCCCGCCGTGGCGTAGCGACGTTCGATCAACCAGGCGTTCACGAAGAGCTCGTCCTTGCCGCTGCGCACGAAGACGTACGCGGGCAGCGCGCCCCCGGCCGGCGGACCGGCGGGCTCGACGCGCACGAGCGCGCCCGTGAGCATGCCGTCGAGCTCGTTGTCGGCCATCATCGCGCGCCCGGGGTCCAGCTCGCAGCCGGCGAAGGTCACGAACGAGCCGTTGCGCAGGAACGCGATCGAGCCGCCGCACGAGGTCACGCACTCGACGACGAACCCGCCGCGGCGGTCCTCGACGCGCAGGATCTTGCCGCTCGTTCCGCACGTCTCGCAGCGCAGGCGCCCGGCGCTCCCGCACAGCAGGCAGTCGCCCTTCTCCTGCGGCAGCGCGCTCTTGCGCAGCAGGCACTCCGCGCAGCGGATGCGCGCCTTCGACGTGACCGCTCCGCGTCCGCGGCACGCGGCGCACGACGGGTCGGCGGCGTTGACGCAGACGCACGCGAGCGTCGAGCCCTCGTAGTCCTTCATCCGGCCGGTGCCCGCGCAGTAGCGGCAGTCGTCCTTGGGGCGCCGACGGCAGGAGCACGGGACCTCCACGCCGCCGGGCGCCATCCAGCCGCTGCCGTCGCACGACGTGCACGCGCTGCGCAGCTGCCTGGCGAGCGCGCACATCACGCAGTCGTTGTTCCCGCGCCCGCGGCAGAACGGGCACGCCTCGTGCGTCTCGATCGTCTGTCCCGGCGCGAGTCCCGTCGCCTTGCAGCGCGGGCACGGCGTGATGCCGTCGCGCACCGCGAGCCCGCGTCCGGCGCACGACGTGCAGCGCGTACGCGCCATCCACTCGTGCGCGCGCGCGCCGCCGCAGCTCGGGCAGAGGCCCTTCGCGTAGCCGCACGCGCCGCAGCGGGGGTTGTCCGGATTGGAGACCGTCCCGCGCCCGCCGCATGGCAGGCACCACTTCTCGACGGCCCGTCCCCAGCAGAAGCGGCACGCCTGCGTCGACGGCGGCAGCGCGTGCTCGCGGCTCCACGCGCCCGCGACGAAGCCGAACGCGTGCTCGATCCGGTCCGCGAGCCCGGGCGCATCGCCCGTCTCGCGCCGCAGCGCCGTCCACTTCCCGCCCATCTCGGTCCACGGGAGGCCGCGATGAAGCTTCGGGAACGCGGCCCACTTCTCCTCGAGCGCCGCGACGCGCGCCGGGTCCTCGGCGGGAGCGGTCGTCTTCGGCGCCGGCGGCGGAGTCGCGGGCGACGTCTTCGAGGCGGCCGTCGGCGGCGGCTCCGGCCGCGTCGCTTCCTCGGGCGGCGGACGAGACACGATCACGACGAGCGTGACGAGCGCGACGAAGCCCACCGCTCCGACGACGATCCACGGGATCCAGTTCATCCGCGGAGCGGGCGGCCGGGGCGCGACCGCACGTCGCGTGGGCTTGCGCGGAACCTCCCCCATTCAGGAATGATTATACCCGCGGGCGCTTGTCAGCATCCGACGGGCGAGCGAAGATCGCGGCGATGAACACGCCCGCGCGGCGCGACTGGCGCGCGCATCTGCCCGTCGCGCTCCTCGTGGCGCTGCCGTGCGGGCTGGTGCTGTGGGGCCTGCGCTCCGGCGGCATGCTCTTCGGCGTCGAGACGGTGATCCGCGAGTACTACGTGCACGCGCTCGTGGGGCGGAGCCTCGCCGAGGGGCGCCTGCCGACGTGGGACTCGAGCGCGCTCTGCGGGCATCCGTTCCTCGCGGAGATGCAGACGGCGGCGTTCTATCCGCTCACGTGGCCCGCGGCGTTCCTGTCGCCGGGGGCGCACTGGACGCTGACGGTGCTCGTGCACCTCGTGCTCGCGGGCCTCTTCGCGTACGGGTGGCTGCGGCGCGGGCTGTCGATCTCCCCGTGGGGCGCGTTCGCGGGCGCGGCGGTCTTCATGCTGTCCGGGTACCTCGCGCTGCGCATCCACGCCGGGCACTGGAGCCACGTGACGGCGTACCCGTGGCTGGCGGCCGTGCTCTGGCGCACGGAGCGGTGTCTCGACGCGCCGGACGCGAAAAGGCGCGCGCTCCTGGCGGCGTCGTTCGCGCTGCTCGTGCTCACCGGCATCCCGCACTTCGCGTTCTTCGCGGGGCTCGCGGTCGTCGCGCGGCTCGTCCATCACGCGACGTCGCATCGCGCGGACCTTCGCGCGCACGCCGGTCGGATGGTCGGAGTCGCGGCGAGCCTGCTCCTGGGCGCGATGGTCGCGGGCCCGCAGCTCCTGCCGACGGCGGAGCTCGCGCCGCAGACGCAGCGCACGGCGATGTCCGACTACGCGTACTTCACGGCCGGGTCGATGCCGCCCGAGAACCTCCTGACGCTCCTGGCGCCTGCGATTTTCGGCGACGACCGGGGCGTGCCGTACTGGGGCCGCGGCTACCTCTGGGAAGTGTCGGGATTCGTCGGCCTCGCGCCGCTGGTCCTGGCGGCGCTCGCGTTGACGGGGCGCCACCCGCAGCGACGGTTGTGGCTGGCCGTCGGAGCGGTCGCGGTGCTGCTCGCGCTCGGACGGCACACGCCCGTCTATCGCGTGTTCTCGTGGATCGTGCCGGGCGCGGGCGTCTTCCGGGGACCCGGCCGCTACCTCGCGCTGCTCTCGCTGGCGGCGGCGGCGCTCGCGGCGATCGGATTCGACCGCCTGCGCGAGGACGCCGGCCGCGCGGCGCGGCGGGTCGGCATCGGCGGGCTCGTCGCGGCGGGGGTGCTCGCGCTCGTGGCGGCGACGGCGTGGTCGGACTCCGGCGATCCGCGGGGCGTGCTGCGGCGGATCATCGACTTCATGGCGGCGCACGCGGAGGATCGCGCGGTACCGCTCGACCCGCGGCGCGCCACGCCGGCCGCGCTCGGCCCGCCGATGGCGGCGAGTTTCGCGTGGGCGGCCCTGTGCGCGGGCGTCGCGGGGGCATGCGTCTTCCTGCGCGGCCGGGGCTCGCTCTCCGCGGCGCGGTGCCTGGCGGCGATGGCGTCGGTCGTCGTCGTCGAGCTCGTGGTGCACGACGGCCGTTTCTTCAACGGGTTCTCGTCGGAGCGCATGGAGTGGCCGCCCGGCCTGGCGGAGCCGCTCCGGAAGCGCCCGGGCCGCGTGGTCACGCCGAAGGCCGCGGGCGACATCCAGCAGATCGGCCGCTGCCAGCTCGCGGGCCTCGAGCACGTCGGCGGCTTCGAGCCGATGATCCTGCGCCGGACGGCGGAGCTCATCAACGCGTCGCAGGGGG